>Ga0206965_10393_pt1 | contig 10987 bp, 5 predicted proteins | sample Alteio_BWOrgHeat_26_FD_152973 | JGI IMG/M metagenome (GOLD analysis project Ga0206965, IMG submission 152973) | Enriched cells from forest soil in Barre Woods Harvard Forest LTER site, Petersham, Massachusetts, United States -... | ecosystem: Environmental > Terrestrial > Soil > Temperate forest >...
AAAAAACTGGCTAAAGAACTCCATTATGAGCCTAATCAAACAGCCATATTTTTCCAAAAAGGCAAAACATATACCATTGGCGTAATATTACCTGAACTTTCCGAATCATTTTTCTCTACAGCAGTAAGCGCTATTGAGGATACTGCATATAAAAAGAATTATACAGTATTACTGGCCCAATCGCACGATAACGAACAAACCGAGATACAGCTGGTTGAAAAAATGAAAAACCACCGGGTTGACGGGCTTTTGGTTTCCGTTGCCAAAAACACTTCCTCTTTCGAACATTTTAAATCGCTAAAAAAATACAATATCCCCGTAGTGTTTTTTGACCGGGTGCCCGAAATGACCGACATTCATTACGTAGGCTGTAATATGGAAACCGGCACCGTTGAGGCGGTGAGTTATCTTTTAAAAAAAGGGCACCGTGCCATAGGAATGATCAATGGCCCCAAAACATTACTTGCCAGCGGCGAACGCCGCGAAGGCTATATTAAAGCAATGACCAGGAACAGGCTCAAATTTGACCCATCGTTAATTGTAAGCTGTAACCTAACCGAAGAAGGAACAAAAACAGCCTTAAATGAATTATTATCGAGCAAAAGAAAGCCCACGGCTATTGTAACTTTTAATGATTATGTAGCCTTGTTTGCTATAAAACATGCACGAAGCCTTAATATCAAAATAAATACTGACCTGGCCTTTGTAAGTTATGCCAATCTGCCACTGATAAACTATATGGATTATGTGCCCGTAGCTTCTGTTGAGCAATTCCCTTATTTGCAGGGACAAAAAGCTACCGATATCCTAATTGATCTGTTAAATAAAAAAGATGAAGATGTGATGGAGCATTCGGCTTATTACAGAATTACGATTGAATCGCAATTAGTTGAAAACGAAAAAGAGGCTTTATAAAAAGCGCTCAAACGTTTGCGCATATATTTAACACATCCATTAGGTATGTTTGAGGACTAATGAACCAAACTCATGTTTGATAATATACTACTTAGCTTCGGCTTAAATCCTTCTGATTTTACCGTTAAACCTTTTGGCTCAGGTTTAATTAATCATACCTTAAAAGTATCCGGCAATTCAGCGGATTATATTCTGCAGCAGATCAATATTAATGTTTTTAAACATCCCGAACATATCGCCAAAAATTTAACCTTACTACAAGACTACTTTAACAAAAACTACCCCGATTATCTTTTTGCCGGCCCATTGCCAGCCGTAAACGGTGATTTTTTGGTTAAATCAGCCGGAGGAATGGTTTTTAGATTGTTTCCATTTATAAAAGGCTCTCAAACCATAAATTTTATAAGCACCGAAAAGGAAGCGTATCAGGCAGCAAAACAATTTGGCAGGTTTACCCGGCTACTTAAGGACTTTGAGGCTGACAAACTTGAATATACTTTAGCTGATTTTCATAACCTGAAATTGAGGTTCGAGCAATTTAAAAATGCCGCCCAAAATGCTGAAACGGAAAGATTGGATAAAGCATTGGCCGAAAGAAATGAGGTTTATGGGAACTATCATATTTTGCAAACCTATAATCAATTAGTAACCAACAATATAATCCCTTTGCGGGTTATTCATCACGATACAAAAATCAACAATGTATTGTTTGATGAGCAGCAAAACGGAATGTGCGTGATCGATCTGGATACGGTAATGCCGGGATATTATTTGAGTGATGTCGGCGATATGATGAGGACCTACCTGTCAGCTTCAAATGAAGAAGAAACCGATCTGTCAAAAATTCAAATCAGGGAGAATATATTCAGTGCCATTTGTAAGGGTTACCTCTCAGAAATGGGGAATACTTTAAGTGATACGGAAAAAAAGTATTTTATATTCTCCGGAAAACTGATGATCTATATGCAGGCCATCCGGTTTCTGACCGACTTTCTAAACAACGATATTTATTACGAAGCTAATTACCCCGGGCATAATTTAAACAGGGCCAGAAATCAATTCACATTGCTAAGCAAATACGCAGCGGCAGAGGAAAAATTCGAACAACTGATAATTGAAGCGGAAAGAGATCTGTCAACTGTGCCAGATTTTTGATTTCCACTAAAGATACCGACATTTAACTCCATTATCTGGCTTTTGGAAAAGCCGCATAAATACAACATATTGATTTAGAAAGTGTTCAGTAATTTTACGCTAATACGCTAAACAGAATCATTGATATAAATTTTTACTGTCGCTCAATGTCCGGTTTTTGTTCGTGACCTTGTCTTTTTCTACTGGATTACGTTGAGATCACTTTAAAATAGAAAATCGGTTAAAAAGACCTCTATTGGTCCTTCGGATTTAAAGTTATTATTAAATCTTCATTAATAATTTACAGGACGTGAAATTAAGTAATAAATTATTACTTATGCAGGTTTCTGCCCTTGCTCAACCATCATTACAAACGTTTGCGCTTTAAAAGTGCCACCAAAAGGCGACAATACCTTTTTTCAATAAATCATAATACCCGCGGCAATGCCAGAAAGCTTGTTATGATCCCGGTCCAAACAGTAGCAAAAAAAGCAGCTTTTTTTGTCCGGCTCCGTATTGTTTTTTTAACGTTAACAAACGTTTGTGTTGAGGTTTAAAATAACCGGAAGAAGTTTGTCTGTAAATTCAAAAATATTTTAATCAAATTAATAAGTGTTTAACACATCGGCAGCCCAAATTCATTTGGCAGAAAATAGTATAAAAACAGCTCAGCGTAAAAATATAACGCTCAAAAACCTGTTTTTTACTTTTTTTAAAATTGGATGTGTGAGTTTTGGCGGTCACATGGCGCTCGTTTCATTGGTCCAAAAAATGATGGTGGACAAAGATGAAACGTTAGATAACGAAGTAATACTGGATGGTATAACGATAGCCAGTTTATTGCCCGGACCGCTGGCTGTAAATGTGGTTGCTTATATTGGGTATCATCTGAAAGGTAAAACTGGTGCTGTTATTAGCATAGTGGGTGTTTTGCTTCCTGCCTGCACACTGATGCTTGTTTTATCGCGGATATATTTTGCCTTTTCTTATAAAGTTGACTGGGCTCAAATTATGTACTATGTAGGGGGGGCGGTAAGCGCGATTATACTTTCAACGGGCTTACATTTGTTTAAAAAAGAGATCTCAAGAAACTATAAAAAGGGTTTGTTGTGCATTTTTACTATTGTAATTGTTTCCTTAACAAATAATTACCTTATCACCATCGGGCTTATAATTTCAGGCGCATTTGTGGGTTTTTTGTTGGGAAACAATAGGTATAGTCCTGTTTCAATAGCTAATTATTTCAAATCCAAAGGTAAATTCAAAATTGGCCCGGGGGCAAGCCTGGTCATCCTTTTATTTGCTGTCAGCGAATTTTTGTTCCTGTCGGCGATGTTTAAAAATTTTAATAGTCTGATCCTGAAAATAGGGGTTGTTTTTTCAGGTATAAGCCTCTCTTTATTCGGTGGGGGCTACGTGATGATCCCGATAATGCAATCTTTATTTGTAAATAACCTGCGTTGGCTAACCAATCAGCAGTTTATTGATTCTATAGCCTTTAGCCAGGCAACGCCGGGTCCGATCCTGGTGAGCGCAACATTTATCGGTTATAAGCTGGCAGGCGTTGGAGGGGCTGTATTGGCAACAGCCGCCATGTTTGCACCTTCGGCAATTTTAATGGTAATTGTTAGGATATTTAAGAAAAACAAAGATCACACCGTCGTTAAGGATATGATCGCTGGCGTAAAAGCCGTTGTAATCGGTCTTATTATATCTTCTGCCGTAAAGATCTTATTTCAGCAGCATTTGTCTGTCAGCATTGTGGTGGTCGCTGTTGCTTCATTTATTTTATGCTTTAAATACAAAATAAGCCCGGTTTATTTGATTATCGCTTCCATTTCTATTGGAACAATAGCCAACTTTTTAATATGAGTAACTTTATAAAGCCACAAGGAATACAAATAATCGGTACGCAGAGGTCCGGATCAAATTTACTACGCGTGATGCTCGATCAATCCGCCGACATTGCCTCTCCTCATCCACCGCATATACTGGTTACCTTTATACCATTACTGCACTTGTACGGCGATTTAGATTCCACAGCTTATAAAATGCTTATCAGTGATGTTGTCAATTATGTGGAGGCAAATCCCGTGCCCTGGGAAGGGGTTAAACTTGACAGGGATTGGATTTTCGATAACTCTGAAAGCTTTAGTCTCTTTGAGGTAAACAGGCTGATATATGAGCAGGCTGCTATTCATAAAAGGGCTAAGTACTGGTGCTGTAAAAGTATGGCAAATGTTCATTTCTCAACTGAACTTGAAAACCATTGTGCTGATTTAAAATACATTTACCTGTACAGAGATGGCAGGGATGTGGCCGCATCATTTAAAAAAGCGATAGTGGGCGAAAAGCACATCTATCATTTGGCCAGCCAATGGAAATACGACCAGGAAGCCTGTATTAAGTTGGCTGACAGCATTGAAGAAAATAGGTTCTTCTCGCTTAATTATGAGGCATTAATCAGGCATCCGGAAGCTGTGATTAATAAATTGTGTTCATTTTTGGAAATAGAGTATTCCGAAAGCATGCTAAATTTTTATCAATCTAATGAATCAAAAGCTACTGCCGCAGCAGGTGAAATGTGGCAGAACCTGGAAAAACCGATCATCAGCAACAACAGCAGTAAATTTCATAAGGAATTGACCAAAGATGAAATAGAAATTTTTGAACTGGTTGCACATGATGTTTTGGAAAAACTAAACTATCCTTTGTTTACAACATTGAATAATGCCGATGCACTCTCATTCGAAGCGATTGAGAAATATCATTTTCTGAACGAAGCCTTGAAGAAATATACGCTGATCAAGGCCAAAAAATCTGATCTTGATAAAAGGGCGCATCAGTTGCAAATTTTAAGGGAAATCAGGAATACAGCCCTGAAAGAACTGGCAAATCAGGTAAGCCTTTAAGTAACTCCATATTTCTGTTTCATCATCAGCATGGCTTCATGCGGAGAACAACAGCTCCGTATTCAAGCTATTTTATAGCTCCTCCTTTATCAATTCATTTGCCTGCGTAATCTCTATTTTTTCGAAATTAAAGCATTCAGGTTGCCAAAAGTCTTGTGCGTTATATCCAGACGGCGGATGGATTTCGGGCGAATATTAAGCGCTTACAGACTGTTTTATAGCCTTATAGGCGCTTAAGTATTAATGGCGCCACTGGTCATGCTTATAGTTAAGCCCCCCTTTTTTGACTAAAAAAAGTATTCGTGAAATGTTAATTTAAAGACCAAAAAAAACAAAAAAATCTGACACTTTCCTGAGAATACGCAGACTTTACGCAATTCTCAAAAAAAATGGCTGGTCAAACCTGCCGTTTTTAATCAAATAAACCTCCCAATGGCCGTCCTCCATGTCGCATTCCTCAAAAAATCAAACGTTTGCGTTGTGCGTTTTTTTGCAGAACAAACGTTTGTGCAGTCTTTGAGCGCCTCTTGCATTGCATTTTAACCGCTTTAGCTATAGTTTCCAACATTCAATTACGACTAAAATAACGGCTAAAAAATCAAACCAATTATTTAAACGAAACATGTATGATTAAAACTTACACACAATTTGGCTTAGGTTTAAAGAACACGATCTTTCCAATGAAGAGCCGGGTAAGCAGAACGCTCTTAAAAAATATCTGCTATTGTTTGTTAATACTTTTGCCATGTTTTGCAAGCGCACAAAATACGGGAATAACGGGCACAGTAAAAGATAGCAAAGGCGCCCCGGTAATTGGCGCAACTGTCAAAGAAAAGGGCGCGGCTAATTTAACGTCGACAGATGTTAACGGCAAGTTTGCTATATTATTAAAAAAAAATAACGGCATACTGGTAATATCCGAAGTAGGGTATATTACAAAGGAAGTTTCGGTCGGCGCCTCCACCTCAATTTCAGTGGTTTTAGATGAAGACTTAAACAAACTGAACGAAGTGGTGGTGGTTGGCTATGGTACCGCAAAAAAATCAGATCTCACAGGTTCTGTCAGCTCGATAAAAAGTGGTGATCTGAACCTGGGTGGCTCGGTATCAAATGTTGGTCAGGCTATACAGGGTAAAGCAGCAGGGGTACTGGTGCAACAAACAAATTTTGCACCCGGTGGTGGTATTGCTATCACCATAAGGGGGGGTAACTCTATTAATGCAAGTAATGAACCCTTATATGTTATCGATGGGTTTATTTCTGATTACGGGAACCTGATCAACCCAAATGATATCGCCGATATTCAAATCTTAAAAGATGCTTCGGCAACTGCAATATATGGTTCGCGTGGTGCAAATGGTGTAGTTTTAATTACAACGAAGAAGGGAACGCCGGGCCAGGTTTCTATTGATGCCGATGTATCCAACGGTTGGCAATATGATACTTACAAGCCAGCTTTATTAACCGGGCAGCAATATACCGACATTCAGAATGCCACAGCTATTGAAGATGGTAAGTCAGCCCCATATGGCTCCGGATTCGTGCCAGCCAATACCAATTGGTTGCAATCCGCCATACAAACTGCTACTGTTAATAACAGGAGCGTTAGTGTAAGCAGCAGTAATAAGGATTCTAAAATTTTTGCCTCAGTAAACTATCTTAACCAGGTTGGGGTACTAAAGAATACCGACTTTCAAAAGTACTCTGCAAGGTTAGGAGCCGAAAAAAACCTTAATGAAAACATTAAAATGGGTGCTAATTTTTATGGCTCAAGCTCTGTTGCAGATCTGCAATCCTACTCTGGTGATATTACCGCACCTATTTTCGGCCTGCTGGTTGCACCGCCAAACGTTCCGGTTTATAAACCCGATGGTACATTTAATATATTTTATAATCCCCAAACAGGCGGTAACGGCAATCCTATTTATAGTTTGCTTTCGGCAACAAATAATACCCAAAACAAGTTTGGCAATGGTAACATCTACCTTGACTATTCTTTGTTAAAAAATCTTACCTATCACGTAAGTGCCGGTGCCGAATACAATCAAACGATTGCTGGTCAGTATTCACCAAATAATAGCGCTGAAGGACTTACAAACCCGGGTATAGCTGCTGATCAATGGTATTCTACATTCAGGTGGCTGGTTGAAAATTATTTTACTTATAAATTTAAAATTCAAAAGGACCATGATTTCACCATACTGTTAGGTAACTCAAATCAGAAAGATGTTGACCAGGGCTTAGGCGCAGGGTCACAAGGTTACTCAACCAACGAATTTTTGTTTTATAATTTAACGGCCGGTTCAATTGCAGCTTCACCTACCAGTTACAGGGTGCAAACAACCGGTACCGACTATTATACAAGGATAAATTATGCTTTTAAGGATAAGTTATTAGCTACTTTCACCCTAAGGGATGACGGGTCATCGCGATTCGGCCCTAAAAACAGCCATGGTATTTTTCCGTCTGGTGCAATTGCCTATAAACTGGGAGAAGATGATTTTATAAAAAACTTAAATACATTTTCCGATCTGAAAATCAGGGTTGGTTACGGTATAACAGGTAACGACCGTATTCCTCAGTCCACCGCTTATTTGAGCACTTTTAGCCCATGGAATACAGTGCTTGCTCCTGGTGGTCCGCTTCAGGTGGGTATAGAACCGGCATCGCTGCCTAACCCCGCTTTAAAATGGGAAAGTACAGCTCAATTTGATGCAGGTTTAGATATGGGATTTCTTGGTGGCCGTATAACTGCTACGTTAGATGTGTACAGGAAAACTACTTCTAATTTATTATTAAATGTTCCGGTTGGAAACTGGTGGGGTGCCAGCACCGAAATAGTAAATGCCGGTTCAATCCGTAATCAGGGTATTGAATTGAGTGTAAATACAGTTAATGTAAGATCTGCCAGTTTTTCATGGACCAGCAGTTTCAACGCAGCTTATAACATACAAAAATGTTTATCATTAGCGCCTGGTATTTCAGCAATTTATTCAAACACAGCTAACCCAAGCGGAACAGTTTCGGGTGCACAGTTTACTAAATTGGCAGTGGGCCAGGAACTGGGCGAATTTTATGGCTACCAATATGCGGGCGTGCTTAAAACGGGGCAAACTTATGCACCGGAACCTAATGCAAAACCAGGCGACCCGTTATATAAGGATGTAAATGGCGATGGCGCTATTACGCCAGCCGACCAAACCTATTTGGGCAACACAAATCCGCATTATACTGCGGCCCTTGGTAATAATTTTTCTTATAAAGGTTTTGGTTTAAGCGTGTTTTTCCAGGGCGCATTTGATTACGATCTGTACAATATGAATGCATTGGTATTGGAATCAACAACCGGCGCTGCCGCATTAAACAGGTTTGTACCGGGTGTAAATGAAAATACCAATATACCCCGCGAAGGTTATTTTTTAAGTCAGTACGGTGGATATGTTAACTCAAAGTTTGTTCAAAATGCGTCTTATGTGCGTTTAAAAACAGCGTCATTCAGCTATACTATCCCTTCGTCTGTATTTACAAATACACCATTTATCCGCGGGCTGACAATATATGCCGAAGGGCAAAATTTATTAACCTTTACTGGTTATAAAGGAACCGATCCTGAGGAAAATGTTCACCAGGGCCAGGCACTTAACGCTTCTGGTGGTTATAGTGGCAGCAATATTTCAGGTGGTTTGGATTTTGGCGGCTTCCCGGCTTTCAGAACCTATATCATTGGTGTAAAACTTTCTGTCCACTAATAAAATAGCCTTATTTATAAAGGATCAACATAAAATAAAAGAAAATGAAAAAATATATTTTGCTTCTCATACCGGTTGTTCTTCTACAGTTTTCCTGTAATAAGAATTTAGACCCTAAAGTGCTTAGCAGCCTTACCAGTGTGAATGCTTTTCAAACTGAATCGGATGCTATCGCTGCAGTAAATGCAGTTTACGCCCGTTTAAAGGGCCCTTCCATTACCGACAATTACGATTACTGGACAGTAAGGCACTTTGCCCTTACTGATATTCCTACCGATATTGGTAATTGCAGCTATGGCGGTGACCCCGGCCAGCTTTCATTATCCAAATGGAATTCAGCAAACGGCTTACTTGCCGAAGACTGGCGTCAAATTTATAAGTTGATAGCAGACGCTAACAGCGCTATTTATAATATTTCGGCCATGACATCAATTACTGCCGCGCAAAAGGCCCAGTTTTTGGCGGAGGCGAAATTTTTACGTGCCGTAGCTTATATGGATTTGACCGATGCCTGGGGCCCGGTGGTTTTGGCAACAGAAGCAAATTTGGCTAACCCAAATTACTTAAGCCAGGCGCCTGTATCGTCTGTAGCTGATATCGAGACTTTGCTGATCTCGGACCTGCAAAATTCAATTAATGTGCTTCCCGTAAGTTATGCAGGTAACGCAATCTATTCAACCAATGATCCGGGCAGGGCTACCAAAGGCGCTGCAATGACTTTGCTGGGGAAATTATATTTGCGCCAGCACCAATGGCAAAAATCGGCCGATATGATGCAGCAGGTAATTACCGCAGGCACCTATCAGCTTTACCCATCATACCAGGGCCTGTTTTTAGAGGCCAACAAATGGTGTTCTGAAAATATATTCTCGGTATTGAGTGATGCCAATGTAAACGGAACCGAATTAATGAACCATTTTGGCCCGCTGGTACATCCAACTATACCAAACAGGTGGCAATATTACGCGGTAACCTGGTCCTTTTATCATAGTTTTGCTGCTAATGACGATCGTGGAGGTGAATTTTTTCCTAAATATCACGGCACCGACGGTTTAATACACGAAGAGGCGCCAACACCTGGCGCTCAACCGCCTGCCGGCGTTTTGTATATGCCTAACGTGGCAACATCAAAGTATGCCGATTCAACCGGTTCAGTAAATGTTTATTACGACGGGCACAGTGTTGATATTTTGCGCTATGCCGATGTACTCTTAAGCAGGGCTGAAGCTTTAAATGAACTAAATGGACCTACTTCCGAAGGTATTGGTTTAATTAACCAGGTTAGACAGCGCTCGCACGCTACGCCGCTTGTCTTGGGCAACTACACCCAAACATCGTTAAGGTTTGCCATTTTGCAGGAACGCGGATGGGAATTCTTTTATGAAGGAAAACGCCGGGCCGATTTATTAAGAATGGGGCAATACGATGTCATTGTAAATGCCTACCTTAAATCTATCGGGCAAACCAATACGATTAGTTTGCCTAAAGATCAGTATTTCTCTTATCCGCTAAACCAGGCTCAGCTTAACCCGAACTTGAATAATTCCGGAAGAGAACAATAAAAAAATGTAATTTCCAATCACTGAGAATATATCACCGGAACTGGAGATTATTCTTAGTGATTTTTTCAGTTCAATATTACCATGTTAATGATTAAGCGTTTTTCAGGGTGTGCGGTCCTTTTAGTTTTTGCAGCAATTTTTTTTTGGCTGTTCTAATCATAACGGGAGGGTTATAAATGAGATCCGGATAGGGTTACATAACAATAATGCCTTAAAAATCCAGGTCGACGTATTAACCGATTCGGTGGTCGATGCATATGCGGAATATTGGCCTCAGAAGGGCGATAGCATTAACAAAATGCAATCGAACGTCTCAAAAAACTCGGTTTCGCATTCGCTTGTTTTCTGCAACTTAATCCCAAAAACAAACTACGACTATCATATTATAACCGTAAATAATGAGGTTAAACGTGTCAGCAAAACCTATAATTTTAAATCGCACGACCTGCCGATGTGGTTGCAGGAGCAGTTTAAAGCAATCAATACCTTTTCGCAGCTTATACCATCTGATTTTAAAAATGGACTGATGCTGGTGAATAAAAGGTACGCACCTGGCATTGCAGTTTTAGTTGATTATAAAGGCCAGATCAGATGGTATCATATGGTTGATGGAATGGGCTTTAAAGTCGCTCATTTCACAAAAGATCATACCATCCTTTCTATTCTCGGGACAAATGATGAGCCTACCAGCTATGGCAGCCAGATTTTGGAAATC
>Ga0206965_10395_pt1 | contig 10979 bp, 16 predicted proteins | sample Alteio_BWOrgHeat_26_FD_152973 | JGI IMG/M metagenome (GOLD analysis project Ga0206965, IMG submission 152973) | Enriched cells from forest soil in Barre Woods Harvard Forest LTER site, Petersham, Massachusetts, United States -... | ecosystem: Environmental > Terrestrial > Soil > Temperate forest >...
CGAGCCGCCCGGCGTCGGCTGCCCATTGCTGCCACTGGCGGCGCTCCTCTTTTTTGGCGCAGAGAACGAGTCCGCCGAAATCAGCGGCGAGGTATCCATAAGCGAGGTGTTTGGCTGGGCCGGAAGTTTTACCACTGCCAGTTGCACCGAACACGCAAACACCTGTTTGCGCGTCCGCCAGGCGAAAAGCCTGTCCGTTGCCCCAATCCCGCAGAACCGTCTGCGGATGGAACTCCGGTGTTCCATCCGGGGTTATGCCCACGGGGGAAAAGCGTATGGACGGCAGAAGAATACTGACAAGCAAAATCGGGTGGCAAAATTCGAGCGGGTTTTCTGGCGAATTGGGTGCGTCCGCAACCATGCCGGGTCAAGGGACGGCCAAGTCCATTGTCGTGGGTGTCGGGGTGCGAAAGCCCCGACGCGGGGGTATCGGGGGCAAGGCTCACGATTGCTAGTCCAGCGCGGGCAAACCGCTGGCGCGCATCCAACCGGCGCACGGTTGGGCGGGGATTGGTAAGGGCGGCACGCCCTTGCCGGGGCGGTCCTCCGCCCCATGGAAGCGGGGTCTAGGGGACGGATTCGGAGTCCCCTAGCGCGGTATGTTGCAGAGCAACATATAACCGCGCCATTCGTCCTTTTTTCCCTCCGCGTATTTTGGCCCGGATTCGGGGGTCCCAGCGGTCGCTACAATTTTGCTAAAACTGTTTGTGGACGCCAATGGACGCGCTTCGGGAAAATGGCTGCCACAGCCACTTAGCGAGGGACTTCGCCTCTAAATTGTGTTATACTGTTCTAAATGGAGGCTTGAGGACGACTGGGTAAGTGAGATGGCTATTTATCGACTTGAGGCAAAAATCATTGGCCGGGAGAAAAGGGGACGTTCCGTGGTTGCCGCTGCCGCCTACCGGGCAGGCAAAAAACTCTTTGGGGAACGTGAGGGCAAGACCCACGATTATTCCCGCCGCAGCAAGGGCGTCGTCGAATCGACCGTCTTTCATCCGGACGGCTCGCCCGGGTGGGCGGATGACCCGGCCAGACTCTGGAACACTGTCGAAGCGGGCGAAAAGCGGGCGGATGCCCAGCTTGCCCGCGAGTTCATTCTGGCGGTTCCCAAGGAACTGAGCGCCAGCGAGCAATTTCAAGCGGCGGTTGCATGGGCGCGTAAGGAATTGGTCGAAAAGGGCATGGTCGCGGAAGTCTCATTGCACCATACCAGGGACGGAAAGAATCCCCACGTCCATATCCTCTGCACCATGCGGAAACTGGATGGGGACAAGTTCAGCGCCAAGAAAGCGACGGAGTGGAACGATGTGGCCATGCTGGTGCATCAACGGGAGTCCTGGGCGGAAGCGGTCAACGCGGCTTTGGAAAAAGCCGGGCGGTCTGAGCGGGTGGATCACCGCTCGCTCAAAGACCGGGGCATTGACCGAATCCCGGAACCCAAGATCGGCGTGGCGGCGACCGCCATGGAGCGCCGGGGTGTGGTGGAGGATTCCGAGCGCTCCCGGCTGGTTCGCTTTGTAAAATCCCTCAACGAAGTGCGCCCGCACATGCGGGACATCAAGGAGCGGGGTGAAATCCGGCAATTTGGGACTGGCAAGACTTGGTGGGAAAAGTCCATCATCTTCATGTCGCGCGTCCGGCAGGCGACCCGCGAGACGGTTTTGGACACCTGGAACCGGTTGCTCGGCTCGCGCAGCCGTGGCCATGACAATGGCCCGCCGCAGAAAGGGCCGGATATTTCGCGGTAGATGGTATGGCAATCCCCGATCATGTAAAAAGGCAGGCGATGGACGCGGTCTCCCATAAGGAGACCACGGCGCAGATTCGGCTTTACCGAAACAACGACGCGCCTGCCCAAACTTTCTCCGACCCGGAAAAAAACGCGACCGCTACGCGGGGTGCCACCCCAGGGTGTGCCATTCCTGACGATGTGAAGCGCCAGGCAATGGATTCCATTGCCAACAAGGAGACGGTGGCGCAAATCCGCCTCGTCAAAGACACCGGTTCGCCCTATCCGATGGCGACACCCAATCAGGAAACCAATCGCGCCGCCGAAAAGGTGGCGCAATTGCACAAGGCGGGGCATGACGCCGACGCCGTGCAACGCGCGGCGACCAAGGACAATTTCGAGGTGGCCCATGGCTGACCCGCTCGCGCAATATCGCAAGACACCCGCGCCTCCCGGCGCGGCACCCGCCAGCGGCGGCGGACCCGACAAACCCAAGGACGCGGACGGATACGTCGCGTTTGCGACGAAGGACAAAGTGAGCCGCCTACGGATACGCCGCGCCATGGCTCCGACTCGGTCGCCGGGTTACGCGTATCTTCTGGATGTCGTTTACGACGGCTCATACGGCACGAACTTCGTGCTGGTTTACACATTCCTGATGGTGCTGGTTCGCGGCAAAAATCTGCAATCGCTGGTCTTTGCGCTTGAAAGCGGCATGGCCGATTACATTCAGGAATTTGACCCCGACAAATGGGCGAAGCCCACAGACGAAAGCGCAGCTTTCATCGAGACCATTGAGGTCGTCGTGCAGGAAAGCGGCTCGTCCGCGTCGGGAGCGGAAACAATGGGTGAGACGAAACATTGAAAGGGAAACGCATGGGGCGGAGATCTGAAATTTCATTAGGGAGGTTGGTTATGCAGTTTACGATTCCAGAAGTTGGGTTTATACGGTTAAGGGAAATCTTGACCGTGATTCCTATCGGCAAGTCGTGTTGGTGGGAAGGTGTGAAGTCAGGACGTTTTCCGAAACCGATAAAACTCTCGGTGCGTTGCACCGCTTGGAAGGCCGAGGACATCCGTCACCTGATCGCACAGCTTTCGGAGCAGGCGATAAACGAGGACTCGAAAGGGGACTAAAAAGGACTGATTTTGATAGGGGTATTTTTTGGGGTATGTGGATTATTTCAAAGGCAAATTATCATTTAATTACTGAATGATGGAAGAATCCTGTGAGTCCTTTCCCGGCACCATCCGCCTTCGCTAATTTTGGCAAAGCCAAAATTTAGCTGTGGCGTGACTACGCCGGAGCGTGCGAAGCGGATGTCTCGCCATAGCTCCGAAGGAGCGACGGCGGGCTGATTCTGGCACATCTTATCTTATGCTTTGGCTTTAAGGCTGCTTTTGAGCAACAGCATATTCTATAACCTGATATTAATTCAGTCGTGCTGATAATCTATATTGAATCTCGCAAAACGTTTATCTAAAGTACGCGCATGGAAGCGCTTTTGAGTAACTATCTCCCTATCCTGATTTTTCTTGGCCTCGCGGTGATTATAGCCGCTGTGATGGCTGCGCTGCCTGTGGTGCTAGCGCCTTCCAGGCCGGATGCTGAGAAGCTTTCCGCCTATGAATGCGGGTTTGATTCATTTGGGGACGCTCGCAGCAAGTTTGATGTGCGCTTTTATCTTGTTTCCATTTTGTTTGTTATTTTTGACCTTGAAGTGGCGTTTTTGTTTCCGTGGGCGGCGTCGCTTGGCACTATCGGTGTCTATGGCTTTTGGTCGATGATGGCATTTCTTGGCCTGCTCACAGTTGGATTTATCTACGAATGGAAAAAAGGCGCACTGGATTGGGAATAGAACAGGCAATAGGCTTTAGGGATTAGAAAAAATGAATACACCACTCACTGTTCATCATGCATCAGCTGCCATCACTTCTCAGGATGCGCTGCTTACCCGCGTGATGGATGATTTCAACGACAAAGGCTTTGTCGTCACCCAACTGGATAAACTGGTCAACTGGGCGCGTACGGGGTCGCTCTGGCCGATGACATTTGGCCTTGCCTGTTGCGCGGTAGAAATGATGCACGCTGCTGCCTCGCGCTATGACATGGATCGCTTCGGTCTGGTGTTTCGTCCCAGTCCACGCCAGTCGGACGTAATGATCGTTGCCGGCACGCTATGCAATAAGATGGCGCCGGCGTTGCGCAAGGTCTACGACCAGATGGCCGAGCCGCGTTATGTGATTTCGATGGGAAGCTGTGCCAACGGCGGCGGCTATTACCATTATTCCTACTCGGTGGTGCGTGGGTGCGATCGCATCGTGCCGGTGGATGTCTATGTGCCCGGTTGCCCGCCAACAGCCGAAGCGCTCATGTACGGTATTCTTCAGCTACAGAAAAAAATCAGAAGGACAGGGACGTTTAAGCGATGAGCGAAAAACTTGAAGCTTTAGCAGAGGATATCAGAGAAGCACGGCGTGGCCTCATTGAGAGCGCTGAAATTATGCATGAAGAGTTGGTTGTGCAGGTGGCGAGCGAGGGGATTATACCGCTGCTTACTTTTCTGCGTGATGATCCGAAGTATCAGTTCACACAGCTGATGGATATTTGCGGTGTAGATTATCCCGGCCGTGCCAAGCGTTTTGAAGTAGTCTACAACTTGCTTTCGGTAAAACTCAACCAGCGCATCCGCGTAAAAGTCAATACGGATGAGGCAACGCCGGTGCCATCGGTAACAGGCGTATTTTCCTCCGCAGGGTGGTTCGAGCGTGAGGTGTGGGACATGTACGGCGTCTATTTCTCCGGCCATGCAGATCTGCGCCGTATCCTTACTGACTATGGCTTCGACGGTCACCCACAGCGCAAGGATTTCCCGCTCACAGGCTATGTGGAGTTACGTTACGATCCGGAGCAAAAGCGCGTGGCCTATTCCCCGGTAAAGCTAACGCAGGCCTTCCGCACGTTTGATTTCATGAGCCCGTGGGAAGGCGCAGAGTATATTCTTCCGGGAGATGAGAAGGCGGCTAAGAATGGATAATAATAAAGAGTGGAGCATTCGCCCGGCAACGGAAGCCGACTGGCCTGGCATCTGGGAGATTTTTCGCGATGTTATCAGCCATGGCGACACTTACACCTATGCGCCCGATTTTACCCAAGATCAGGCCAAGGACATCTGGATACGTAATAATTGTCATGGTTATGTGGTTAAACATGGCGACAAAATAGTCGGCACTTTCACCATACGTACCAACAAGCCGGGGTTTGGCAATCATATCGCCAACGCCGGGTATATGGTGCATAAGGATTATCGCGGGCGCGGTATTGCTCAGGATATGTGCCGCTATTCGCTGAAAGAAGCCAAAAAGCTCGGATATACTGCGATGCAGTTTAATTTTGTGGTGGCAAGCAATAAGCCTGCTGTTGAATTATGGCAGAAGATGGGCTTCAAAATCGTGGGCACCGTGCCTAAGGCTTTTCGCCACGCGACCTTGGGGTACACTGACGTACATATCATGCATCGCTTCTTGGACGATATAACGGTATAGCGTATGGGGTGGATAGCCGAAGGCTGGCGCGGAGAAAAAGAACTCTGGAAAGTGTTCTGGATCTACGGTGCGCTACTTATCATTCTTGCCAAAGTGGCGAACGTTGTCATTTGGCTTTATTCGGATATCAATTTCGACAGGCCTACGGCTCTACAGTATCTCACGATGCTTGCTCTGCAGATCTCGTACAGCATCTGGTTTCTGGTAGCTACGTGGCGTTGCGCCTTTAATACCATACATAGATTCTGGGGCTATGTAGCGCGTGTTGTGGTTATTCTTTTTATATTGCTTTTCGTTCTGACTTATTATCAGATTCGCGTGGTACTCAATCCGTTTAATCTGATAGATAATGCAATCTATTACTCGCGGCTTCTTGCGTATAGACATTTATAGAAAGTTTTATGACCGAAGTAGCTCTTAAAAACCTGACACTCAATTTTGGCCCGCAGCATCCCTCTGCGCATGGTGTGCTGCGCCTGGTGCTTGAGATGGACGGCGAGGTCATCGAGCGTGCCGACCCGCATATCGGCCTGCTGCATCGCGGCACCGAGAAGCTTATCGAGTATAAGACCTATCTGCAGGCGCTGCCGTATTTCGATCGTCTGGATTATGTCTCGCCAATGGCGCTTGAGCACTGCTATTCGCTAGCGGTGGAAAAGCTCCTGGGGTGCGAAGTTCCCATCCGTGCCAAATACATTCGCGTGCTGTTCTGCGAGCTTACGCGCATCTTAAACCATCTTCTCAACATTTCCGCGCATGCTATTGACGTAGGAGCGATGACCCCGCTTTTGTGGCTTTTTGAAGAACGCGAAAAATTGCTCTCCTTTTATGAGCGCGCTTCAGGCGCACGCTTTCATTCAGCCTATATCCGCCCCGGCGGCGTGCATCAGGATATGCCCAAGGGCATGGAAGAAGATATATTGAAGTGGGCCAGAGGTTTTAAGAAATACATCGACGATGTGGATGATTTGCTCAGCGAAAACCGCATCTGGAAACAGCGCAATGTCGATATTGGTGTGGTAACGGCCAAGCAGGCGCTGGATTGGGGCTTCTCTGGCCCGATGCTACGCGGCTCAGGCGTTGCGTGGGACCTGCGCAAAAGCCAGCCCTATGAAATTTATGATCAGCTTGATTTCGACATCCCCATCGGCAAGAACGGCGATTGCTGGGATCGTTACCTTGTGCGTATGGAGGAAATTCGCCAGTCTCTGAAGCTCATTGAGCAATGCATCGAAAAAATGCCGCAGGGGCCGGTTGTTACCCAGGATCCAAAAATTGCTCCGCCAAAACGTGCCTTAATGAAACAGTCGATGGAAGCCATTATCCATCACTTTAAGCTCTATACCGAGGGCTACCATGTGCCCGCAGGCGAAACCTATACGGCGGTGGAAGCTCCTAAAGGTGAATTTGGCGTGTTCCTGGTGGCAGATGGTGGCAATAAGCCCTATCGTTGCAAGATACGTGCACCGGGATTCGCCCATCTTCAGGCGCTCGATTTTATGAGCAAGGGGCATATGCTCGCCGATGTGGTGACCATCATCGGCACACAGGATATCGTCTTTGGAGAAATCGACCGGTGAGAGCGTGGCTTCTAGCCCTGGCGTTGGTTATCCCCTCCGCATCGGCTTTGGCAGCAAACAACCCCGCACCGAACCAGACAGCCTATTATCACGTATGCAGTAATGCCGATCTGGTGGGTGGCACCTGGAAGATGATGAAGATGACTGAAACGCCTCCCCGTAAAGAAGCGGAGGCGTACCAGCACGTGCCATATCATTACCTTTCGTTTTACCCGAACAGCATGTACTCCTTTGTGGCGATTAATCTGGAAATAATGCAGGCGATAAAGCTGCAGCAGGCTATGCTCTGGCCGGAAAAACAAAAACGCGTGCTGCGTTATACGCTGGATGACAAGGGCGTGCTGAACCTGTATATCGATAACAAAGTCACTTACAGCTACCGCTGCCTTGCTATCGCATCCGCTTATGGTGGATACATAAAAGGTGATTTGGTGTTGACCGGCTATACTGAGAAGGGCAAAACTGTGCTTTATAAATGGTATCGCCGCTGGTTTTAATGATTGAGGAGTCTATGAGTGTAAGCGCAGCCCATGTTACCCAACCGGAAAGTTTTGCTTTCACACCGCAGAATCAGAAACAGGCGGAAAAAATTGTCGCGCGTTATCCCAAGGGACGGCAAGCTTCCGCTGTGATGCCGCTACTGGCGCTTGCGCAAAAGCAGCATGATAACTGGTTGCCCAAGGCGGCGATGGATGCAGTGGCTTCTCTGCTCGGTATGCCGCCGATTCGTGTCTATGAAGTGGCAACATTTTATAGCATGTATAACCTGGCTCCGGTGGGTAAGCATGTGATTCAGGTCTGCACGACTACACCCTGCTGGTTACGTGGTGCTGGGGATGTGGTCGAAGCGTGTGAGAAAAAGCTTGGCATTGGCTTGGGTGAAACCACGCCGGACGGCCAGTTTACGCTTAAGGAAGTGGAATGCCTTGGTGCTTGTGTCAATGCGCCGATGGCGGATATTGACGGGAAATTCTTTGAGGATCTCACCCCGGATAATGTCACTGCGTTAATTTCGGCACTCAAGAATGGTAACGCCATCAAGCCCGGCCCTCAGTCAGGACGGCGATCTTCCGAACCTCAAGGGGGGCTTACCACACTCAAAAACAAAAAGTCTGCATGAGATATGTTGCCATATTGCTGGCCTTTGCACTCGGCTTTACAACAGCCGCGCAGGCAGCGGTGACGGTAGAAGAACAGATATTACAAAAGGGATTGTTTGCCAAAGCCGATTGCAAGCTTGACCCTACAGACCCAAGCTATGATGCTTGTCAGTGCGATGCCGACATACGCTATCCCAAAATCCGTGGATTGAATAACGAAGCGGCGCAGGCTTCGCTGAATGCCAGCCTCAAGCATATGGCAGAGCAGGCAATCTGTGAGGGAAAGCAGGTGGCAGACCCCCCAAAAGCTCAGGGCAAGGATCAGCGCAGCCCATCCTCTGCCTCGCATCATTACGAAGTGACGTTTGAATCTCCCAGCCTCGTTGCGTTCAGGGTAACCGACTGGGGTTACAGTGGGGGAGCGCATGGCAATGGAACCGTTACAGGCGCCATTGTTGATCTAAAGGCCGGAAAAATACTTTCGCTCAGTGATATCTTTGCCGAAAAAGATATGCTGGCGCTCAATCAAGCTATTTACGACGTACTTTCCTCGAAGCCGGAGGAGGAAGTTTTCCGTGATCAGGTGGAAAGCCGTAAGGGTACGTTTATTGTAGGTGGCGTATGCCAGGGCTGCACCTTGACACTCGCGCCCGAGGGCATCAAAGTAGTGTTCCAGACCTATGAGGTTGCACCTTACGCTGCAGGCAATACGGAAGTGACGATACCTGTTCAATATGTCTCTAACCCGGCTATTGTTGCAGCGCTAGCGGAGCAGAAGAAAACGGCTACGGAGAAAAAGTGATGGCGTCATTAGGAAAAATAAATCTTTTCTACGAATGGGAGAATGTAAGGGATCGTGGCATATACGAATTTGTATTATTGTACGGTGTTGTGGGGTTTGGATTAGTTACCTCCATTGCAGTTTTAGCTTATAATGCAAATTTTTCTGGCCATACTTTAACGGCTACGTATGTCGTAAATGTGCTATTCAGCTTTATGATAATCGGAATATTCTGGGCAATGTTCGTGTGGTGGATCAATGAAAAAAGATATCAGAAGTTAAAGAAACTGACTCAATCCGGAGACGTAAATGCTTAAGGACGAAGACCGCATATTCACCAATCTTTATGGCTTTGAGGACTGGAAGCTCGCTGGCGCGAAGAAGCGTGGTGACTGGAGCACGACGAAAGAAATTCTCTCGCGTGGGCAGGAGACGATTATCGAGCAAGTGAAAGCTTCGGGCTTACGCGGACGCGGCGGGGCAGGGTTCTCCACCGGCACTAAATGGTCCTTCATGCCGAAGAAGTCCGACGGCAGGCCGTCTTATCTCGTGGTCAATGCTGACGAGGGCGAGCCCGGCACCTGCAAAGACCGCGACATGATGCGCCACGATCCGCATAAGCTCGTTGAAGGCTGCCTGATTGCAGGGTTTGCCATGCGTGCGGTGGCGGCTTATATCTACATACGCGGTGAATTCGCTATTGAAGCCGACCATGTGGAGCATGCGATTGAGGAAGCTTACGAAGCGGGCTTGATTGGTAAAAATGCCTGCGGTTCTGGGTTTGATTTTGATATTTATGTCCATCGCGGTGCGGGGGCTTATATCTGTGGTGAAGAAACAGCATTGCTCGAATCGCTCGAAGGCAAAAAGGGTCAGCCGCGCCTGAAGCCACCATTTCCAGCAGCAGTCGGCGTGTGGGGTTGCCCGACCACGGTCAATAATGTGGAATCCATCGCAGTGGTACCGGAGATATTGCGCCGCGGACCGGAATGGTTCGCCAAGCTGGGGCGGCCCAATAATACCGGCACGAAGGTATTCTGCATCTCTGGACATGTGAATAACCCCTGCAATGTTGAAGAGGAAATGGGCATTCCGCTCAAGGAACTCATTGAAAAGCATGCGGGCGGTGTTTGCGGGGGCTGGGACAACTTGCTTGCGGTGATTCCCGGCGGTTCTTCGGTACCGGTACTCCCCAAATCCATCTGCGACACAGTGCTTATGGACTTTGATTCGCTTAGAAATGTCAAGTCAGGCCTTGGCACGGCGGCAGTGATTGTGATGGATAAATCCACCGACATCGTGAAGGCCATCGCGCGGCTTTCCAAATTCTACATGCATGAATCCTGTGGTCAGTGCACGCCGTGCCGTGAAGGCACCGGCTGGATGTGGCGCGTGATGGAACGCATGGTCAAGGGCAATGCCGAGGTTGCAGAGATTGACCAGTTGCTCGATGTGGCCAGCCGCATCGAAGGCCACACCATCTGTGCGTTGGGTGATGCTGCTGCGTGGCCGATTCAGGGCCTGTTTCGCCATTTCCGCCCAGAAGTGGAGCGGCGGATTGCAGAATGGAGTGCCAGAAAAGCGGCATGACCAGAAACCCGTTGCTTCCTGAAGACTATCCCGATAGCGCAACGCAGGCGAGTATCCTTTTTGCACTGAGTCCTTATAAGATTTCCGAGCGCAATGATATTTCCAATCCCGTCCTTAAGTGGAATCTGCCGCGTGCGTGGAAGAATGCTGAAGAATCTTTTCTTTTGGCTAGGTGGAAGAAAATTGGTGCTGATGAGATTAGCGAGGGTGGTTATACGCTTTCGGCCAATTCGGAGGCAGAGATTGAGCAGTTGAATGCTATTATTGCTGGCATTGTTGCCTATCAGATATTAGAGCCGGAATCCGAAGTGGCGTTTCGCCGTCTGGTACATAAAAAGGGTGGCGAGGTGAGTCTGGTAATTTCTCTGGAAGTGCTTGAGAAACTTAAAAAGCTAATTCCTGCCCTGTCTTTTTCGAATCATCACGAAAATCAGCAAAAAAGCTGGTGGTGGAACCTGTGGAGTTTTTTTACAAGAAGACAGAATAAAAAATAGCGACAGTGTATAAAAATTGTTTACAATCAGGATGCAATATTGGAAGTTGCCTAAGACATGACCAAGCTCACCATCGATGGAAAAGAAATTGAAGTCCCCGCCGGATCGAGTGTGATTCAGGCATGTGAGGCTGCGGGCGTCGAAATCCCGCGTTTT
>Ga0206965_10396_pt1 | contig 10920 bp, 9 predicted proteins | sample Alteio_BWOrgHeat_26_FD_152973 | JGI IMG/M metagenome (GOLD analysis project Ga0206965, IMG submission 152973) | Enriched cells from forest soil in Barre Woods Harvard Forest LTER site, Petersham, Massachusetts, United States -... | ecosystem: Environmental > Terrestrial > Soil > Temperate forest >...
TTTTGGATCAATTGGATGAATTACTCGGTGAATCTCCCAATGCTAATTATTTAAGAAATCTATTCAATAAAGCTTATGAAGAGAATGAGAATTTATCTGCTGCCACAAGATATTTGGTGAATGATTTATTTGGGAAACATGGCTTGGTGATTATGGATGCCAGCCATCCTTCGCTGAAAGTGGAATTCGTCGAGAACATGAAAGAAGATTTATTGAATTCAAAGAATTTCAATGCTGTAACTAAGACGATGAAGTCTCTTGATAAAGATTATAAGATACAGGTTAATCCTCGAGAAATAAATTTGTTTTACATGAAGGATAATCTTCGTGAACGTATTGTAAAATTGGATGAAAACAACTTTGAAATCTTAAATTCTGAAATAAGATTTTCTAAGGATGAAATCATTTCTGAATTAAATGATCATCCAGAACACTTTAGTCCAAATGTTGTGTTGCGACCTGTATATCAACAAAGGATTTTACCTAATCTTGCTTATATCGGCGGACCTGCCGAGATTGCTTATTGGTTGGAATACAAGGAAATGTTTGATAGTAATAATGTTTTCTATCCTATACTCATGTTACGCAATTCTGTTCTTTGGATTGATGATAATTACGTCTCAAAGATGGAAAAGCTTAATCTTGATATTCCCCCTATATTCAGGGATACTGAGTCCTTGGTAAAGGAATATGTCATTCAAAATTCTGACAATGTGATTGACTTCGAAAAAATGAAATCAATGCTATCCGAAAGCTATAAAAGTATTGCTGCCGAAGCTATCAAGATTGATAAAACTTTGGTACCTGCAATTGATGCCGAACTCCAAAAGCAAATGAATTCATTGGAAGGCATCGAAGGTAAAATCATCAGAGCTCAAAAGAAGAAGATGGAGACTTCAGTGAATCAAATTCGGAATATTAAAATAAAATTATTCCCTAATAATAGCCTTCAGGAGCGTCAAGATAATTTCATTCCATATTATTTGAAATATGGTCCTGAATTTATTGAAACGCTCATTGAAAACTTAAATCCTTTTGAAAAGCAATTTGTAATTTTTAGTGAAAGGAAGAGTGGATAATGATAATCTTCTCAGATGAATCATTAAGCTAAACCATTTTTCCTTTCCTCGACATGAATGTGTACATGGCAGGAATAACAAAGAGTGTAAGTATTAACGAAAACATTAAGCCACCGATAACTACAATTCCTAATGAAACACGGCTGGTGGAGCCTGAACCCAATGCCAAGGCAATAGGTAATGCACCTAATGCGGTTGCAAGGCTGGTCATTAATATCGGACGAAGACGGGAGGCGGAGGCATCTTTGACAGCTTCTAATATGGATAATCCTTGCTCTCTTCTTTGATTGGCAAATTCAACAATGAGGATGCCGTTTTTAGTTACTAATCCAATAAGTACTATAATGCCTATCTGACTGAAAATATTTAAAGTCAGATTGAAGTACCACAGAGAGAGTAAGGCTCCAGCTAAGGCTAAAGGCACAGTGATCATAATGATGAAAGGATCAATAAAACTCTCAAATTGAGCGGCGAGAACAAGATAAATCAATATTAAAGCAAGCACAAAAGCAAATACAATATTGGATGAACTTTCCGCAAAGTCTCTTGAAGGTCCTGCAAGGGATGTTGTGAAAGATTTGTCGAGGACTTTGGCAGCGATTTTATTCATAGCATTGATACCATCACCAATTGTTTTTCCGGGAGCTAGCCCTGCCGAAACTGTTGCCGATTCATAGCGGTTGAAGTGATACAACTGCGGCGGGTCCACCTGTTCAACTACCTTTACTACATTATCCATCTGCACCAATCCACCTGCACTATTTCTTATGTAAATAGATTTTAAATCCAATGGTTCATCACGATTTGCGCGATCAAACTGACCAATTACCTGATATTGTTTTCCATTAATGATAAAGTAGCTCATCCTCGATCCACTAAAGGCTAATTGCAGGGTATGAGCAATATCAAGGACAGATATACCCAAGGTCTTGGCACGCTCTCGGTCTATTGTAACGACCAGTTCGGGCTTGTTGAATTTAAGATCAGAATCATAGCCAAGGAAGTCGGCGGTATCTTTCCCAACCTCTTCCATGAACTTGGGAAGGTATTCTCTAAGCTTCTCAAAGTTGGCTGCCTGCAATACAAAGCGCACCGGAAACCCAATCTTAGAAGCCGTACCAATACTGATGGTTTGCTCTTGAAGAACAAAAGCCTTGGCACCAGGAAAGTTGCGAAGATTTCGATTGATATAGTCGGCAAGTTGCTGCTGGGAGCGGGTTCTATCTGGAGGATCAGGGAATACAATTCTGAAATAACCTGTATTAACAGCACCCGAACCGGCGAAGTTCGGAGAGGTAACACTTATCAGAACTTTCTTTTCAGGAATAGAATCATTGATGAATTGAGTGACGCCATCCATGAAAGATCCCATAGCTTCGTAAGAGGTTCCTTCAGGGGCAATTGCTTGCATACGAAGTAGACTTCTATCTTCGAGAGGAGCTAATTCTGACTGGAGAGAATTGCCAATAAAATAAATCAGACCAAGAGAAATAAAAATTATAACAAAAGCAATCCACCGAAAGTTTAGGAACTTGCCCAGCGCATTGGCATAGCTGTTAATCATGTTGACGAAGAAAGGTTCGGTAGCATCATAGAACTTAGAATTCTTATGATTCTTTCTGATCATCTTCACATTAAGAACAGGTGTCAAAGACAAGGAAACAAAGGCAGAAATAAGCACCGCCCCCGCCACAACTATCCCGAACTCTCGAAACAATCTTCCAACAAACCCCTGTAGAAATATAATAGGTAAAAAGACAGCAGCAAGAGTAATAGAAGTAGATACTACAGCAAAGTAAATCTCTTCGGAACCTTTGATAGAAGCCTCAAGAGGACTCATGCCAGCTTCTACTTTCTTATAGATATTCTCTGTGACAACTATACCATCATCTACCACTAATCCTGTTGCAAGTACGATTGCTAATAAGGTCAAAATATTGATGGAGAAACCTGCAAGATACATGATGAAGAAGGCACCTATTAAGGATACCGGAATATCTATCAAAGGACGGAAGGCAATCAGCCAATCGCGGAAGAATAAATAGATGATCAAGACCACCAAAAGGAATGCAATACCAAGTGTTTCCTCCACTTCATCAATAGAACGTTTAATGAATTTAGTATTGTCTAATGCTATATTCATCTTATAATCTTTTGGGATAGTCTTCTTGATTTCTTCGTATCGTTTATAGAATTCCTTTGCGATGTCAATGTAATTGGCACCTGGTTGCGGTAGTAGTCCTAAACCAATCATCGGGATACCTGATTCTTTCAAGATAGTCTCTTCGGTTTCCGCGCCCAATGCCGCATAGCCTATGTCTTTAAGACGTACCACTTTGTTGTTATCCGCTTTGACGATAAGGTTATTGAAGTCGTCTTCAGTTCTTAATTTACCAACTTGCCTTACATTTAATTCTGTTGTATTTCCTTCAATTTTTCCTGCCGGAAGTTCCACATTCTCTGCATTCAAGGTATTCTGAATATCCAATGGAGTCAAGCCATAGGACGCAAGTTTAGTAGGATCCATCCAGATACGCATGGCATATTTCTTTTCTCCCCAAACTTGAATATCACTTACCCCAGGGATAGTCTGTAAACGTTGCTGCACGACATTTTCTGCATAATCGCAGACTTCTAATTGGCTCTTGGTATCGCTTTGAAGTGTGAGGGCAAGGATAGCATCAGAGTTGGCATCGGCTTTAGTAACAACAGGCGGCGCATCAATATCAGTAGGTAAAAGCTTCACGCCTTGTGCTACTTTATCACGGACATCATTGGCAGCAGTTTCCAAATCTGCATCCACATTAAACTCTACTGTGATGGTACTTGATCCCAATGCACTGCTTGATGTTATTGTTCTGATTCCCGCTATTCCATTGATGCTTCGTTCCAGAGGCTCTGTAATTTGTGACTCGATAACATCGGCATTGGCACCTGTATAATTGGTCTTGACAGTGATGATAGGAGGGTCAATGGAGGGATATTCTCGCACGCCAAGATACTTATATCCGATTGCCCCAAAAAGAACGATGGCAACAGACATAACGGTCGCAAGGACCGGGCGTTTTATACTTACAGAAGATAAACTCATCGTTATTATTTAATCTTTTCTGTAGAGATGATCCTGATAGGCATGCCATCCCGCAATTGCAGCATGCCGGTAGTGATGATGGTATCTCCGGGCATCAAGCCTTTCGTAATTTCTATGGAAATATCATTCCTGATGCCTGTTTCTACCAGTTGTGATTGTGCGATGCCATTCCGGGAAACAAAGACTTTCTGATTCTTAAGCCCGGGAATAATACATTGCGTAGGCACCATGATTACATTCTCAAGATGTTGCAGAACCAATTCTATGGAAGCGAAAGCACCGGACAGCAAAGTATTATCTTTATTTGATGCCTTAGCCCTGATCTGTAGGGTTCTTGAAGCAATGTCAATGCGAGGCTCGATTGCATAAATAGAACCTTTATATTTCTGAGAAGAACCTGCTATCGTAAAGATAATTTCATCACCAGCACGCACTTGATTCATATATTTTTCAGGAATAGAAAAGTCAATCTTTACTGGATCAAGTTCCTCGAGATTCGCGACTATTGTTGTATTAGAAATATAACTGCCTTCGCTCACACTTTTCAAACCGATGGTTCCATCAAAAGGTGCTTTAATCTCTGTCTTTGCTATTTGGGCTTTTGCTAATTCTACATCGGCTTTTGCCCCATTCAATACATTTACAGCCGCATCATATTCACCCTGAGAAATGCCTTTAATATCCAATAATTTCTTCTCACGAAACTCATTATCTTCATCTAATTTCACAGCAGATTCAGCCTTCTTGAGATTTGCCTGCAAATCTGAATCATTAATCTTCACCAGCAAATCGCCTTTCTTCACTTTGCTTCCTTCTTTGAGATAAAGACCTACAATCTTCCCTGCTGTTTCGCATTGCAATTGAACTTCTTCATTGGCAAGGATGCTTCCGGTGGCTTGAATTTTATTATCAATGGTTTGCAAGGAGGCAACATATCCAGTTACCATGACTGCTTGCCCCACGGTTACCGGAACAGCAATTTTGGCAGCCGCTTCTTCATTCTTTTTAATCTTTATCCATACCAGCAGAGCCACTACTGCTGCAATGATTAGTAAGGTTATAATATTTTTTATTTTCATCAATTAAATTATCTTGCAAGGGGCGCAAATTTATAGTTTTAAAGGTTACTACCGAGTTAAAAGATTAATTAATTTGTTCTCGTCATGCTGCCACTAACCTCCTCAATACTTTAAATTCTTTTGTAGTTTTGCAGACTCAAAATAAAAATATGAAGGAAGCTGCTGAAAAATTGTATAAAGAATTGTTGGATGATATTGAAAAAATAGGTCATCAATATTCCCAAAGGGAGAAGGCTCTCGATAAATTCACAAAGGAACTGGAAGAGTTTAATGAGCGAATAAAGAATAAAGTTCAGAGTTTGGTATTCCTTATCGAATCAAAAGATTCGGAGGAATATAAGGCTCTTTATGCCCAAAACTTACCGTTCATGGAGGTCGCTTTGCCTTATCTGAAGGATGTTGCAGAATATTATGACGTAAGGATTACGTACCGCAATGCAGTAAATAAAATGAATGAAGAAATTATCGTTAAAGTAAGGGATGCGGACGAAGATAATATGGAAGAATTTGTCGGCGATGTCAGAAAGATAATGAGGGATTGGTTTGATGAACTGGATTATTTGGCTTCACAGGTTAATGACCAGATGAAGGTAGTTTTTGAAGACCAGAAAATTGTTGCGGAAATTTATAATTCCATGCTTCAATGATTAATAATTAATAAGGCTTAATTGATCGGAATGTATTGGCATGAATCCGATTCTAAGAATTAAGCCTGGTAAAAGATGTATATATATTAAAGGAGTGGGCACGGTTCCGTTTTCCCGAAACAGGGCAAAACTTTTGTATATAGGCACTTCGCTTTCTGGAAGGAATCTCCTTTGAGACGCTATTATACAACCTCTGTTCTGAATAATCGTTTTATTGTTGCCCGCAAGGGCGGAGCAATCATAAAACGATTAAAGATTTGACGACTTTTAAAAGTTACCAATCCTTATCCCTAATGTTTTGAAGTATAATAGACCAATCAGCCTACCGGCTTTCACCTATTTGTTCGAATAATTGAACTCAAATTTAGAAAAAGTGCTCTCCCAACTTCCAGTTCTGTTCCGTCGAAACTTGGTTTCGTTCGAACGAAAATGGTTTTCGTTGGAACGAATTTAAAAAAACACGTTCAGGGTTCCAATAGTAACGCGTCAGACTCGGGGCATGACGCGTTGGTTTTGGGTTTCGTTCGAAGAAACCGATTTCCAGGCGAACAAACTGACGAAATAGCGCCTGAACCTCCACTTCATTGGCATCAGACCATGGTTTCGTTCGAACGAAACCCCGGTCCAACGCAACACACTCCAAAGGTAACGCGTTACTACTGGAAGCTAACACGACGATTTTGAGGGTTTATTTTGGAATCACACTTCTTTATACAAAAATTTAAGAGGTAAATTACCTCTTTTTCTGTTACCATTTATTGATGAACAGAAGTGTTTCCAATTTTTCTTTCATCGTTTTCAGATAGCAACCGCTTATGCGGTGCTGCATGAAAATGATGATGGAGGCTATGAATAATGAGATGTCTATATTCCTCATTAACTTTTCACTATCTTTTTCTATCTTTGCGCCCCCAAGAATTATGGATATGATAAAAGTTACTTTTCCTGATAAGAATATAAGAGAATACGCGGCTGGAACGACTGCGCTGGAGATCGCTAAAAGCATCAGCGAGGGCTTGGCGCGGAATGTGCTGGCGGCGAAGATTAATGGCGAAGTCTGGGATGCGACGCGGGCTATCAATAATGATTGTGAATTGGAATTGCTGACTTGGGATGCGCCGCAAGGGAAGTCAACGATGTGGCATTCGTCGGCGCACTTGATGGCGGAGGCTTTGGAATCCTTTTATCCCGGCACCAAATTCGGCATCGGACCTCCTATTGAGAATGGTTTTTATTATGATATTGACCTTGGCGATAAATCAATTTCTTCGGATGACTTTAAGAAGATTGAAGAGAAGATTTTGGAATTGGCAAAGAAGAATGAGGTGTATGTTCGTAAGGAGGTTTCTAAGGACGATGCAATCGCATATTTCACCGAGAAGGGCGATCAGTATAAGTTGGATTTATTGAAGGATTTGGCGGATGGAACAATCACTTTTTATACCCAGGGAAACTTCACCGATTTGTGTCGCGGACCACACATTCCAAATACAGGTTTTATCAAAGCCGTGAAATTGATGAATGTTGCCGGGGCATACTGGCGCGGCGATGAGAAAGGCAAGCAATTGACACGGGTTTATGGCATCACTTTTCCTAAGCAAAAGGATTTGACGGAATACCTCACGATTTTGGAGGAAGCCAAGAAGCGCGATCATCGCAAGTTGGGTAAGGAATTGGAATTATTTACTTTCTCTGAAAAGGTTGGTGCAGGGCTTCCGCTTTGGTTGCCGAAGGGCGCAATGCTTCGCGAACGTTTGGAGAATTTCTTGAAGAAGGCGCAGATAAAGGCAGGCTACCAACCTGTAGTTACGCCGCATATCGGGCATAAGGAATTGTATGTTACTTCGGGGCATTATGAGAAGTATGGAGCGGATTCTTTTCAATCAATAAAGACACCGCAAGAGGGCGAAGAATTCTTTTTGAAACCGATGAATTGTCCGCATCATTGTGAGATATATAAGTCTAAGCCCCGTTCTTATAAAGATTTGCCAGTTCGTTTGGCAGAGTTCGGAACGGTTTACAGGTATGAGCAAAGTGGCGAGCTTTCGGGCTTGACACGGGTTCGCGGATTTACTCAAGATGATGCCCATTTGTTCTGCCGCCCAGACCAGGTTAAGGAAGAATTTATTAAGGTAATTGATTTGGTATTGTATGTTTTCAGAGCATTGGATTTGGTGAATTATGATGCGCAGATTTCTTTGAGAGATCCGGAGAATAAAGCGAAATATATCGGCTCGGATGAGAATTGGGAGAAGGCTGAAAATGCCATTATCGAAGCTGCCAAGGAAAGGAATTTGAAGACGGTTGTGGAATTGGGTGAGGCTGCTTTCTATGGTCCTAAGTTGGATTTCATGGTGAAGGATGCTTTGGGAAGGAAGTGGCAGTTGGGAACGATTCAAGTGGATTACAACCTTCCTGAACGTTTTAATTTGGAATATAATGGCAGCGATAATCAGAAACATCGCCCTGTAATGATTCATCGTGCGCCTTTTGGTTCCTTGGAAAGATTCATTGCTTTATTAATTGAACATTGTGCCGGAAACTTCCCATTATGGCTCACTCCGGAGCAAGTTATCATCCTTCCAATCAGCGAACATTTCAATGAATATGCAAAAAATGTGTACAATGTCCTGAATAATTCCGATATTCGCCCCCTCATAGATGAAAGAGCAGAGAAAATTGGAAGAAAAATCAGGGATGCCGAAATTAAAAAGATACCGTACATGTTGATTGTAGGAGAAAAAGAACAAGAGAATGGAACCGTCGCTGTGCGGAAGCATACCGAAGGGGATAAGGGCATTGTGAGTATCCAGGAATTCATAACAATGATTCATAATGAGGTGAATGAGAAACTGGCGGCTATTGAAGGGAATTAATAAGAACAATGAAACAAGAAATAAATACAAAAGCGCAAAAGTCATTTGATGAAGCAACACGTTTCATGGGGAATGCGAAGAAGGAATTGCAGTTGGCGAAGAAAAATGGCAATGCTTATGAAGATATTAAACACTTACAAGTGGCATGTGGAACTGCATATTTGGCAGTATTGAAGGCTGTTGATGGAATTTTTATTATTAGAAATATCCCTAAACCACATAAAAAAGGAAGACGTTCAATCGAATATTATACAGAAGGATTATCTCATGTTGACAACAAAATTTTAGCTTCATTAAATAATGCCTATACCACGTTGCATTTGTATGGATATTATGATGGTTATAACAATGTTAAGGCTATTTCAACGGGTTTTGAAGATGCTGAAATCATCCTTAAGAAACTAAAGCAGATGCTTTAGATATTAAAGAATAAAGTAATAAATTAATTTATAAATAAACCAAGTAAAGGAGAACATATTATAGCAAAAAGTACCTACAGACCGAAGCCGGTCTTTAAAAAGCCAGTAAAGGGTCCATACGTTCGGAGAGTATGGGCTAAAAAAGAAGATGAGCACAGAATTAATGATCGGATTCTTGCCCCTTTTGTGAGATTAGTCGGGGATAATGTGAAGCCCGATATTTATTCTTATGAGGATGCCATCCGAATGGCGCATGAATTGGAACTTGATCTTGTGGAGATTGTGCCTACTGCAGAGCCGCCGGTTTGTAAGATTATAGAATATCAGAAGTTTCTATATGAAAAGAAGAAGAAGGAAAAGGAACAAAAAGCAAAGAATTCAAAGGTTGTGATGAAGGAGATTCGCTTCGGACCTAATACTGATGATCATGATTTTGATTTCAAGGTCAAGCATGCAATTAAGTTCTTGCAGGAGGGAAATAAAGTGAAGGCTTATGTTCATTTTAGAGGAAGGACGATTGCTTATAAAGAAAAAGGTGAAGTATTGTTGTTGAAGTTTGCAACTGAATTAGAGGAGTATGCTAAAGTTGAATTGATGCCGAAGTTGGAGGGGAACAAAATGTTTCTTTTCCTGAACCCAAAGAAGAAGAGTTAAATTAAAAAATATAAATAATTAAATAATAAATAAAATGCCAAAAATGAAGACGCATTCGGGAGCTAAAAAGCGTTTCTCCTTGACGGGGACCGGAAAAATTAAGAGAAAACATGCTTATAAAAGTCATATTCTGACGAAGAAAACTATTAAGCAGAAACGTAACCTGACAAAGTCAGCAATCCTTGATCCGAGTGATGAAGGTAGAGTAAAAAGAATGTTGACGATTGGGAAATAATTGACAATTGATAATTGACAATTGACATTCCAAAATCGTAAATCAAAAATTGTAAATTAAAATAATGTATAACCAGGTACTTAGCACAAAAGATTTCCATTGGATTGGGGACGCTAACGCCAAAAAATTAAAGTAAAATGCCAAGATCAGTAAACGCCGTAGCTTCGCGGAAAAGAAGAAAGAAAGTATTAAAGCAAACCAAAGGTTATTGGGGTGCAAGAGGTAATGTTCACACCGTTGCGGTGAACACATTAGAGAAAGGTTTGGGGTATGCCTACCGTGACCGCAGGGCTAAGAAAAGAAATTTTCGGGGCTTGTGGATTCAGCGGATTGGAGCTGCTGTTCAGCCTTATGGATTGTCTTATTCTGTGTTCATGGGTAAGATTCACAAGAACAATATTAACCTGAACAGGAAGGTTCTTGCCGATTTGGCGATGAATGAGCCTGATGCTTTTAAGGGGATTGTTGATTCATTGAAGTAATTGACATTCTTCAACAGATATGGAGCCTCTTGATAGAAATATCGGGAGGCTTTTTTATTGGGATGTGGTTTTGATGAATGGATTTTATTTCAAAACTGGGTTTTAGGGGTTGGAGGTATGCTGGGCGCGGGTTTCGGTATCATTAAAAAGAGCGTTGGCAAGACCTTAGTAACCATAAACAAGTCCTTAGTAAGCATTGGCAAGTCATCAGTAAGCATAAATAAACCATACCCTTCCAAAAACAAGGTCTTAGTAGGCATTGGAAAGGTCTTAGTAAGCATAAATAAGCCAATGACTACCTAAAACAAGGTCTTGGTAGTCATTGGCAAGACCTCGGTAAGCATAAGTAAGTCGTACC
>Ga0206965_10397_pt1 | contig 10904 bp, 9 predicted proteins | sample Alteio_BWOrgHeat_26_FD_152973 | JGI IMG/M metagenome (GOLD analysis project Ga0206965, IMG submission 152973) | Enriched cells from forest soil in Barre Woods Harvard Forest LTER site, Petersham, Massachusetts, United States -... | ecosystem: Environmental > Terrestrial > Soil > Temperate forest >...
CAGCAGCAGCCAGGGATTGGAGAACAGTATCCCGACGCTTGCAAGAGTCGAGAAGCCGCCAGGCGTGCGCCAGAACAGTGAAACGGCAATCGCCGTGTAAAGAATAGCGAAGAGTCCGGGAACGACCTTGGTCGTGACCACCTTGCTTACCCAAGGACTCCTGGGCAGGATTGCGAGCATGATCCAGGACATCAACGCCAGGGAGCCGGCGACGGAAAAAACCTGTTGTGGAGACATATTGCACCTCAGATGGTCCCAGGAGCCGTTGCCGCCGAAGCAGGATTAACGGACTTCCAGCCCCAGATCGCCGTGACGAGGGCCCATGCGCCGAATAGCCCGAATGTCAGCGCGTCTGGCCTTAGAATCGGCTGTCCGCGGAGCGCCTGCATGAGCAGTAGCACGACCAATGTAAAGTAGCTTCCTGCCGCAGTCAACGTCAGACGGACTCGTGTATCGATGTTTAGCCGGCGGCGCCTCATCACGAAGGCAATCAGGGGAAGTACCTGCAACGCATGCAGGCCTGTGAAATGTGGAATCCGCAGATCGCCGTGCTCAGTGCTCCAGCCAGTCCCGGAAAGTCCGGGGCCACCGTCAGGCGCACCCACGGTATGCGCCCCCGTGATCGGCAGTCCCAGTCCCGCGTGCGCTCCGGCCAGTTGAGCAGCGGTCGGGTGCGTCATGAAACCCGCACTAAGAGCGCCGACGATCGTGATGATCATTCCGAGTCGAAGGGCCCATCCCATCGCAGGGTCTTCAAACCTCTGCCGCCAGAATGTTGCAGCCACGGCTATGCTGATGAAGGTCTGCGCCGCGATGGCCACGCCCATGATGATAAACAGAACCGCATTGAGGGACGTGCTGAAGTTGAAGTGGCTGGCGGTGCCTCGGTACGCCTGGAGAGCAATGATCACGAACTCCAACACCATCACAATTGCCGTGGCCCACCCGACCACACTGCGCGTCTTCCGCCATCCGGGAATCAGCGTAAATGCCCAGGCAAGCGTGAATACGTAAATCGCAATCGAGACAGCGAACTTCGCAGGCTTTAGCCATGCGGGTGCGTCAGTGATGATTCGCGGATCGATGAGCAGGCCGGCGATTGCGATTGCCAGCGTAGGCAGCATCAGCAGACCGGTAAACGTCAGCGGTGCGTTTGTTCTCCAGAGTTGTTTCAGCATGTGCCCCCTAAATGTGAACACTGTCAACATAAAATACCATCTAATGTAGACAGCGTCAACACTCATTGGTAAAATCTTTCATATGCCTCATTCCTCACGCCCGAAAACGGGCAAAAGGCCCACAAAGCCTTACCACCATGGGGACTTGCGCCGCGCTCTTCTCGATGAAGCCGTTCGCACCATCCAGACGCAGGGTGTCGAGCATCTGACGCTGAGAACCGTGGGCGCGAGGTTGGGCGTTTCCCGGAGCGCGCTATACCGGCATTTTGCCGATAAGCAATCCCTGCTGGCGACGGTAGGGAAAGAAGGGTTCGGCAAGCTCCGGCAAACCCTCGCCGATGCCTGGGAAGGAAACGGGCATGGCCGCATTGGCTTTGAAGCGATGCACAGGGCGTACGTGGAGTTCGCCGTCGTGCATCCGTCCCACTACCGGGTGATGTTCGGCGGATTCATCGAGTCGGCCGCAAAAGATGACCACTTCATTGCCGAGGCCAGGGCTGCCTTCCAGGTGTTGGTGGATGCGCTTGTCGAGCAGCAGAAAGCCGGCGACATCCGTCGAGACGACCCCGTGCTGATGGCGCGCTTCGTGTGGGCGCTCGTACACGGCACTGCCCTGCTATTCATCGACGGACAGTTGCCGGAGCCGGCTCAAAGAGAAGCATTGGAGCCCTACGTCGCTGAGAGGATTTACGCATCCATTCGCGAGTCAACGTTACGGGCCGGGTAGTCGCCTACTGCTTACGGATCGCTGGGTTGCGGCCGGAGTGCGGGCCGCGCGAACCACTTGGCCATATCACGTTCACCGTTCCTTGTGGTCGTGGCTCTTCGCCATTCAGCGAGTTGCCGACTTCTCACTCATGTGGTTTCCGTGGGCCGCAGCGCTCTCTTGCGCGTAATTCGCCCGGAATCCGGAAGTTCAGGTTATTCGGCGCACCTGAAGCGTCCGGTGAGTGAATGGCTTCCACAAGTTCAATTACTCGGACATCGCCTCCAGCAAGGCAGGCGATTCTTCTGCAAGAGGTTGCGCAGTCTCCCTGTCCAGAGAAAGAGGTAATCTCAGGGCAGCAGCAAACAGAAAAGCGTGCAATCCGCAGAGTAGAAGAAAGCCAGCGGTAAATGCGCTCGAGAGGCTGGCGCTGGACTGCGCCAGCCCCAACCTCCATCCCAGGAAGGTCGCGCAGAGCGTGGTAAGAGTCGGGCCGCCCAGACGCTGCACGATGTTTAGTGAGGTTGTCGCCATCGGCAGGTCCTGTTTTCCGACGGAAGCGTATGCAGCCGAGATGGAGGGAATGCCGACGGCGCTGAGGCCTATCCCACGCACAAAGAGAGCACACGCGAGCACGGGGAGTACAAGTCCGCGACTGGCCAGCCAGATAAATGGCAGCGTGGCTGCGAAGGCCAGAAATGCTCCTCCGGCAGATACCTTTCGTATCCCAAACCGCTGCGTCAGGGCTCCTATCCATGGATAGGAACAGATCATCCCCAATCCAAGCGGAGTCAGCAACCAGCCCGTCGCACTCGGTGATTGGCGACAGGCGCGGATGAGATAAATCGGAATCAGCATTTGGCCCGCAAACGAGATTCCGTTCGACATGCACTGCGTGGTGGCGGACGCAGCGAAGGTTTTTCTCCTGAAGAGCTGAAGATCGATGAGTGCCTTGTCCCCTTTTCGAATTGCCATCCTGAAGAAGGCCGCAAGCAGAACGATGGAAACCAGAAGAGCCGTAAGACCGATACGCTCGCCCAGATGATCCGATCCGTACAGGAAGAGCACGAGTCCGGGAGAGAGCAGGGCGAAACCAGGAAGATCGAGTTCTCTCGACCGGGTCTCCTCGCGATCATTGGGCAGAAAGAGAACCGCCAGGACGATTGCCAATACACCGACCGGCAGGTTGACCAGGAAGAGCCAGCGCCACGAGGCATGTTGCAGAATGGCACCGGCGATGACCGGGCCAAGGATCGGCCCCAGCAGGATTGGCACAGCCGCGTAGCCCATGAAGCGCGCCATATGTTTTCCGGCAGCACGCGCCATCATCATCTGCGTCATCGGAGCCATCAGGCCGCCGCTCATGCCCTGGAGAATGCGAAATGCTATCAACGAGTTCGCCGACCAGGCCAGACCACATAAGGCGGAGGAGAGCGTGAAGGCCGAAAAACACCAGACGTAGAGAGATTTGGCTCCAATGCGCTCCACCAGCCAGCCGATGAGCGGGAGCATAAGAGCGAGTGCCAGAAGATAGCCGCTGGTGACCCATTGAATCGCCGTGAGGCTGCTGTGCAGATCCAAGGCGAGACTGGAGAGCGATACGTTGACGATGGTCGCATCGAGCTGCGAAAGAAAAGAGCCGAGCACCGCGACGGTCGTGATCTTCCAGACCAACGGGTCGAGCCCGCTGAATTCGCTGGAGGCCTTAGGCAACGGAGGCCAGGACCTCATCGGTGGTGCGAACGCGGGTAAGACGCGGAAAAATATTTTCAAAGGCAAAGCGGTGATGCTCGGCGTTTTGGCTGGAGCAGGCATCTTCGACGAGCACAACGGCAAAGCCAAGGCCGGTGCCCTGGCGGGCTGTGGATTCGACGCCTGCGTTAGTGGAGATGCCTGTGAGGACGACCGTGTCGATGCCGCGGGATTTAAGCTGCTGTTCAAGGTCGGTTCCGGCGAAGGCACCCCAATGGCGCTTCGTGATGAGGATGTCGCCATGCTGGAAACCAGCGGAAGCAGCAATCTCCGATGCTGCGGCGGGCAGTGGCTTGTCGCCCCGGTTGTGCGGTTGGTCGACGGGAAGCGTCATGAAGTCGTTGAGATCGACGCGCACATAGACGACGGGACCGCCATGTGCGCGAAAAGCCTCGGCGAGTTTCCTGGAGTTTTCGACGACCTGTGCGGCCGTATGCGGCACTGGATTCATGCCGACGATCGCATTCTGCAGGTCGATGAGGACGAGTGCGGTCTTTTTGGGGTTGAGTTGGAGTTCTGACATGCTTCTTCTTTGTTGAAAATTTAAAGTCGAGGACAGCCTCGATTTCCCTCTGGTTATAGAATACGAGGATGCCCTCGATTTTGTCAAATTCCGTTCGCGTCGCTCCCCAGCAGGAACGCGCGACGCGCCGGCTGGCGGGTTTTCTCGATGCGGCCGCGGAGCTCTTCGGCGAAGTCGGCTACGAAGCAGCAACTATGACGGCGGTCGCGGAGCGGGGCGGGTCTTCTATCGGCGCGCTCTACAACTACTTTCCGGATAAACAGTCCATCGCGTTCACGCTGGTGAATCAGTATTCCCAGGAACTGGAGGCGCATTGGAAGCCGTTGATGCAGCAGACGGAGATACTGAACCATGCGGAGTTCGCCGATCGGTTCATCGAGCGCATCACCCAATTCGTCCAGGAGCGTCCCGCTTATCTGAGCCTGCTGGCCGCGCCAATACGATTTCGCCGCGACCCTGCTGCCCGAAAGGCTTCACGAATCGCAATCGCAAATGCCTTTCAGGCAAAGAATCCGTCGCTTTCGAAGGAACAGTCTCTACTTGCTGCAAACGTATCGCTCCAGATAGTCAGAGGCATGATGACGCTCTATAGTGAAGCAGATCCAAAAGGGAAAGCCCTGGTTGTGGCTGAATTCAAAAAGGTGTTGACGTTGTATCTGGGAAGCATCTTGTCCGAGGACGCGGTGCGAACTAAGTAAGAGTTGGCCAGCGTCTACCGAGGGTTGGCCACCAAACCAGACTGGATGTCTTTCGGTGCCCAACAAGGCGAGTCGCTACTGAGGAGTTCAGGTTGACCTATCAATGTACCGGCCAACTTCCGGATAGCGCGTGATTCGACCAGAGCACGGTCCCACGCTTCCCCCAACGGGACGTCTGGCCACCCTGCGCGATCCGCACGGGCGCGCTGTGCGCGGGTGTATTTGGGAACTTGATCTTCGGATGCCGAAGACCTCAGCGCCATAATTGACTCAAGCATGAATGACGGAGCCCGCTATCACGGCGAAACACCTCCGGCCCATGGGCTGAACGTGCCGAGAGAAGAATTGGCACGTCAGGCAGTGGATGCGCTAAGGGGATACGCGTATCAGATCTACCAGAGTCTGTTGGCATGGATCGCGCTTGAACCCAGGCAAGAACTGCATTTGGAGGTCGCCGAAGACTATGCTGTATTAGCCGAGCGCGCGTGCTCCGTCGTTCAAGTCAAAGACGCGCCTTCCAGTTCAGTCACCCTAAACTCTTTATCGATCCGCAAAGCGATCCAATCGTTGTGGAATCTACAGGAGGAAAACCCCAACTTAGAGTTGCGGTTCCGGTTTCTCACAACGGCTCTAATTGGCAAGGAGCAGCAGGTCGCTTTCCCGAATGGGCAGCCGGGACTGCTCTACTGGCGAACTGCTGCGCGTGAGATGGGTGACACCGGCTCAATCCAAAGCTTCTTAGCGGGCAGCGGTTTTTCCGACGAGTTGCAGCGCTTCGCTAGCAGTGCAACCGCCGAGCAGTTCCGTCAACGGATTCTGCGACCGATGTCGTTTGATTGTGGAACTGACGACATCGCCACGATTCGACAAGAAATCGACGATCGTTTGGTGCATCACGGGGAAAAATTCGGTGTCCCCCCACGAGAAGCCGAAAGAGCAGCTGATTCCCTGATCGCCAAGATACTGGCAACCGTGATTCAAAGAAGCGGCAGGCGGTTGACGTCTGCTGAATTTCTTCAATGTTTCGAGAGAAACACCATGATATCCGTTCCAACATCGCTACTGCGCAACTTCATGGGCATGGGATCGCTTCCGGGCATTTCCTCTCAAGTGGCCTTTGGGTGGGGGCCTACGGAGTGGCTGTCAGATCTACCCTTACCGTCGAGGGTGCTTGAACGTTCGAATATCACGTCTGATCTTTGGGCTCGGCTTGGACAATCCAACGCCCTATGGCTGCACGGAAGCGGCGGCGTGGGGAAATCCACGCTCGCGCAACTCATAGCCCGAAGGAGCTCCGGACGTTGGCTTCGCGTGGATCTTCGAGATCTCGATGGCAAAGATGTCTCCAACCGATTGCGCAGTTTGGTGGTCGATCCGAATTTCACTCATGCCGCCGGGGTTGTTTTGGAGGATTTAGGCATCGGGCTTGATTCTTCGACCCAACAGCGTTTAGCAACCGTTATGCACTGCATGCAACGAGTGCATGGCTGTGTCATCGTGACTTCAGCGAATGCACCTACCTCGCTCATTCGTGATGCTCTTGGGGGATGCGACGCCACCCCCATTCCTTATCTAACTCTCGAGGAGGTGAAGCAATTAGTCATCGGTGCGGGAGGAGATGGCGAGGTTTGGGGAGTCAGCGTTTTCGTGTTTTGTAGTAGTGGCCACCCTCAGCTGGTCGCGGCGCGCATTAGTGGACTTTCCCGGCGTGGCTGGCCTCAAACCGAACTGCTCCCGATCGGTCAGGGTGGACTCGCTGTTGCAGAAATCGAGGAACAGCGCGCAAGCGTCCGAAATCGTCTGATTAACGAGCTTCCTCAAGACCACCGCGATCTGCTGTATCGGCTCACGCTTTTCGCTGGCCACTTCGATCGCGGCTTAGCGATGGCAGTGGCAGACGTCCCAATTGCACTATCGATCCCAGGAGAGATTCTGGATTCGCTTGTAGGCCCCTGGATCGAAGCTGTGGGGCCTGACCTATTTCGTGTATCGCCCCTCGTCGCGGGCAGCGCTCCAAAGCTGTTGGCTCCAGGCGACCAGACAAAGATCCACCATGCAATTGTTAATCAGCTCCTTCGGACGCGGCCCTTCCCGGCTAGCTTCCTAAGTCAATTGCTAACACATGCGCTCATTTCTCAACACGTGCCGGGGCTCCAGTGGTTGGCAGGGGCCGTGATATTAGCGCAGGAGCACGAACAACGGATCGCCGAAGAGCTCTTCATCCTGCCCTTCGCCAAGCTTGATGGGGGGGAGCGGTTTGTACCTGCGAGTCCGGCCGTTTCAGCTATGCTCCGGCTTGCACAATTTAAGGTGGCTGCGCGGTTGGATCCGAATGATCGTCGTCTCGAGTCTGTGGTTGATCGCATCGACGACGAATCCGGGGGACTTCCAGGATCGTTAGGTCTGTTGGTTCGGTTTTTTTCCCTCTGCACCATACTCGGGGAGTCTTCGGTTTCCATCAGGCCGTCGAGGTGGCTGCCGCTTCTTCAGGAGTTTGGCCGACTCGTGGAGGCACCTGAGATAGCCGCCAATATTAACCAATTCCAAATTTTTGCGTCGGGGATTGGCGGACGGACTGTTTCGCAGTTTTTCTTCTTCAAGCGCGCAAATGCGGTGTCCACGATTGAGATGTTGTCCGAGCTTCTGACTGAGCTGGACCACCTCGATCAGCCATCGAGGGAAATGCTCCTGGCGTCCCTAAAGGAGCCTGAAGATGGAGCAGCACTGGTAGTGAGTTCCGCTTGGCTAGCAGAGGGGCGAAAAGCGACTTTGAGCAAAGACCGCGGGCAGCGGGTAGCAGCCGAGTTCCTTCGGCTGTCATTCCTTGCGGAAAAGTGGTCGTCGACCGATTTGGCTGTAGAACTTGTTTGCGCACAGGTCGTGATGTTGGATGAGTACATCCACCAAACAGCTGAAGCCCTCGGTGCGGTGCGTGCGGCTCAGGACCGTTTTCCAACAGATCTTCGGCTTGCTCGACGTCGCCACATGATCTATTACCGGCTAGGCGATCATCGCGCCGCGCTCGATGCCATCGGAAACGTCGCAGAACATATTGCGGGCATGGGCAATATAGACGCCGCCTTCTTTTTACGCCGAATTGGTGTGAATTCCGCAGAAACAGGCAATCTTGAGGGGGCATCATGCGCGTTCGAACTCGGTCACCTTCGCGCAAGCCGTGCTGAAATCGACTCGATGTTGCCGATGAGAGTTGGCCTCTTGGCGGACCGGGCCAGAATAGAGTTTGAGCGTGGCAACCCATCGGTGAGCGTTGGTCTAATGGCGCAAGCACTTCTGCTCGGGGACTCCATGCCAGTCGACCGGGGCCTTGCAGAGCGTTGGTGCTGGATCGCTCTCGCGGAAACGGTCAAATGGCTTTGGTGTCGCGCAGACGGTTCAAATTGGCGCCTTGAACCAGTGCAGATTCCCTATGGAATTTGCAGCGACTCGCGCGATGGGTGCAAGGATTGGAAGGTCACCGGTTCATTGGTCTGTTGGTATGCTTTGGCAACGGTAGAGCAAACGCTGGACTTAGGTCAACTGGCGCTCGCCGAGCTTCGCAGACAGACGGCGACAACTATCTTGCCAGGGCGCCAATGGATGCTCGAGCGCCAAATCGTGTTTGGCGCCATTCGCCGGAGCGACTTGCAGCGGTTTCGCGAAAGGGTCCCCAGCTACTTGACGTTGGGGTCGCGGTGGCTCGGCCATTCTAAGACAGTCGAATATGAAGACAAAGAATTCACCCAGGAGGAGTTCGCGGCGGTTCCCGCTTCGGCAGAGGGAATGACTGAAATTGCCACAAGTGCCTGTTCAGCTTTCCTAGCCAGCTTCGTCGCCAATGGAAAGTTTGACGATGCCAGGGCTGCGGCTGCGTTACTGGTGAAGGATCTCTGGGTTCCCGATCGCGTTCGCGAACTGCTTGAGGTGTTCATCGGGCGACCGCCGAGGATCAAAGACTGGGACCAGAGCCTCTTCTATTGGCTGGGAGCGCTGGGTGATCCTAATCCGTTAACCCCGCCAGATCTGTATGTGGCAACGCTAACGATGTGGCATTGGCTGCCGCGTACCGAGTTTAGAGCCGCGCTGGAGTCCACTCTGGGTGAATTCCTTAGCGCGAGATGGGCGCAAGTAGCAGAGGAGCAGTCCTTCGCCATTAAACGGCCGCGTCAAGCGGCTCCGGCAATTCTGGCAGCGGCGCATGATTCGCGCTCGGGTCGAGCGCGCCTCGCTTCGATACTTGTGGCGGCCGAGGATGCCGTGGACGTAACCGTCCCCACGGCAGTGCGCCAAGAGATTAGAGATTTGCCGGCTTGACGGCAGGGTGAAGTAACGCTGGTGGGACACCATTGATATCGCCCGGCGCCCGCGCGATGGCAAATTATCCCGAACGGCGATCTGGGAAGCGTGTCGCCCGCCCCGGGGGGATCGTCAGACACTCGGAGAATGGTCAACTGCGCGCGCTCCAGTGGTGCGCTTGCGTAGCCGCCGCGGCTGGATTCCACATTCTGCCACCAGACGCCATAAGCGCTCTCAAACTCCTGCCGGATCTGCGGGTGCACCTTACTCGAATTCATAAGCAAGTGCTCCACGCGCGCCGCCACGGGCTGCTCGATCAGGTTACCGACCCGACCGTTCGCGTACAGGCCCAGCAGCACGCCCTTGCGGGAAAGTATCCAGTCGAAGGATAGGAAAACTCGCCGAATCGTCTCGCCTGCGCGTTCACCGCGATCTGTCCCAATCTCTTCAGGCATTTACCTTCCGGACTTCTCACTTACATGCGATACTTTCGCCGGGAGAATCTCTATGCTGGTCGGGATTGGGTGCCCAAACATTAAAATTTCCGAACGGACCCACGGAGGGCTTAAAGTCATTGCCATGTTGCAGGTAAACGAAGCCAAATCAGATGATATGGAGGCGTTCCGGCAGGGCTGCGCCGGCCTGTAAGCCGCGCCCGGGATCGGCGCGCTTACTGGCATTCAGTTAAATTATTCTTGGAATACCTGTCTAACAGGTCGCCGAATCTGTAGTAATATGCAGTTTGAAATTCCAAAGGAGATCCATGGGCATCCTTCATTCCAGCCGTAGAGTCGTCTTCGGCACGATAAGCCTGCTATTCGCAGGGTGGGTCATCATCACTGCCGCGCCGCCAAAGAATGTTGACTATCCTTACTACGGCGGCGATGCGGGCGGGATGCGCTATTCGACGCTCACCCAGATCAACGCCACGAACGCCAGTCAGCTGAAGGAAGTCTGGCGCTACGATCTGGGCGGCCCGGCGACGATTGAGGACCAACCGATTGTGGTCAACGGGATTATCTACGGCATTGGCCTGAAAACCATCTATGCGCTGGATGCGGCGACCGGCAAAGTCAAATGGGAGTACACGCCGCCGCCGATTGTTGGGCGCAACCCGCGTGGCGTCACCTACTGGACTGATGGCAAAGAGCGCCGCCTCATCGTGACTCGCGGCGCGATGATGGACGAGTTGAATGCCGACACGGGCAAGCTTAGCCCCGGTTTCGGTAAAGAGGGCGAGGTGAATCTCAACGAGCAGCTGCGCGGGCCTGCCTCGGAAAATCGGGTCACCATGACCAGTCCGGCCGGGCTTTACAAGGACATTCTCATTACCCATGGCGGCGTAGCTGAAACGACGCCCGCGTCGCCGGGCGATATCCGCGGCTGGGGCGTCCGCACCGGCAAACTGCTGTGGACCTTCCATACCATTCCGTATCCCGGTGAGGAGGGTTATGATACTTGGCCCAAAGACGCGTATCAGAAGGCCGGCGGCGCGAATGCCTGGGGTGGTGTTTCGATGGACGAGAAACGCGGCATCGTCTTTGCCACCACCGGTTCTGGCTCCGACGATTTTTACGGCGGCGACCGCCTCGGCAACAATCTCTATGCCAACAGCATCATCGCGATTAACGCCACCACAGGCAGGAAGCTCTGGCACTATCAGGTGGTCCACCACGACCTGTGGGATGCGGACTTTACCTGCCCGCCGACCCTTACCACTATGGTGCGCAACGGCAAGACGGTGGATGTGGTGG
>Ga0206965_10398_pt1 | contig 10854 bp, 8 predicted proteins | sample Alteio_BWOrgHeat_26_FD_152973 | JGI IMG/M metagenome (GOLD analysis project Ga0206965, IMG submission 152973) | Enriched cells from forest soil in Barre Woods Harvard Forest LTER site, Petersham, Massachusetts, United States -... | ecosystem: Environmental > Terrestrial > Soil > Temperate forest >...
TGGGCTGCGAGTTGCTCTCTCTGAAGTTCCTGAATTCGGTTTTGTAGATCCGTAATCTTCGTTTGGTTGACTTCAAGCGGAAGCGGAGTTTGGATCGAGGAGGCATTTGCTTTTGGGAGACTCGCCTGCTTTTTCCCACCCGTGAGCCACATGATGACAACCATGAGAACTGCGAGACCCAGGATGAGCCAGGATTGAACGTGCTTTGGCAGAAGACCGGGGGGTGTAGTCGTCTTTTCTTGAATTGGTTCGTTCATGGTTCTCTCCTTCTCGCGGGCTTTCGGGGTTCCCACTATCCTCGTCGCGTAAATGTGATTTTCTTTTTGCCAATGGCAAGGTAGCCCGAGTCGATCACCTTCGGGATGATGTAGACGCCGTTCTCAAGCTGAAAGTTGATAAGGTTCGGCTTACCGTCCTTCATTTCGTAGAGGGCTGGTTTCTCGTGGGCGGCGCACTTGATATAGGTGAACGAGTCGTCGTGGTAAATCGCCGACACGAGGAAGGGTTCCTGCGATCCTTTCTTGTCCAGTGCGTAATCGAACTGGAGCTTTGTTGAATAGTCGGTTTTGAACTTGTCGACTTGCTCGGTTGCGCGCGCTTCGGCTGCGTGAATCCGTTCGTCTGTCTGAGCGTGAAGGGCATCTAATTCCTTCTTGTATGCTTCCGCCTCGCCCGCACGAACGTAGCCCTGCAAGAGATTGCTGCCGCCGATGCTCGATTCCTCCTTTGGCTCGACGAAGAGCTTGAGGTCCGGTTCGACGGTCGGCTCGTTGCTTATTTCCGTCAGTAGGAACGAGTAGACGTGCCCTGATGCGGTAATTAGGTGGAGGTCACTCCGAATCCCTGCCTGCGCCGGATGGATGTAGCACAGGTTGTGCGCCCCGTTGATGATCCAGAAGTCCTTGTCGCCGGTCGCGAAGTCTAGAATGTCTTCATCCTGCGGCAATACAATTAGGGTCGAATATCGGAGCTTTGCGCGAACTGCGATAACGTCCTGTTGTGAGTATTTCACCGTGCGAGCGACACCAGATTGCGCAAATACAGGTAATGCAATGCAGACAACGAACCAGAGAATCGCGAGTGAGAATCTGCTTTTACGGAGCATCAGAGGAATCTTCATTTGTCTTCTCCTTTGACAAGCCTGGGCATGGGTAAGGTTTTCATTCGGCCATCCCCGCCAATACGTCGAGCCCCTTTTCGAATCCATAGGCCTCGAACGCTTCTTTCCGTTTGCGGTTGTCGAATGGGTCGTTTGTGTAGAGCCAGTAACTCTTCCGGTCAACCGTGAGGTTCGCGACCTTCGCGAGTTCCGGGGTCTTAATCAGAAACTGCTGCTTGGGGACCAGTGACGAAATTAAATTGACTTCGTTCTCATTCAAATGGAACTGCCTCCGATAGAGCTCCCGATCCATATCGGGATTTGCCAGGAAGATTTTGGTCGGACAGCTTTCGATAATTACATCCAAGACTTCCGACCGGCGTAGCTCGTCGAGGGATTGGGTAGAGAGAATCATCGCGGCGTTGGCTTTTCTCCACGTCTTGAGTGCCTCGACGATGTACCGCTGAATGCTCGGATTCTTCAAAAACACCCATGCCTCATCTATGAAAAACGCCTTGAATACAGTACTGATCTCCCGGTCGGTAATGACGGAGTTCGCGCGGTGCAGGATATAGAACAGGAGCGGTTCAAGGATTTCGGGGTATTGGCTCATTTTCTGGAAGTCGAAACACTGGAAACGGGAAAATGAAATCGTGTCTTCCGAATTGTCGAAGAGGAATCCGAACTGGCCGCCTCGGGTCCATTTCGAGAGGCGGCTCGAAATGTCATGCCCGAGCGTGTTCGCCAGCACGCCCAGCGTGCGCAGCGCCGGGTCCACCGCATACAGGTTTTCCACTTGGTGGAAGAGGTCGCGCTCGGCGGCAGGGTCTAGTTCACCCGCCCTCTGTCCCTGAATCAACACTTTCAGGAAGAGCGCGAGGAAATCGAGGTTTTCCTTGGTTGGTGGCAGCGAAAACGGATTGATCTTGAAATCCTCGGATTCGAGGCCGACGCGAACATACGAGCCGCCGAAAAGTTGTGTGAGGCTTTCAAAACTGCCGCCCAGATCGAAGATGAACGTGTGCGGATCGTATTTCTGGAGATTGGTGATGAGGAAATTCAGCAGGAAGGATTTTCCGGCCCCCGTTCGTCCAAGAATCATAGTGTGGGCCACATCGCGGTAATGGAGATTTAGGAAGTAGGGGGTATGGTGGTTGGTCTCCAGAACCGCCAGATATTCCTGACGAAGATGGCTATTCCGAGGCTCGCCACAGTGAAGGGTGAAGAGGAACGAGAAGTCCGCGTAATTGGTGTTGAGCAGATACAGGGAACGCAAGTTGAAGACGTGGTTGCCCGGAACCGCCGCGAGAAAAGCGTTTAGGAGGTTGTATTTTTCTTCGTAGAGCTGGGCGTCATGAACGCTGAAAACTTTATAGAAGTCGGCGCATGCGCGGTCTACCTTAGCCATGTCGAGGTCGTAAATCACGACAGTCAGCGAGAACTGACCAAAGTAATTCCCGTGTAGCTCGATCTCCTTGATGCCTTCGCCGAGTTCCCTGACCTGGGATTCCTTGGAATCGTCGAGCAACACATCCTGCGGAGCCGCGTCGTTCATGTTGACTTGGCTTACGAACGAACGCTTGGTGTTGTGAAAGTGGCGGCGCTTGGTCTGGATGACGCGGCGCATTTTGCCGGAGTCTTCCTTTTTCCATTCCGTGACGACGTAAAAGTTCGCTTCCACTTCAAGCAGGCGTTTGAAGATAAGGGGGAAGCTCTGAGCGGAAGGCTCCTTGAGCGTCAAGACCTTGACGTGATAATCGTCCACGCGCAAATGGCCGCGATGGCATTCGATAGGAGATTCGGGAAGGTAGTAGTCGAGGAAGGTGTCGTGTTTGAGCTTGGCGAGATCGAGTTTGTCTGGATGGAAGTTGAGCGTTCTTTTGAGAACGCGGAAGGCTTCCTGTTTGTCGAGCATCCGAACAACGAGGAAGTCGCTGATCTGGAGGATGAAGCTGCGGGCTTTCTGAAGCAGCGCAGCCTGGGCATTGCTAATGTGCTGGTCAAGAATCACGATTTGTTTCTGACCAGAAAAACGTGCCCGTAGATCGGCAACGGCTTTTTTCGGATTTTTTGGAAACTCTGCGAGCGCGCTTCCGAGCTTGGCGGAAGTCTGAAATCCCTTGAACAGCACCACGTAGTATACGGACAGGGAAAAGAGCGTGTCGGCCTTGCTTGCCAGGTAGGCGATACGATTTTTGATCGCGGCGTCCACGATGGGGTTGGCGTAGAGCGTGTAGGGGATGTTCTCGTTGTTCCGCTTGAAGAGGTATTGGTAGACGCGATAGTTTTCGTCGAACAGCTTCAAAGCAGATTCAAGTCGCTTCGTGAAACCGTCAATCGAAGCGTCGTCGAGACACTCGTAATCGACGCCGCGAACTTCGAGGATGACGCCGACATCCCCGCTCTTGGTCAGGAAAACGTGCGGACCGATAAAGCCGTAGAGGTTGATCAGCTCACTGAGAGAGCCGGTCTCGTTGTAGTTCTTGAAGACTCGACTAAGCCTGAGCATGGCCTTCCCTTCGGATTCGAATCGGGCTGAACTTCATCGGGTCGTATTGCGCACGAAGTCGTGCAGCGGTGAGCAGAAATCGCAGAATCTGCGGATCGGTCTGGGTGGCCCAGCGGGCTAGAAAGTACAGCAACAAAAATATCAGCAACCCACCGAACAAACTGTTGAGCAGGTTGAAGGTGGCCGCGCCCAGGCACATAGCGAAGAAGAAAAGCTTTCGCTCAGCCCCGAGGATCGTCAGTGGCCGGGATAGTGTCCGAGGCACCCTATTGATTCGTCTTGTTTCCGCCATGCCCTTCTCCTTCGGGGGGTGCGTGATTCAGTTGCCAGGGAAAAGCCACGACAGAAAATTCACTGCGGCGATGGCCATTCCGACACCGAAGAGCACACCGGCAAGCACACGCTTCGAGCCGCCTTCTCCGAAGGCGAAGGTAAGGCCCGCCACTACAATGGCAACGAGGGAGAGCCCGCGAGCGATGGTGCTGGTGAAAGCCTGTTGCAGCACGCTAACGGCGTTTTCCCATGGGGAAGTTCCTTGAGCGAAGACCGGAGCGGCGAGGAAAAGTGCGAAACCAAGTGTGACGAGCGGTGAACGCAGCCAAGAACTGCGAAGGTATCTGCAAAGAAATCGCTTCATGTTCGTGTTCTCCCTGACTCTTCCGAGTCTCAGAAATGGGCCGTTGAGAGGGAGTCCCCGTTGGCTGCGGCGGCGGGAAGGAAAGCGGATGGCGATTGATGGGACGGCTGTATTCGCCGGTTCCTGGACCTCCACGTCCAGGCACATTTGGAGCGTGTGCTCCGTGTACAGCGTTATCCCTCAATCGCGTCCGTCCCCTCTAGCGGGCCGTACGCGACACAGAGCGAAACACCGAAGGAATCGGTTGCGCCCTGTCCGCGGGAGTTAACCGGCGAGAACTCCCCTCATCTATACAGAGGGAAAAAAACGGAAAAACCTCACCAACAAAATGCAACTTTCTTGGTTTTTACACTCTTGGTGGTTTTGGAGATCGAGTTTGCGGTGTTCGGTTGGAGTCTTTTGCTTTCGTCCGATGGAGGAAGCTAGTGTAAGTCGTGTAACACGGGGAACACAAGGTGATGTGATCCAGAACTGAGTCTTCGACCTTCGTTGGTTGTTCGGCCAAAAGTTTTAATACATCGTCCTGGGGGCATCCGTGGCGAGTGGGATTCGGAAAATCCTCGGCAAAATGCCTCCTACCGAGTTCAAGAAAGGCTTTGTCCACGGGTGGCTTCCGCTGGTGTCCCTTCGACTTACGCCTGACAGACGGCAAGGGTGACGGCCTCCTCAACCCTTTCGCCTCCGTATATTGAACACTTTTCTGGCGTGGTCAAGGGCTTTGCTAAATCGAGCCTCTGCCGCATGGCTTGAAATGTCAAATTGTCTCCCAATCTCTTTCCAGGAGAAACCCTCAAGGCGAAGGACCACAACCTCTCGCGAAGCCCTGTCACAGGTTGCCATTACTTCGTTCAGAAGCACAGCGGCTTCCACTCGGGCCTCTTCAGGCAAGGGAATCCGCGCTTCGACCGATTCCTTCAGAGATTCCTGAAGAATGTTCTCTTTGTGCTTGGCATCATCCACTATGCGAATGAAAGTGCGGAACAAGTATGCTGCGACGTTCAGTACAGGGGGTGCGCCAGAGGCTTTCTTTTCCTCGATTGCGGAAGACACGGAGGCCGCCGCCTCCTCAAAGTAGTTCATAGCAAGCGCGGGATCGCCGATTAGATTTTGGGCGTACGCGAGGGCGCGCGGGCCAATTTCCATCGAGACAGACAACACCGCAGGAGCGATTTGCCTGCCGAAGCGGTCAACCGAGTTCAACAGAAACTGGGGACCGGGCTTCTTTTCTCGGCTTGGACGCATGGGGACCCATCTCTTTGCCGCCGCGAATATGGTGATTTGGATGTGACTCGACACCTTAGGGTTTGTCTCGAATCCACGTGATTGTTCTAATACCTGTAGTACTTTCGTACCACCTTCGTACTAGCGCGCGAGTCGGTATTGTTCGCTTGTCCTTCGGCGGCACTAGAGTGCGCGCTGGACGCTTTGCAAAGAAGATCTCGACTCTGAACTATGCCGCCCATCCTGAACGAGCCATGAACATGAGGGCTGCCGAGGGGAACGAGCCTTGAAGCAGTCGTGTTTTGTAGCTGTGGATATGACCGCGCCGGTGATAGATTCCTAGGGCCGCTGAGAGGTGAGAATCGTGTCGAAGGAAAAGGTGGTAACTAGGTCTATTGATGGAAAGGGTCGCACAATTCGCGAGCTGTTAAGCGCCAAGCGATACTCAATCGACTACTACCAGCGCGAATACAAATGGGAGACGAAACAGATCAGCGAGCTGATCGACGATCTTACGAACAAGTTTCTCGAAAGCTTTGACCCTCGGCATGAGCGCTCTGCGGTTGAAAAATACGGCCACTACTTCCTTGGCTCGATAATTCTCAGCGACAAGGAAGGTGAAAAACTGATCATCGACGGTCAGCAACGCCTGACATCACTCACATTGCTACTGATTTATTTACATCATCACATTGCAGATGCCAATGACAAGCGCCTAATCGCCGATCTGATTTTTTCTCAAAAGTTTGGGAAAAAGTCTTTCAACATCGACGTGCCGGACCGCAAGGATTGCATGGAAGCATTGCTCAACAAGAAGGCATTCGATGGAGACGACCATTCTGAGTCTGTACGTAACATCTTGAATAGGTATCGCGACATCGAGGACCAATTCTCACAACTGCCGGATACGCTGACTGGAAAAGGATTACTGCACTTTGTAGATTGGCTGATAGAAAACGTTCATCTCGTAGAGATCACGGCATATTCCGACGAAGACGCCTACACAATTTTCGAGACCATGAATGATCGCGGTCTGTCCCTGACTCCTACCGACATGCTAAAGGGATATCTGCTCGCCAAGATTGAGGATAGCGATATTCGGAACAAGGCCAGCAATGAATGGAAAAAATGGGTGGTCAGACTTCAGGGGCTTGGCAAAGAAGAGGATGCTGACAGCATCAAGTCATGGCTACGGAGCCAACATGCAGACAGCATTCGCGAACGCAAAGGCGGAGCAGAGCCCAAGGATTTTGACCTAATCGGTACGGTTTTTCATAGATGGGTGCGCGACAACGAAGAGAAGCTGAAGTTGGAGACTAGCAAAGACTTTGCGCGATTTATCGAAGAGGACTTTGCATTCTATGCCAGATGGTATCAGAGAGTCCGTGAGGCGGAGGACGAATTCACTCCAGAACTCGATGTTGTTTTTTATAATGCGAAACATAATTTCACACTTCAGTATCCGGTGTTATTGGCTCCCCTTCAAATCGGCGATGCCGAGCCCGAGATAATCCGCAAGATTCGAATTGCCGCGACATACCTGGATATTCTTCTCGCGAGACGCATTTGGAACTTTCAAGCCATCGATTACTCGACACTGCAATATGCGATGTTCGTGGTAATGCGAGACATACGGCAAAAGAGCGCCTCTAAAATTGCTGAAATACTGAAGAAACGGCTGGCAGAGGAAAAGGAGGACTTCTCTCTAAATATGGGATTTCGACTTCATGGCAGAAACGGACGCCAGATTCATCGAATGCTGGCTCGAATAACCGCCTATGTTGAAACCCAATCGGGTATGCCATCGCACTATCTGGATTACATTCATCGCAGTGGGAAGAAGGGATACGAGGTCGAACACATCTGGGCGAATCATCCAGAATGGCACCGAGACGAATTTGGTCATGCGAGCGAGTTTGATGAGTACCGCAACCGGTTTGGAGGATTGCTGTTACTTCCCAAAGCATTCAATGCAAGCTACGGCGATCTGCCCTATGAAAAAAAACTCAAGCATTACAATGGTCAGAATTTACTCGCGCGGAGTTTGAACGAGATGGCCTATGACCACAATCCTGGCTTCAAACGATTCATAAAAGAAAATTCGCTCTCCTTTTCTGCACACCCTGAATTCAAGAAGGCCGATCTCGACGCTCGCCAGAAACTGTACCGGACACTTGCTGAACATATATGGAATCCGGACCGGCTTGAGAGCGAGCTCCATTCTTAATGCCGCGACGGAATGCAAGGAGAGAGGATCGCGGTTTTTACGGGGGCATGATTCTACGGGGGACTGTCTAATCCCTTGGCCTGCCAGCCCTGGTTGGTGAGAATGAGTGCCTGATTCATCTGAGTCTTTCCGGCCCCGTCAATAGTCGAAACAATTCCCGGAAAAACTCTCTGAACGTCGGGGTCTTTCGCCCACTCAGCGAGATTCTCGATCTTGTAAGTGTAGACGACCGACGCTTCTCTAGCGTCGCCAACGCTGGTCGGCTCGTCCCACTTAGCGATTTTATCCAACGCTTGTTGCCCGTAGCAGAGGTCGCCCTGGGCCTGTTTGTTTCCGGCTAAGGCGAGCCGGTCTTTCTCCCGGTAGAATGTCTTGCCGCTGTCGGTCAGCTCGTATCGAAGAACCTTGCTCTTCACGGGGTGGCTGCTGAGCGGCGGCGTGTATTCCGTTTCCGCCTCGTGAGAACGCACCAATCCCGCCTTTTCGAGAGCGGTCATTTCCGCTGCCGTACCCATACCGCCCCGGCGCTCGGCTTCATTGAGATCGACCGGCCACGTGGACGGAATGCCAAGGCAAAGCTGGCCCTTCTTGGCGAGGTAAGAGTTCAACGCTTCTGAAAAGTTCTTCTCATTCGCATCTTTCTTGCTCGCACAGCCGACCAGTAGCAAAACGCCAAAAAGCATGAACCAAGGGAGGTTCTTTTTCATCGGATTCACCCTCTTGGTATCGGTAGATGTAGGAAACAGGTAGAGCGTTGCTATCAACCGCACGTCGCGGGAAGCAAGAACGAATCCATACAGTAAGTGCCACAATCTCGGGGGTGAGTTTCAGGGTGTCCGCGTGAGTAGCAAGATCGAGCCAATACAAGAGAGATAGACAAAATCAACCTCTGCGCCAGTGAGATTGAATTGGACTGCCATGCCATGTCCGAAATGCTGATTCCTCATTTGATTCAATGCCGTAAAGATGCTGATGATCTCGGGACGAGCTAAATTATTCTGCTCCATGTGATTCTTCACTTGACCGAACGTGTCGTTCGGTCTGTTGAATTTAATTTTCGATACTGATTCGAGGGCATCGAAGACGTTGCTGCACGCATCTCGGTCACGGCGCGGGCGGGCATCGTAGGCATCCCTGGCCGCATTGATGAGGACCAAAGCAGGGGCGTAGCGAGCGCCTGCAAGTTCGGCAATTGCGGCAGCTACTTGGGCCTGCGCTGCCGCCGGAAGTACCCGGACGAGTTGCCCGCCGTCTCCTAAATCCCATGCTGCGCCATGGGCCGCCAGAATTTGATTTATGTTGTTCCTGAAGACCTCATGGAGCCCAACACGCTGAAACTGCGCCCACGACCAACTAATGACATCATATATCCGCACCCATTGAGCATTCCCCAGGTCCCGACCAAGTCGCTGCCTCCAACCAGCCATCGGGTTACCGGCAGCCTGTACGCCAAGCATTTGTTCAATGCCGTAGTAAATTTGCGCCTCGGTGAGCGCTGCGCCGCACAACGGAAGCAAGTCATAGGTCGCCGCCAGAATTTCTTGGCGCATAGCAGGAGGTACATCATTGTCCACATTCCGCAGGGGTGGAACGTGGCCCTGCTGCGCGGCGAAGTTTCGAATTCCACCCATGGTTCTCCTGCTTGGTTTTCAGGTTTCCGCACCGCTCCGAACAAACCTCAAGGAATCCTCGACAGATTCTACAAACTACTTGATGGAATCTACCGCACGCGAACTTTACCACCCAGTTGTTAATCTTGCATACGAGCTTGATCTTCTTTCGGCGCAGCCGCATCATCCCATCGCAATGGCGGATATCTACTCTAAGACCAAACGCTCGGAAATAATGGCGGCAGTCCGGAGTCGTGGCAACAAGGCAACGGAAATCGCCTTAGTCCTGTTGCTCCGACGACATAAACTGTGGGGCTGGCGTAGGCATGTTTCACTAGCGGGTAAACCCGATTTTGTCTTCCCCGAAGAAAGAGTCGCAGTTTTTGTTGATGGTTGCTTTTGGCATGGATGCCCAGCTCACTTTAAGGCTCCCAAGTCGAATAGAAGCTTTTGGGTGACTAAGATTCGGTCAAACAAGATCAGAGATAAGTCGGCTACCAGACAACTGAGGAAACTTGGCTGGATCGTTGTGAGAATCTGGCAGCACGAGCTCAAGGGTAAAGCAATGCCTTCTCTTGAAAAGTTGACGAGAGCACTCGACGCGTCTAGCAAGCAACAGCGTACTCGTCCGAAATTTGAGCGCTAATTAGCTCCGCAACTATTCTCGCGCAGACGGGCGCAACTAGATTTCCGACGACAAGATATTTGCGTGTCTCTCCAACGCCCCACTGGTCGAGCGCCTTTTGCAATGGCGAAACATACGGGCCAAAAAGTAATAGCGCACGATCTGGGCGCAGCCTCATCACAAGCAACCCATCCTGTTCACGATGCCAATTGGAGTGCTCTAGGAACGCGCTCCTTTCAATGGGCTTGCTAACTTCCGATAGAGGAGCAGCAAATAAAGGTGCTCCCCCGAGGCTGGTGCCCACACAATGAGAAATTGGTTCAATCCTCAAATGCAATTTGGTTGGACCCCCGTTAGAAGTCCAAAAGCGGCCCGAACGAATCGATCCTCCTGCACGAAAGCTGGGAGCGACTACCGATGCCAAAGTGGGAGATGGCGTAGGATCGTGCGAAACGGCCAAATCGAGACTGACGTAATGGTCTCCCGACGCATGACCGAGGCCGCCAAATGGCAGCTGCCCGATGGGCCGAGCCTTACCGACTGAAGGACGCAGGAGTCGCTCAAGTTCGTTGAGCGAACCTTGAGAACGCCTTGACCAGGCTGCGCCAATTGATTCGATGAGTGGGGTGAAGGCGTGCAGCTCGTTCTCCGCCAAGCCCGGTAGGTACGCTGCGTTGTTCGGAAGAGGCTGTCGATTCAGAATCTTTGGGAGTGCTCCAATGATGAACAGACGAGGACGTGTTTGTGGTGGGCCAAACCAGCGAAGATCAAGCACCATCCAATCCACCTGATATCCCAACCCTGTGAGCTTGCTAAGTATTGCAGCAAACGTGTGCCCGGATTTGTTAGAGAGCAAACCCTCTACATTTTCTAGGACGACGATTGGAGGCAACTTCTCGCCCAAGAGGCCTACGAGACTATCAAAT
>Ga0206965_10400_pt1 | contig 10829 bp, 7 predicted proteins | sample Alteio_BWOrgHeat_26_FD_152973 | JGI IMG/M metagenome (GOLD analysis project Ga0206965, IMG submission 152973) | Enriched cells from forest soil in Barre Woods Harvard Forest LTER site, Petersham, Massachusetts, United States -... | ecosystem: Environmental > Terrestrial > Soil > Temperate forest >...
CGTACTGAGGGAGTTGACGCGAATCGCCTGAGTAATCGGCGAGGGATCGCCAAGGGTATACGTCAGACCTATCGAGGCAGGAGCGATCGAGATCACCGCCGGCGGCCCAATTACCATCGTCACCGGAACGGTCACGGAATTGGCCGGAGTTTGCTGTACGGTCACCTGACCGCTATAAGTTCCCTGGGCCAGATTGCCGGCATTGACTCTCACCCCCACCAGAGCCGGCGTTGTGCCGCTCGCAATATCGGTCTGCAGCCAGTTATTGTCCGAGGTTGTGGCGGTATAGAAAGTGACCGGCGTGGCTGTCGTCACGGCGAGGAATTGCGGCGCCGATAATCCGAAGTTCTGCGGAACATTAAATGTCAACGCCGTTGGAGCGAGGGTAATTGGCGATGTTCCAATCGTCAATGTCACCGGAACCGTGGTCTGAAGAACCCCGATCAGATTGATCGTGGCTCCGTATATCCCCGCGGTCAGGCCCGCTGGATTAACTGACACCGTCAACTGAGCAGGCGTGGCGGCGGACTGGGTCGGTGAGACATTCAGCCAGGTACCGCCGTCGTTGGTGGAACTGCTCACCAGGAAACCAGACCCATTTGCAACATTGACGTTCAGTAGCTGCGACGCAGGCAGAGCTGAGCCAGGGGTGTAGGAAAACGTTAACAGGCCTGGGGAGGCCGATATGGTCGGTATACCGCCGCCACTCCCGTTTGCGGCTACATTCAGAAACACACCAACAGTCTGTGGGCTGTTCGTGCTGGGGGTCGCGTTAATCGTGATGTTGGCGGAATAGGTCCCCGGCAACAGGCCTGCAGTTGCGGAACTATTCACATAGACAGTGGTGCTGACTGGAGTCGCCTGGAAAACGGGGGTCACTGTCAGCCAGCCGCTCGCTCCAGGGGCATAGGTAACCGAAACGCTCTGCACAACAGTAGCTGTGTCGGAAGTAATGTTAATTGTCTGGGGCGTCGGAGTGGTGCTCGAACCCTGAAGAACGGTGAATTGCAGTTGACTGGGTGAAGCCGTAAGTACCTGCGCGGCGGCGGGGACGATCATTGCGCTCAGCACCAGCGCTGCTTGCAAAATACGATTCAACACACGATTCTTCATTATTCCAGCTCTCCTGATTAATTTGTCTGAAGGATATAAGCTGTCCCGAAAACCCGCTCAATCCCGGATTTCCGTAGTATATCCGCCAACCTCAGTTTGGCCTGACTTGCACATAAGTGGCCAACTTTTCTTCGGTTTGGCCGATGGCTCTTGCGAGGTTCAGTTTTGCCAGATTGTGCGCAAAAAGGCCGGTAATGTAGTCCAGCCCGGCGGTTGCCAGTGCCTCCTCGTCCTGGGTAACTTCTACCGAATCGGTAACCCCCTCGGCCAGTTTTTCCTGCGCCAGCCGCAGCGTTTCGCCCGCGACCTCCTGACTCTGTTTCGACAACTCGATCTGACTGGCCGCGGCCTCCATGTCGAGGAAAGCATTGCGGATCTCGCTCTCGATCCGCCCTTTCAGATCGGCCAGTTCCGCCTTGCGTTGCTCAAGGACCGTGTCCGCCTCCTCCCGATCCGCGGCCACCTTTCCGCCCTGCCAAATCGGCACTCGCACGTTCGCCGTGAAATTAAAAGTGCCCTGCGCGTTCGTGAAGGTGGGACCGATGGCCCCGTAATCGGCCGACACCGACAGAGAGGGGAGCCTCGCAGCCCGCGCCGCAGCGACGCCCTTTTCTGCCACACGGATCTGGCTTTCTGCCACACGGAGATCGGCCCGCGATTCCAGCGCCCGGCGCAGCGCTTCATCCGCCGTCGTTATAGGGGGCGGCGTGAACAGCAAATCGTCGCTTAGGTCGAATTGCGCATTCACCGGCAACCCTGTGATTCGCGCCAGCGTTATCTTCTGCCGCGCCAGATCGTTCTCCAGAGTCGCCAGCCGCTGCCGCTGCGTCTGCTCCTGCAGGCGTGCCCGATTCACCTCGATCTGCGCCGCAACTCCCGCCTGCCGCCGCTGCAGCGTTTGGTCGTAGACGCTTTTCGCAGTTTCGATCTGCACCTTCGCCAGAGCGATCCGCGCCTTAGCCGCCACGGCCTGGAGATAAACCCCGCCCGCCGCCAACACAATCAGATCGCGCGCATCCTGCTGCGACGCCGTATTGGCTTTCACCGACTCGCGCGCTGCCCGGTAGTTATTCAGCGCCGTGAAATCCACAACCGATTGCTGTACCGTGGCGCGGAAATCGAAGTAAGTGAAAGGACCAAGCACCGTACCCAATCCGGGAAAGTTGAATCCAAACGCCTCGAGGTCGTTTTGCAGCGTGTTTTCCCGCATGTACCCGCTCACATTGGGCAGGAGCGGACTCCGCGCTACCCGCTCCTGCGCCTTCGCCTGGCGCACCGTTATGGCGGCGTTAACCGCTCCCAGGTTCGCTGCGAGCGCACGTTGTACCGCATCCGCCAGCGAAAGCTTCCCCTGAAACGGTGGCGCATTTCCCAGCGGGGTGCTGCCGGAATAGGGCCCCGTCACCTGCAGCCCGGAGTTAATCGTATTCACGCTGGACGTGGTGCCCGCGACCGGTGTCTGCGTCGTACTGACGGCCCCGGCATTGCCCGGACGCCCGGACAGCGGGAGCTGAACGGGCTGTGTTCCGCCGGCAGCCTGAGGGAGTGGGGTGAACTGCGCGGTCAACAGCCCCGCCGAAAATATCAAGACCAGAAAAGTTCGTTTCATGTGGTGTCGTGTGAAAACCTAAGCAAGTTGTTTGCGGAACCGCAGCATGCTAAGCGTAAGCATCACTACGGTGAACGCGACCAGCGCCAGCAGATTGGGCCACAACACATCCAGCCCAGCGTCTTTAATCAACGTCCCGCGCGCAATCAGCGAAAAATGCCGGATCGGATTGAACAGCGTCAACGGCTGAACCCAGGCCGGCATCGCTTCCACAGGTGTCAACGCGCCTGAGAGTGACGACAGCGGCGGATTCACAAAGAACGCCGCCATCTGTGCCTGCTGCGCCGTCTTCGTAAAGGTCGCAATAAATGTCCCGATGCCGATCCCCGAGAGTACGCACAATGCCGCACCCGTGAACATCACGGCAATGCTTCCGCGGAACGGAACATCGAAGACAACCCGGATGATCACGGTGGCAAAAGTCAGCATGCCCAGCAGCAAAATGAAAAGGGGCACAATCTTCGCGATGATGATCTGCCCTGGACTGGCCGGAGTCATCAGCAGTTGCTCTACCGTGCCCCGTTCCCGCTCTTTGATCATGGAAGCGGAGGCAATCAACGACCCGTTCAGCATCAGCAGCAGTCCGAACGTCCCGGTGACCACGTACCAGCGCGTGATCAAACCAGGGTTATAGAGAAATGCAGGTTGCAGGTTGATCCGGCTGCGAATGTTCTGCCTTTCCGATCCGACTTTGCGAAACTGCACGTGAAAATTTCCGTTCTGCACATAAGACCGGCTCCACGAAGCCACCACACCTTCGGCATAGCCCTGCCCCAGCGCCGCCGTATTCGCGTTCATCGCATTCAGCAGAATCTGTACTTCTACCGGCCGCCCACGCTGCAGATCCCGTTCGAAATCCGTCGGGATAACAACCCCGGCATCCAGCTCATCACGCCCAATCGCCGTACCCATCTGGTCGGCGGATAAGTACGTCCCGCCCAGTTCGAAGCTGCCGCTCTGCGTCATGTTCGATATCAGCTCGCGGCTGGCCGGAGTCTGGCTCAGGTCCGTGATTCCCAGCCGCAGATGCGACACGGTGGAATTCAGCGCAAAGCCAAACAGCATCAGTTGCACGACCGGCGGCAGAATCAGCGACAAGCGCAGCCGCCGGTCCCGCGCAATCTGCGCGAATTCCTTGCGGATCAGTACGGCCGTCCGACTGGACGCGAATCTCAAAAACAGTTCTTTCATGTCGTCTTTCGAACCGCACCCGCGAGGGTGCGGTCTGCTAATAGCTCAGCTGCATCTTTCGCAGAGTCTTCCACGCACGCCAATAAAACACGCTGCCGATCATCCCGATCATCGCCACGCCAAACCAGTTCGCAGGCCATCCGCCGCCTTTCAGCAGCGCGTCGCGCACGATCTCGATGTAGTACCGGCCCCACACAATACTGCTCAGCCAGCGAATCTGGCTGGGAATATTCGATATCGGAAAAATCAAACCCGACAACAGAAACACCAGCAGAAACCCGCCCAGTGCCACCGCCTGAATCGCCGCCGCCTGATTAGGAATCGCGGCGCCCACCATGTTCCCGAAGCTCGAGACACAGAACGCATAGAGAATCGTTGCAACCAGAAGCGGAGTCGGATCTCCCACGACCTGCAGTCCAAAATACGTGTACATCAAAAACATCGCAATCAGGAATTCGCCGAAGGTGACGATCATGAATGCCAGGATCTTTCCCAGCAGAAACTCGTGAGCCGAGACATTCGATACATACACCTGCAAAATCGTCTTCTGCTCGCCTTCCTTCGACATCGCCAGCGCCGCCAGCAGCGGAGGAAACATCGAAAGCCCCAGCACGAAAATCCCCGGCCCGTAGAACTTCTTCGAAATGCGGCCTGGATTGAACCAGAGGCGAACATCCGCCGCCACGGGCGTCGCCCGCGTTGCCCCGGCGGTTGACGAAACGAACGCATTCACCACCTGCCCGGCGTAAGCCTGTGTGAGCTTTGCCGTATTAGCGTCGCTGCCATCCACCAGGAGTTGCACATCGGTATTCTCACCGCGCGCCAGGTCGTGCCCGAAATGCGTGGGGATGATCAGCGCCCCGCGCGCTTTTCCGGTCAGGAACGCATCCTCCGGCTTTTTGTCGATTGGCCAGCCGACCACCTTAAATGTGACCGATCCCCGAAACGCATCGATAAACTCTCTCGAAGCCTGCGAATCATCGAAGTCGCGAATGATGATCGGTATCCCCGTCACCGTCAGCGACAGAGTTGTGCCCATCAGCAGAAGCAGCATGGTGGGGAGGCCGAGCGCCATCGCCAGCGCCAGCTTGTCCCGCACCAACTGCGTGAGTTCCTTCCGCGCCTGCGCAATGATACGCCTCATCGTTACTCCTCTTTCGCTACCTTGCCCGCCAGCCGCGCTTTCTCAACGACAGAGATAAACACGTCTTCCAGCGAGTACCGCCCCTCCTCCGCTGAAATAACCGAAATCTGCGCCGCTGCCAGCCTGGCACGCGTCTCCGCAATGCCCTCTTCCGCGGATTTTTCGGTAATCACATGAAGCCTGTCACCGAAAAGCGATACCCGCCACCGTTCTCCGCGCTCGCGAAGCAGGTCAGCCGCCCGCTGCGATTCGGAAACCACAAACTCCAGCAGATGCCCCGTCTGCTCCTGCTTCACTCCGCGCGGCGTCCCCTCCATCACCAGTTCGCCGGCGACCATCATTCCGAGCCGGTTGCACTGCTCTGCCTCTTCCAGGTAATGTGTGGTCACCAGGATGGCCGTGCCGTTATCCGCCAGTTTGTTGATCAGCCGCCAGAAAGCCCGCCGCGCCAGGGGATCCACACCCGATGTCGGCTCGTCCAGAAACAGAACTTCCGGCTCATGCATAATCGCCGCGCCGAACGCCACCCGCTGCTTCCACCCGCCCGGCAGACTGCCGGTGATCAGAGCCTTCTTGCCTTCGAGTCCCGAAAACGCCATCACCCAACGCTTCTTCTCTTCGCGCTCCGCGCGCGGCACGCCGTAGATTCCAGCGAAGAAATCCAGATTCTCCTCGATCGACAGATCGTCATAGAGCGAAAACTTCTGCGACATGTAGCCGATTCGCCGCCGCACCTCCGGCGATCGCAACTCGCCGCTCTCACCCGCCAGCGTCATCGACCCCGCCGTCGGATCCAGCAGCCCGCAAAGCATTTTGATCATCGTGGTCTTGCCGGCGCCATTGGCGCCCAGCAGCCCATAGATCTCGCCGTACTGCACCTGAATGCTGACATTGTTAACGGCCGTGAATTCGCCAAACCGGCGTGTCAGCGATTTCGCATCCATCGCGATCTGGCCTTTCAGTTCGACATGCGGATGTTCACCCGGATACGGCGGCGACTGAATCTCATGTCCAATCGCCCGCAGCGTCGCAACGAAGGTGTTCTCCAGAGTCGGCTCGCCTACGCGCGGAATATCGCATGCGATGCCGCCCGCCGCCATTGTCTTGCGGACCGCGGCAGTTCCACGCTCCGCATCTTTGGCAATCACATCCAGCCGGTCGCCAAAGCGCTGGACATCCATCAAAACTCCGTCGTCCTGTCCCGATGCGGCTAGCAGCGCATTTTCCGCTTTGCCCAGTTCGGGCGAATAGACCTCGAGCCGGCAGGCCCTGAGGGCGGCGCGCAATTCCTTCGGTGTTCCTGTCTCCCGGATCTCCCCCTGATGAATCAGCGATACCCGATGACAGCGCTCCGCCTCATCCAGATAGGGAGTGGCCACCAGGATGGTGAGACCGTCTGCCGCCAGGTGTGCGAGCGTATCCCAGAATTCGCGGCGCGATACCGGGTCCACGCCCGTGGTCGGTTCATCCAGCAACAGAATCTGCGGCTGGGCAACCAATGCGCAAACCAGCGACAGTTTCTGCTTCATCCCGCCGCTAAGCCGCCCTGCCAACCGTTCCGTAAAGCGGTCCATGTCGAACATGCGTAAATACTGCATTCCGCGCGTTTCGACTTCCCTGCGCGGAATGCGGCGCAGATCTCCCAGATAGCGAATGTTCTCCTCGACCGTCAGATCGGGGTACATGCTGAATGCCTGCGTCAGGTACCCGGTGTGCTGACGCGCATCCAGCGCCGGCGCTCCAAAAATATCGGCTTCTCCCGACGTCGCGTTCATCACCCCGGCCAGAATCTGAAACGTAGTGGTCTTCCCTGCTCCGTCTGGCCCGATCAGGCCATAAATCTCGCCCTTACGGACCTCCAGATCAATGCCTCGCACGGCTTCCACCGCGCCATATCGCTTCCACAAACCGGCGACATGAATCGCGACGTCGGTACGAACTGAAGCCAGCTCGACTTGGGGTAAAGCGGTCACCTGGTGCGCTGCACCGGGGGCCAGGTATCGCCCGACACCAGGATATCCCCATCAGCCGGCATGCCAGGTTTCGCGAATCCAATCCCCGACTTCACCAGCAGCTTGACACCTACCACTTGCTTCACCCGGTCGTCGCGGAAGTAAGTGTTCTCCGGGGTAAAGGTGGCCTGCGGATCGATTCGCTGCACCTCGGCATCCAGCGGCTGCTTCGAGTTCGAATCGAGAAACAGCCGCGCCCGCTGCCCCACCTTGACCTTGCCGATCTGCCCTTCAGGCACGAACCCGCGCAAATAAACGCGGTTCATATCGAGCAGCGTCACAATGGCCGTGCCCGCCTGAATCACCTCGCCCGGCTCCGCGGTCCGCGTCACCACCGTGCCATCGAATGGCGCGACGACCGTAAGATCATCGCGATTCGCCGTAACTTCCGTGAGTTGTGCGCGCTGCCGGGCCTCCTCCGCCAGGGCACTGCTGATCTGCGACTGTTGCTGGGCAATCTGCTTTCGAATTCCCGACGCCTGAATGGTGCGAATATCCGGTGTTGTCAGATTGGCCCGGGCTACATTCAGGGCCGCTTTTGCCGATTCCACCTTTGTATGCGCGGCCGCTACGGTAGCTTCCTGCGTCTCCGCTGTAATTGCAGCCTGGCGGCCCTGACGATCCGAAACCGCGCCGTCCTTCGCCAGCCTGGTGTACGCATCGCGATCCCAGGCTGCCAGCTTCAGCGACGCTTCCTGTTGCGCCAGTTGCGCCTCGGCTGCAGCAACTTCCGCTTCGGCTTGCCGCACACGGGCCTCCGCGTCGTTTTTCGATTGGCCGGTCGATAACTCCGTTTCACGCAGTTGATCGGTCAGGATCGCCACCTGATCCTGCGCCAGCCGCACCTTCGCTTCGGCGTCGAGGATCGACGCCTTCACCTGCTCTTCGCGCGCCCTCGCCTGAACGTCGTCCATCACCGCGATCACCTGGCCCTTTTTCACCGTGTCGCCTTCACGAAAATGAATCTCCACCAGTCTGCCGCTCACCTTCGGTGAGACAGTCGAATCGTCACCCTCAATTCGGCCGCTTACCTGCACGATGCTCGCCGGCACCGGCTGCGGCTGCAGATAGTTCTTCCAGACGAAGTACCCAGCCACCCCGAGAATCACCACCAGCAGGATGCCGATGGGCGGGCGGCGCTTTTTTACCGGCGGTGCGGTTGTAGCTTGCTCACTCATGTTTTACGTTTCCCCGACTTGTCTTTTGCGATGCTCGAATTTACCGCGCGGATTCCCGCCAGCGAGAAATCCGTAATATGTTCAGCGATTTGCTCGATCTGGCGCGGCGTCATCTTCATCGCCGGCCACAGCAGCGCGATAACCGGTTTTCCAGCCCCGTAATGCACCACCTGGCCGATAATGCTGTGCGCGCAAAGGCGGACCGAGTCATGCAGCGGATCCAGATTCATCACTTTGGCCACCACTCCCCGTAACAGGGCATAGTTCGGACCAATCACTTCTTCGGCAATGCGCGCGAGCGCCTCTGTAGGATGCGTTAACTCCTGGGACATGATCCGCAGGTGGATGGCCGGCGTATCCGCGCCTACGATCCGCTGCACCATATTTGCGATCAGCAAACGCAGGGCGTCGGCCGGGGCCTTGCCTTCCAGCGCCAGGTGCCTCGGGTCTCCCGGTCCGCCCATCGACTCGCGTACCACAGCCACGTAAAGCCCCATCTTGTCGCGAAAGTGATAATTGATCGCCGCGACGTTGGCGCCTGCGCGCGCGCAGATCTCCCGCACCGTGGCTGCGCGATACCCCTGCTCGGCAAAGACCGCGCCGGCGGCTTCGATCAAACGCGCACGGGTGTCATCCGGATGAATTGCGGCAAGAGCGGCAGCCATTTAAAACAACAGATTAAAACAACTGTTTGAATGTGTCAAGCGCCGCTACTTGACGAGCTGTTTCGCATATAATCAGGTCCAAATGAACTCCATGCTCCGTACCTGCATCGGTTTCGGCGCGGCCACGTTGGCCCTTGCCACCGCCTCTTATTTCGCGGCCAGCCGCGCAAAGGTCCACGCTGCCGACGTCATGGCGCCCCGTTTTGAAGTCGACCCGCTCTGGCCAAAGCCCCTGCCAAATCATTGGCTGATGGGTCAGACCATCGGCGTCAGCGTCGACGCCAAAGACAATGTCTGGATCATTCACCGCGCCGGCTCTCTGGAACCGGGCGAGGTGCATGCCACCACCAAACCTGCCACTGCCCAGTGCTGCGCTCCTGCCCCGCCAATTCTGGAATTCGATAAAGACGGCAACCTGCTGCAATCGTGGGGTGGCAAAGCCCAGGGCTATGACTGGCCCGATTCCAACCACGGCATCACTGTCGATTACAAGGGCAACGTCTGGATTGGCGGCAACGGCCGCGGCAAGCCCCCCGGCGCCGGCGCCCCCGGAGCGTTCGAACTAAATGAAGAGCAGGTGGAAGGTGTCAAAGGCTATTTCAACGACAGCATGGTGTTGAAGTTCACCAACACCGGCAAGTTCCTCATGCAGATCGGCAAGCCGGGCCGCAGCAAAGGCTCCAACGACACCGAAAATCTCCGCCTTCCCGCCAAAATCACTATTGACGCCAAGACCGACGAAGCTTACATCTCAGACGGCTACGGTAATCATCGCGTCATCGTCTTCGACGCCAACACCGGGAAGTACAAGCGGCACTGGGGCGCCTACGGCAACAAACCGGAAGACAAGGACCTCGGCCGCTACGACCCCAATGGGCCGCCCCCGCAGCAGTTCCGCAACCCCGTCCACTGCGCCGAACTTTCCGTCGACAACATGCTTTATGTCTGCGATCGCGTCAATGACCGTGTGCAGGTCTTCACTCCGGACGGCAAATTCCTCAAAGAGAAGTTTTACGAAAAGGAAACCCTCGGTTCCGGCTCTGCATGGGACCTGGCTTTCTCAAAGGACCCACAGCAAAAATACATGTACCTCGCCGACGGTGAAAACGACCGCGTCCACATCATCGATCGCCAGTCCATGGAGATTCTGACCACGTTTGGCGAGGGAGGACGCCAACCCGGCGAATTCTACGGCGTCCACTCCATCGCCACCGATTCAAAAGGCAATATCTACACCACGGAAACCTATCGCGGCCAGCGCGTCCAGAAGTTCGTATACAAAGGACTCGCGCCGGTCACGAAGAAAGATCAAGGCGTGGTCTGGCCAACCAAACAATGAAACTGAAACTTGTTCTTCTCGGCGCGACCGCGCTCCTGCTGACAGCCCAGCAGCCCACCTGCAACAAATGCTCGGCGACTTACATCGATAAGGACGAATTCGACGCCTACGTCGCCCGCGCTAAAGCCGCCGGCCTTGATGACCAGCAGGTCCGCTCGGTCGACATCGGCAAGAGCCAGGTCGGCATCGGCATCGTCCACCGGACAAAGCTCGACGCCGCCAAACCCAACTCCGTCGCCGAACACGATCTGATCAGCGAGGTCTACCACGTCATCGACGGCACAGCGACCCTCGTCACTGGCCCCGATATTACCGACATGAAGCGTCGCCCCTCAACCCTCGCAACGGTCAGGATGTATAACGGTCCCGGCAACAGTGGGGCGGATATCCGCAACGGTGTTACGCATCACCTGAAACCAGGCGACGTCATCGTCATTCCCGCCGGCACCGGCCACCTGTTCACCAAAATCGACGACCACATTACCTATTTAATGGTCCGCATCGATCCCGACCGCGCCGTCCCCCTGAGGGATGCGGCAGCATCGAAAGCCTACCTCGCCAGCGACCCTAAAACCCAG
>Ga0206965_10401_pt1 | contig 10821 bp, 1 predicted proteins | sample Alteio_BWOrgHeat_26_FD_152973 | JGI IMG/M metagenome (GOLD analysis project Ga0206965, IMG submission 152973) | Enriched cells from forest soil in Barre Woods Harvard Forest LTER site, Petersham, Massachusetts, United States -... | ecosystem: Environmental > Terrestrial > Soil > Temperate forest >...
CGAGTCATGGGAAGTAGTACTATTTTCAGTTGTATTGAATTTTTTGGGAATGAAATATTCCCCAAAATCCATCCGCCACAAGCTGAAAACGTGCTTATGAGATTAGAAAAGAAGCTATTATAAGGGAATATCAGTTTAACCATTCTCGGGAATTCTTCGCGTATGACAATGGGCGAAGCTCGACTTTCATCGAGTGGTACTCCGGAGATTGAAAAATGTTTCTGCCTTGCATTAGTTGTGTATTCGGGCGCAAAAATAGGAATTATATAATTAACAATCGTGCAATGGCTTTTTAAAATATTTTAAAAGATTCATTAAAACCGAAATTTCTTGGAAAATCAGAATTATCCTTACGTTAATATTTTCAAAATTCCATCGCTGATTTTCTTCCATATACTTTAACTAAAATTTCGGAATTTATACGAAATTCAAGTATTATTTTTGGAAAACCAGACGATTTTAGACTTGAATTTATCAAAGGAAATCTTGCGGCTTTAGAAAATAAAGTTGGAAGTTTCCAGTTTTTTCCCTAATTTTGCGGCTACAAATATTTTCTAATTCTTACAAAACTTTCGATAGCGTAATTTTTAATCTTATACCATGAACAAGAAATCTCCCGCAACGATTTGCAAATTTTAGCATCTTGTCTTATAGGGCAGCATAAAACGAATAAAAAAAATTATATAAAAAATTAATAAAATGAAACTTAAAATTTACACCCAATTCGCAAAAATCCCAAGCACTGTTTCCAGAAACATTTTCTTAGGATTAAGTTTAATCATCCTGTCTTTATTCTGCGGAATAAATTCTTATGGACAGACCACAGTAACCTTCACCTCGTCATCAACCTTCACGGTTCCGGCAGGCGTAACATCAATTCAAGTACAATGCTGGGGCGGTGGCGGTGCCGGTGGCGGATGCCAGGCAGTATCTGGTGCAAAAGCAGGAGGAGGTGGAGCGGGAGGAACTTATACATTGAATTCAAATGTTACCGTAACTCCTTTGTCAGTTATAACTGTTACTGTAGGAGCAGGGGGTACAGGAGTATCTGCAGGTAATGGAAACCCAGGAGGCACAACAACTTTTGGTTCATCTACACCTGTAACTGCAGTCGGCGGTGGAGGTGGAATCGAAGGAACATCTTCAGCACCGAATGGTGCCGGAGCTTCGGCTTCAGTAGGAATAACTCATAACGGAGGAGCAGGGCAGAATGGAACTGGTGGTACAGCTAGTGGTGGTGGTGGTGGAAGTGCAGGTACTGCTGCCAATGGAAATACGGGAACCTTGGCAGGAGTTGCCGCTGTTACTGGCGGTGGTCCAGGTGCAAATGGAATAAGTTCTGCAGGCAATGGAGCTTCTCCATCTTCCGGACCAGGTGGTGGCGGTGGTGGTGCATACAGGACTGGTTCTACAGCAGGAGTTGGAGGAAATGGTTTTGCGGGACAGGTGGTGGTTGTTTATTATCCTGCTCCTACAGTTACGAGTTATTCTCCCAATAGTGGATGTATCGGCAATAGTATTACTATCACAGGAACTAATTTTGTAAATGTTACCTCTATTCACTTTTTTAATAATGTTGCAGCTACTTCATTTACTGTAAATTCTCCTACTTCTATTACTGTAACCATACCGACAGGAGCTACGACAGGAGCTATTTCTGTATCATCTGGAAATGGAACTGGCACAGGTCCATCATTTACTGTTAATGGCACAGCTCCTGTCATTACCTGCCCTGCAAACGTTACCGGATATGCAAATTCTTCTTTATGTGGGAATACTATAACCTATTCTGGAGCCACGACTTCGGCAGGAGTAATTACCTATTCTCAAAATTCAAATACATTTTTTCCGGTAGGAGTTACTAATGTTATAGCAACGGCTACGAGTGGGTCATGTGTCCAATCATGCAGTTTTAATATAACTGTGAATGATACCACCCGTCCTGTCCTTACCAACCCCGGCAATCTCAGTGCTTGTTCCGGAATAGTAACATATACTACTCCGACTGCTACTGATAATTGCAGTGGAACTGTTGCAGGATCATTTACATTTTCCTTTACAGGTTCTATTGTTAACTGGACCGTTCCCACAGGAGTTACTACAATTACTATGACTGCTAAAGGTGCAGCTGGTGGTACTGGGTCTGCCACAGGTAGTATTCCGGGAGCCGGAGCAAGTATGACAGGTACATTTTCTACTACACCAGGACAGATATTGTCTATTTTAGTTGGTCAATGTCCTGGTACAGGTCAAACTTATTCTTCTGGAGGAGGAGGTACTTATGTAGCTTTGGGTGCGAATAATGCTACTGCGACACCGTTGCTTGTGGCTGGAGGAGGAGGAGGAGGAGGTAGCCAAAATGGTGCTGGTACAGGAGTGAATGCTACTATTACAACAACTGGTGCCGGTGCAAATCCAGGAACAAATGGTAATGGAGCTCCTTCAGTAGATTGTGGAGGCGGAGGAGGCGGTTTTTTCACTTCAGGTTCTGCTGATAATGGATACAGTGGAGGTGGTTCTTCCGGCGGTGGTGCTGGCTTTAGGCAAGGTGGCGCAGGAGGAACTTTGTCAGGCTATCCTTCTGGAGGATTTGGAGGAGGAGCACCAGCAAACTATATTGGAAGTTGTAATATGGAAGCTGGAGCCGGAGGAGGATACAGTGGAGGTAGCGGATTAAACAATGGTAACACTCAATATATAGGTTACGGAGGTGGTTCATACAATGGTGGCACAAACCAGACAAACACAGCCGGTGCAAATACTTCAGGAAACGGTGTTGTAATAATAAGTTATAATATATCCTATCCGACAGTTGTCCAAACAGCAGGCTTGCCTTCAGGAGGAACCTTCCCGATTGGAGTTACATCAAACACATTTTTAGCGACAGATATACATGGGAATACATCTACATGTAGCTTTACTGTTACCTGTGCAGCAGCACCACCTGTACATACTGTTACTGGCGGCGGTTCTTATTGTTCCGGTGGAAGTGGATTAGCTGTAGGGCTGAATGGTTCTGAAACCACAACGACTTATCATTTGTTATTAAATAATACTAATGTAGGCTCTCCTATGACTGGAACAGGTTCGGCATTTAGTTTCTCGAATCAATTCACAGGAGGTGTTTATACTGTGACAGCAAGTAATAGCAATTGTTCAGGTTTACTGATGACCGGCAGTGCAACAATTACCGTATTAAGTAATAGCACTCCTGTCATAACAACTCAACCGAATAATGCTACTTTGAATACCTGTACCCATGTATATGGTTCAATGACAGTAGTAGCTACCAATGCAGTTTCATATCAGTGGTACCTTAACGGTAATTCAATTAGTGGAGCTACTTCTGCAAGTTATACCCCCTCGGCGCCAGGTAGTTATTATGTAATATGTACTAATCCTTGCGCCTCTCCTCAAACTCTTCAATCAAATACGGTATCAGTTTCAGTAACGGCAGGTCCTACTTTTGCAACTTTGCCATATACTCAAACATTTGAGGGTACATTTGGGAATGATGCCTGTGGTAACACAACTAATGACGTTGCTGATGGTTATTGGAATAATACGGAAGGCGGTACATCACCTGGTCCTAATGATTATTGGCACAGGGATGATTATGTCGGAGGAAATTGGACTGCTCCAACTTCAGGAGCTTATACCCCGACAGGCTCACAAGGTTCAAGCCATTCGGCTAAATTTCATATTTATGAAGCATCATCAGGGTCAGCAGGTTTTTATGATTTATTTGTTGATTTATCTCCATCAGGAAATAAATTATTGACTTTTGACTGGATAACAAATGATGGAGGCGAAACTTTTGCTATTAAGCAATCCACTGATGGAGGTGTTACATTCCCTACCACATTGTTTTCAACTACCGGTGCTTCTACGGGAAGTACATGGACAACCCAATCTATTACGCTAACAGGTACTTCTGCTACAACAGTTCTTCGTTTTGCTGTTCTGTCTGATTTTGGGGATTATGATTTGGGATTAGATAATTTAAATATTGTGTTGCCATGTAATGGTTCTCCAACCCCTGGTAATACTATCGCGTCAGCAAATCCAACTTGTCCCGGCACTAACTTTAGTTTATCACTTCAATATAATGCCAACGGACAAACTTACCAATGGCAGTCATCCCCTGATAGTTCTACTTGGACAAATATTTCGGGAGCAACTTCATCAACTTATAATACCAGTCTTAATAGTCCATATTATTATCAGTGTATAGTTACCTGCACATCCAGTGGATTGACAACCATCTCCACTCCGATACACATGACGATAGCAGGTTACCTGAATTGTTATTGTTCACCCTCTAGTCAGTTTGGATATTCTGGAAGTTATGGTTGGATAAAAAATGTAACCTTCAATTCTCTTATTAATTCTTCTTCAACCGCCTTAGTGGCGCCATACTATCAAACTTATGTAGATACAGGAGCACAAACAACTTCAGTTACTCAATTAGTAACCTATCCTGTTTCCATAACAAGTCAAGCATATAATTGGACTGGAGTCTGGATTGACTGGAATCAAGATGGTATTTTTGAAACAAGCGAATATTACAGTTTTGGATACAATTCAGTCGGATCAGTTTGGACAAGTATACAAAACATTACCATACCTATAACTGCTACACCCGGTCTGACAAGGATGAGGGTACGTACCGAAGAATATGCAGAAGGAGATACAGGGGCAGTATATTCTTGCAACACTATGTATTATGGAGAATCAAAAGATTATTTTATTACTGTTATCGCAGCTCCACCTTGTACAGGAACACCGACTCCAGGTAATACTTTATCCAATACAAATCCTGTTTGTCCTAGCACTGCATTTCTTTTGACTTTACAAAGTTATGACTTGGGACAAACTTATCAATGGCAAAGTTCATCTGATAACATTACTTGGACAAATATCCCCGCCGCAACAGGATCATCTTATTCTGGATCTGAAGTTGTAGCCACCTATTACCGTTGTAATGTAACTTGTACCTCAAGCGGGCTTACAGCAACCTCCACTTCCATCCATATTACAATTAATAATTTCACGAATTGCTACTGCATACCTTCAAGTACCAATGGACCTGCAACTTATGGTAAAATAACCCTTACAACGTTTAATTCTTTAAATAACAGTACTCCAACAGCTCTAGCTGCACCTTATTATAATTTATATCCTACTTCAGGAACGCAAACGACCTCTATTACACAATTGCAAAGCTATACCCTTTCAGTAACAAGTATTGAGGATAATTGGACTGGAGTATGGATTGACTGGAATCAAGACGGTATCTTTGAAACAAATGAATATTATAGTTTAGGATTTAATTCAAATGGAGTTTCATGGACAGGTACAAAAAGCATTACAGTGCCAATAACAGCACTTCTCGGTCAAACAAGGATGAGGGTGCGCACAGAAGAATATGGGGAAACAGATACTGGTGCGGTTTATTCATGTAATACTACATATTATGGTGAAACTATGGATTATACAATTACGGTGCTTACAGCCCCTAATTGTACAGGTACTCCAAGTCCAGGAAATACTTTATCCACCTTATCAGCAGTTTGTTATTCTAATCCTCAAAACTTTACGCTTTCTCTTCAAAACAGTATAAATGGTGCTGGTGGAACTTATCAATGGCAGTCATCTCCTAATGATATTTCATGGACAAATATTTCGGGCGCTACATCTCCTAATTATACTACCACAGAATCGGCATCCACATATTACCAATGTATTGTAACATGCACGAGTAGTGGATTATCTGCGACTTCAACACCTGTATTGGTTACTTCTTCTTTCTTGGGATGCTATTGTATTCCAACAAGCGATTATGGAGCTGCAACCTATGGTAAAATCACAAATACAACATTTAACACGTTAAATAATAATACACCTACAGCTTTAGCGGCACCCTACTATAATTTGTATCCAACCACTGGTTCCCAAACTACCTCTGTAACTCAATTGGTGAACTATACGCTATCAGTGACAAGTATAGAAGATAATTGGACTGGAGTCTGGATAGACTGGAATCAAGATGGTGTATTTGAAACTAATGAGTATTATAGTTTAGGATATAATTCAGGGGCTGTTTCCTGGACAGGAACCCAAAATATTACAATTCCAATTACAGCTCTTACTGGTCAAACCAGGATGAGAGTTCGGACTGAAGAATATGCCGAAGGAGATACAGGAGCTGTATATTCTTGTAACACTATGTATTATGGCGAGACGATGGATTATACGATTACTATTGTTTCTGCTCCGCCTTGTTCGGGAACACCAAATCCTGGAAATACTATATCAACTCTTTCTGCAGTTTGTAATACTAATCCACAGAATTTTACCTTATCTTTACAAAATAACATTAATGGTGCAGGGGGAGCTTACCAATGGCAATCCTCTTCTAATAATATTTCATGGACAAACATCTCAGGCGCGACATCTCCCACTTATACTGCAACAGAATCTGCTTCAACTTATTACCAATGTATTGTAACATGCACGAGCAGTGGTTTATCATCCACCTCAACGCCAGTTCTTATATCATCATCTTTTCTTGGATGTTATTGCACTTCAACATCTCAATATGGTGGAACCGATGGAGGGTCATTAATCGGATATTACGGATTAATAACTAATGAAACATTTAATAATTTAAATCATAACAAATCAATAGGGCTGACAAATCCATATTATGAATTATATCCTTCCACCGGTACTGATACAACATCTGTGTTTGTTGGATCAAGTTATACACTTTCCATGACAAGCTATTACTATAATTGGGCTGGTGCTTGGATAGATTATAACCATAGTGGAACTTTTGATGCTAATGAATACTATAGTTTTGGATATAATTCCACTGGTGTTCAGTGGACAGGGTCACAAACTATTACTATTCCTTTAACCGCAACTGGAGGTCCTACAAGAATTCGTTTCAGAACAGAATATTATGGTGAAACAGATACCGGAGCAACTAATGCATGTACTAATATGTTTTATGGTGAAACGGAAGATTTTAATATAAATATTGTTTATCCAATGCCAACAATTTCAGGATACAGTGTTTCAAATGCATGCATAGGTAATACAATTACAATTAATGGGACTAATTTTGTTGGTGTTGACAGTGTAAAATTCTCAAATAACGTAAATGTCTCATTTGTGGTTAATTCAACAACCTCAATTTCCGTTGTTGTCCCTGCTGGGGCAGCTACTGGTAACATAACCGTAATTACAGGAGGTGGAACTGCAACAGGTCCAAGTTTTGGGGTTAATGGTACTGCCCCAGTAATTACAACCCAACCAGCTACGGCACAATTCTGCACACCTGGAACTTCTTTGACTCCATTTACTGTGGTTGCAACTGGGGCTGGAATAAATTATCAGTGGTATAAGAATAATATATCTATGTCTGATGGAGGTAATATTTCGGGAAGTCAAACCTCTACTTTAAATATTAGCAATCCTACTTATTCAGATACTGCAATATATTATGTTAGTGTTTATTCAAGTACTTGTGTTACGAATTCGAATAATGTATCTTTATTTGCATTGGGGACAAATCCTTCCATTACGTCTTTCTCTGCATTGCCCAATACAATTTGTGTTGGAGCTACCAGTAATTTAAATGCAGTTTCAACTGGAGCTTATATAAATTGGTGGACTTCTTTGACTGGTGGCAATTTGTTAGCCACTACTCCTTCCGCGATCAATTATTCTGTTTCTCCAACATCTACGACAACATATTACTCTGAAGCCCAAGATTTTTCACAAGTTACTCAAACTATTTCGTCTTCAGAGTCTTTTACCATACCTGTAGGGGTAACTTCAATTACAGCCTATTTATGGGGAGGAGGCGGAGCTGGAGCAGGTGGTGCAGCAACAAATACTGAATATGATAATGGTGGTGGTGGTGGTGGTGGTGCTTGTACTATAAATACAATATCTGTTGTTCCTGGTCAAGTATATACAATTATTATAGGAGCAGGAGGAGCAGGAAGCACTGGAGCAGGTGGCAATGGTGGCACAACCTCCATAGTAGGTCCTGCCGGAACTTTTAATGCAACAGGAGGTGCGGGTGGAGCTATTGCTGGAACCGGAACTGGTGTTGGAGGATCAGGCGGTAATGGTGGAAGTACAGGAACAGGAACTATCATGGATGGTGGTTCAGGAAGTGCAGGAAATAATGGTAATGGAATTACCGGCACTGGTGGAGGTGGTGCAGGGTCTGGAGGTTTTGGAACAACACCTGCTTCAGCCTGTGGTGTTATTGGTAGTGGTGGACCGGGAAATTTCGCTGGAGGGAATGGAGGTTACAATACATTATGTGGAAATAATGATGGATCTGGTGTTGGCGTTAATGGAACTATACCAGGAGGGGGTGGAAGCGGAAATGAAGGCTGGCTTGGTGGTTATGCAGGAGGAAATGGTGCATCTGGACAAGTTGTTTTAACTTGGTTAGCCTCTGGATGCGCCTCTACCACACGAACTCCTATAACTGTTACAGTAAATCAACTCCCTGTAATTACTAATCAACCCAATTCAACACAAACAATTTGTTCTGGTAATTCAGTTTCAATTGGCGTAACAGCAACAGGTTCAAACCTAACTTATCAATGGTACAATGGATCAACTCCTTTAACAAATGGAGGGGTTATATCAGGTGTTAATACTTCCACACTTACAATTAATCCTGTTAATATTAGTAATGCTTCTAATAATTATAATGTTGTCATTACAGGCATTGGAGGATGTTCAGTTACATCTAATAATTCAGCAATTATAGTGAATTCACCGCCATCCATTAATTCCCAACCTGTTTCGCAATTTGCCTGCGCTACTGGCTCGTCTGCTAGTTTTACTGTTGGAGCTACTGGCACGAGCCTCTCGTATCAATGGTATAAAGGTTCAACCCCAATTTCTAATGGAGGAAATATTTCTGGTGCGACATCTTCTACGTTAACTATTAATCCTGTTAACTCGGGTAATTTTGCAAGTAATTATAATGTTATCATAACTGGAATTTGTGGCACCCCTGTTACTTCAAACAATGTTTCTTTATCGTTAACCACCACACCAGTAATTCTAACACAACCACCTGTTTCATCAACAGGATGTACAGGTTCTTCAGTAAATATTTCAGTTGTTGGATCTGCTGTTGGATCTTATCAATGGTATTTAGGTAGTACTCAATTAAACAACAGTGGTAATATTTCTGGTGCAACATCAGCAACATTAACAATAAGTTCTTTAACTTCTGGTAATGCTGCCTCTAATTATAATGTAGTGTTGACTGGATGCAGTACATCAGTTACTTCAAATAATTCCGCTTTAGTTGTTGCTTCACTTCCAACACCGGTTGCAAGCAGTAATTCTCCCGTATGTACTTTAAATTCTTTGAGTCTTTCAACTACTCCAAACGGAATGACAAGTTACTCATGGTCGGGACCAAGTAGTTTTTCTTCTAATGTTCAAAATCCAAGTGTTTCAAATCCTGTTGCTGGAACATATAATGTAACCGTTACAGATGGAAATAATTGTACAGGAATATCGTCCACTACAATTTCTATTACATCTGGAATTACAAGCATAATTGCCAGCAGTACGTCTCCAATTTGTAGTGGTTCTTCTTCTCAATTAAGCTCATTGGTTTCCACAACACCATTGAGCTCTAATTATACTTTTACAACATCCACTGGAACATATTCTTCAAATACTGGCTCAGTTACAACATTGATAACAGGAGTAGGAGCTTCTAATCAGAATTTTTCAATTCCAATCCCATTTACTTTTAACTATTTAGGGGTTAATTATTCCTCTTTGTTTTTGAATACTAATGGATTTATAACCTTCGGTTCAGCACCAACATCTTCTTCATCAACCCCTATTTCAAGTACAGATTCTTATACTGGTGCGATTGCTGCTCAAAGTATGGTTGGACTTGTCGGTAGGGGAACTGGAGCACGACTAAATTATTCCGTTGCCGGAACTGCTCCAAATAGAACATTTTCATTGATATGGTATCGTTACACATCAAGTGGAGACGGGGATTTTTATGATTTTGAGATTGTCCTGAATGAAACCACTAACGTTATTGATATTATATACGACTATGAAGCTGTACCAACCGAAACAACAACTTGTCAGGTTGGATTAAGAGGTAACAGCAACCTTGATTTTAATAATAGATCAACTGGCTCTAATTGGGCTTCTACAAATATAGGAACATCCAATACAGCAATCTGTGCTTTATCTCCTTCTGTATCTCCAGGTGCAGATTTAGAATTTATTTTTACTCCAACTGCAAATATTACTTATAATTGGTCTCCTTCCTATGGTTTAATGCCAAATTCAACTAGTCAAAATGTAACTACTCCAAGTTTGTTTTACCCAAGCACAAATAATTATACAGTAATAGCGACCGCTTCAAATGGTTGCACTGCTTCTGCGCAAACTTCGGTTGTTGTTAATCAAAGCCCAAATGTTACAGTTACGCCACACATAAGTTCATATTGTGTATCAAATATAAATAATATTAGTCTCAATGCTTCTGGTGCGGATACTTATACTTGGACGCCTATAAATAATCTTAGTTCTACAACTGGAAGTAGTGTTATAGCAAATCCTACAATTACAACTAGTTACATTGTGACAGGATTTTCTAATTCGTTGGGCTGTTCATATAAAGATACAGCAATTATTAATGTTGGGCTTCCTGTAATACTCTCGACAATGACCTTATCAGGTCAACAGTTAACCCCTCCTGCAGAGAATGGTTCAATTTGTAATAATAATTCTGATAAT
>Ga0206965_10312_pt1 | contig 10574 bp, 11 predicted proteins | sample Alteio_BWOrgHeat_26_FD_152973 | JGI IMG/M metagenome (GOLD analysis project Ga0206965, IMG submission 152973) | Enriched cells from forest soil in Barre Woods Harvard Forest LTER site, Petersham, Massachusetts, United States -... | ecosystem: Environmental > Terrestrial > Soil > Temperate forest >...
ATGGACTACTGCATTGCCTTTCAAGTGAGACAGAGATTTGCGAGGCGGTTCAAAAGCTGCAATCTGCGACACGCATCGGCGGCTACAATGTTGTGTGCGTGTTAAACAGTCGGTATCAGGATCTGTCTGCGCACCCCGATCTTGTACCTACACTCCTGCACCATCGGAGTTATTTAGATTTGTATGCTTCCTGGGAGGTTCTGCAGGGTACGGATACTGACTTGACTGAGAGTCATCCTCATAACAATATCAGTCACACGCATTCTCTAACTAGATTGATAGCGCGGAAGAATTAACATGGCCATAGTGTGCCCCCAAGAATTGAATGATGTGTATTCGTCGGGAAGGCTGATTCCTTTTGTTGGTGCGGGTGTGTCGATGTCCGTTGTGTGGAAGGAGCATCCTGGCGCTGCCCAGAAGCGAGGGCCTTCTTGGACCGAACTCGTGGACGAAGCGGCGCGCAAGCTGGGCTTCTCAGACCCCGCGCTTTTACGCGTGCGTGGAACAGATCTGCAAATACTCGAATACTTCAAGCTGAAACAATTCGGCCTTTATCCGCTGACCAACTGGTTATACGCGGAGATGCGGCCACCGGATGAGGACTTGAAGAGGTCAATCATTCATCAGAAACTCGCAGCACTCACGAACTGCAACCTCATATATACGACAAACTACGATGACTTCATCGAACGGAGTTTGGCCCTTCACGGAAGGGAATGCCGCAGAGTCGCGGTTGAATCTGATATGGCTAGGGCGCATCTCGCCCCAGCGGTCTGCGAGATTGTTAAATTCCACGGTGATTTTGACTATCCACAATATATGGTACTTTCCGAGTCAGATTACGAGCAAAGATTAACTCTTGAAACCGCGATGGATTATCGATTGAGGGCTGACCTGCTTGGCCGGGTTGTGCTGTTCTTGGGGTACAGCTTTAGGGATACAAATGTTTCTTATCTCTTCCGCAGGATCAATGTCATTTTTAAGAATCTGCCAGGTTCGCCGACAGGGCGACGCGCCTACATTACGGTGGCAGACCCTTCTGATTTTGAGATTGAGCTTTTCAGGGCAAGGAATATTGAGGTGATCCCGATAAACGGTCGAGAGCAAACGAGCGAGATAGCCGCATTGCTCGAAATGATGAAAGGATAAGTCGTATGGCCGAACGAAAGATTCATGTCGTCTATGTGACGTCGAATCAATTTAAGAAAAAAGAGAACGATGTTTTCGTAGAACACTGTCAGCTTACAGACGGTAGCTCGGTTCGAGATAAGTTTGAGTTTGAAATACGGCCGGTGCCGATCAAGGAGATTCTGGAAGTAAAAATTGAGGCAATGGTAATGGAGGAGGTAACCAAAGCCTACAGCGAAATTAAAGTGCCGTGCATAGTAGAGCACGCCGGATTGATTTTCGAAGGGTATGAGTCGTATCCAGGAGGACTGACGAAACCAATGTGGAACGCACTCAAGGAACAGTTCATTTTGGAGACGAAATCCGCAAAACGGCGAGCTATCGCGCGTGCTGTAGTTGCGTACTGTGATGGTAAGAGCGTTACGACATTTGTTGGAGAGACAAGCGGAACGATTGCAGACTCTCCTCGTGGCAAAACGGAATTTTATTGGGATACCGTGTTCATGCCCGACGATCCCAGTGGGAAAGCTCTAAACAAGACCTTCGCAGAGATTGCGGATGACCCCAGTTTGGGTCTCAAATATAAGATGACTGACCTATCTCAATCCTCAAAGGCAATGGTCAAGTTCTTGGATTTCAGACGAAGCCACTCACCGGATCTCTGGCCCCGAAGTGACTGAACCTGAGATCCTGTCACGGAAACGTAACGCAAGTTGCGGAAAACAGCGGCAAAAGTGACGACAATCAGAGAAAACGAAGGAGAAAGTAGTCTGCGTGGAGTTGCCCCAACTTGCTGAATTCGCTCGATTAGCCACTCCTCTGGCAAGATTTGGCAAAGTAGGTCGAGCGGCTTCTAACCAGAGGGTCGGGGATTCACTAGTTTGTAGGCATCAAAGCCGAATATACGTAGGCCAGTCTCTCGTGCTTTATTTCAGCCCGCAGAGAAAGTACGTCGGGTGGGCCGATTACCAGTGCAGAAGCGACGGCCCGAGCCTCGCGCCAATCCAAGCACAAAGGATGACCATCGCTCCGTACCAGAACGCCATAAACGGGAGAGAATCATCGGGACAGTGAAACGCGTAGGCAGTTGCTCCCAACGCTCCAGCGACAAGTCCCGCGATAGCTCCGGTGCGCTTCAAACTGGTGGGCGCTCCTTTTCGAAGTGCCCAGATCAAGAGAGCGAAGGGGACGACGGCAAAAAGCGGTATGCAAAAAAGACAGGTCACCCACTCTGTTCCGAGAATCATCCTGTCCCAGGCGGATGAGGGCTGAAGTGCCAGTGCAACAATGCCAACAAACCCGGCAGCTAGAAAAGGAAGAAACAAGAATCTGGAAAGCTTCTGCGTTTCCTGACCGGGACGAATCAGTTTCATAAGCAAGCCAGTTCCGGTGCCGATCACGCTCAGCATGAACAGAAGCTTCAGTGCGAGAAAACCAACGTGAATCCCGCCTGCAGCTTCGGTTCGCAGGCCGACGGTCGCGAGCATTACACAGAAGGAAGCGGCTCCGCCGATGACAAGCGCCCACGCCAACGTCTTCGCAAGCTGCCCGCGTTTGACGGGCTCAACGTTCGTGCTGAGCATGTCGATCAGCTCGTCAGTCTTCATGATCGCCTCTCTCCTTGCTGATTTGGAGTGCCAGGGCTCTTAACCCGCGATGGACGGATACCTTCACATTCGACTCCGACATCCCACATCGCACCGCTGCTTCGCTTACGCTTAACCCATCGAGCTTCACGTATTGAATGACCTGCCTCACCTTGGGCGACAATCCCGACATTAGCTTCTCCAAATCCAGTGAGCTCTCGACGTGTGCGCAGTCGTTCTGAGCGGTTACTTCTTCGGCGTCCTCGATTGGCAGATCCTTTATCGATGTCTTTGTCCTACGCAGGTAATCCACAAACTTGTAGTGCGCAATGCCATATACCCAGGGCGTGAAGGGCTGTGACGGATCGTAGGTGTCCCGGCGCGTGTGGATCGCAATCAACGCTTCTTGGACCAGATCCTCTGCCTCCACCGGCCCTCGGTTGAAACGCCCAAGCTGCCCTTTGAAGTAGGCACGCAACTGGTTGCACAGCCTCTCCAATAAAGCCTTGTGTGCGGAAGCGTCGCCATTAAGCCCCGCGATCATCAAGGCTCGGAGTTCGGGCTCAGTAGACCTCACATCCATTAGTTCGTGAAACCCCGCCTTTTGGTTACAGCCAAGTGTTCCATGGAATCCTGCCGGGTCATGTAACCAATCCCGGCCTTCTCGCGAACTCACTAGTAGAGGTCGATTGAAACACGCTTTTGGAATCAATCGCTCATCGGCAAAAGTAGCAGAAGGAGGCACTCGTGATGAACTGCGCTTCGAGTTGGTGGGGCATGATGGCAGGCGCGCTGTTGACCTATAGCGTACTGGCTTTGGCAAGCGCCGCCCTTGTCAAATATTTGTTTTTCGCTGGCAGCAGCACAACCGGAGTTTGATGAGTGATTTGAAGCCCGCGCCTGAATTGCATAGATCAGGCACGGGCAAGGACGATCTGCGCGGACCGATTGTGGAAACGCAATTTTGTAAATGTGAAGCATCAGAATTCTCAAAAACAAAGGAGAAATAACATGAACTACAAATCTATCGCAAAACCAAGCATTGCAGCAGTACTTGTCTTGACCGCCGCCCTTGGTCCGGCCTGGGCTAGGCCTTCCACAATTTCGCTTCCTGCTCAGACGCTCGGGGCGGAACAAACTCTGATCGGGACCGTCGGCGATTCCAAGTGCAAGGGGCAAGCAATCGACCGCAAGGCCGTCACCCTGCTTTCCTGCACCTACATATGCACGCACTCTGAAGGTCGAGACTATGTGTTGGCGACAAAAGATGCGGTGTACGTCCTGAGGGGGCACAGCCGCGACTTGGACAGATTTGGCGGGGGGCGCGCCAGCATCACCGGACGCGTCGATGGAAACACGATTCTGGTCGATTCAGTTTCGTCGGTAAAGAAAGGTTAGCTTCGCAAACAGGCAAATGCCTGTAATGAGAGGGGCGCGACCGAAACATTCGAGCTGACAGTAAGCGTCACGCTCCTCTCCCCAATTTCAGAGACTTGGAGGCGGATATGAATTTGCAAAATATTCTCGCGATTATGGGCATCGTCTTGTTTGTCGTCAGCATGGTCCGCGGTTGTGGAGGCACGATGTCGGGCGGATGCGGTATGAGCAGCCGGAGTGGCGATGAGCGGCGGCCACACGACCAACAAGATAGCGCGGACATGCAGCACCCTCCCGAGCCTATTGGCTCCAATAGATGAAGCGGATACTTCGACCGAAGGAATCAGCCACCGCCAGCGTTATGAGAAGTTCGGTGTACTTTGGACTCTGTTGCGTCACATAGATGGATTGGAGTAAACTTCGTGTGGATGACACCGAGAACGAGATTTTGGGCTGTCGCGGCATTGCTCGCCCTGCTTGGGACGCCGGGGCTTTCATGCTTCGTGCCCCAGCAACTGCTGAGCGCGAGCGAAAATGAATGCTGCCGCCAGATGGGTTCTCAATGCGGCTCAAAGGAGATGTCATCTCCCCAATCTTGCTGCAAGTCACCGACCCAACAAAGCGCCCAGCTATATATCACCAGCGGTGAGCACTTCCGAATAGCTCCTGCCGGGATCGTCGCAGCATTTTTGCCAGTTGCGCCTGCCAGTATTCTTCTCGCTGCTGGCTCGGCATTGACGATTCCTCAATTCCATTCCCCACCTTTAAGTTTCTCTAAAACGAACTCCGTCCTAAGAATCTAATTCTGTCTCTCCGTTTATTCGCTGGCGCACACGTGTGTCCAGCGGTCACAAATTTTATGACGGAGGACAGATATGGAAGGTATTTGTGTTCCCGCCCGAAGGGTTGTCGGGCGCGAGAGGGTACGACTCATTGTATTTGCGCTGATTACGGTGCTCGCCGGAGGCGTTTCATCGAAGCTATTCGCCGCGCCCCAAGGAATACGCGAACAAGTACGAGAACAATCTCTTCAGGAGCGCGAAGCTCCGGTCCCTGCGCCGGTGGCGAACACTTTGGACTGGGAGTCACAGGCCCGGCTGCATCATGGGCTGGAAGGGAGTCCGGGAACCTTAACACTGAGCCAGGATGGTTTGGTCTTCCATCCCACCAAAGGCTCTACTCTTCACTGGCCGTTTTTGGAGATCCAAACATTTGATCTCTTGAGTCCGCACCGCCTCGTCATTACCGGATACGAGAACCGTAGCTGGCACGAACATGGCGAAAGAAAATATCGGTTCGACTTGAGCGTGGCGATGCCACCTGATATTGCCGCCGACCTGGCGCGTCGTGTTGCAAAACCAGTACGAAACGCAGACCCCAATCCCGCTTCAACAAGCTTTGCAACAATCCCCGCACGGCACCGCACACTCGCAGGAGGCACAAACGGAACCTTACACTTCGGCCCTAACGGGATCGATTACCTGACAACAAATGGACAAGGCGGGCGTAGCTGGCGCTGGTCGGACATTCAAACGTTGGCTAAGCCAGACCCTTTTCAGCTTCGGGTCAACAGCTATCGCGAAACTTTTACTTTTGAACTCAAGCAGCCAATGTCGCGAGAGCTGTTTGACCGGCTCTGGGACGAAATCTATGCCCACGACGTGAACGGCAGCGCCTTCAGTGGGCCGAAGCAAACCCCATGAGGAGACCTCGCTGGCTCGCGAACAAACTGATTATCAGCATCAAGAAAGTCCAAAGAAGGGACACGCCGCATGCGACTTAAGAGATTCGTGGCAAACAGAACGTTGTTCAACGCTACAGTGGAGAAGAACCGCCGAATCGTTGTCGAAGCAGGGCGCGGAGGCTCGCGCCTGCTTGCGACGGGCCTTGCCATGATTATTGGCGGGAGTATTTCACCGAGCCTACTTGCTGCGCCACAAGCACCGCAACAGGCTGTTGAACAGTCTGTGGAAGCTTCCGGGCAGATGCAGCACGAAGTGGGATTGCCTACAGCGCTCGCCGCGCTCGTGGAAGAAGCGGAAAAGAACGATCCTACGATTCTAGCCGCCGAACGTGCCGCTAGGGCGGCGAGATTTGTGGCACCGCAGGTCTCGACGCTTCCTGACCCACAGTTCACATTGCAACAATTAAGTGTGGGCAGCCCGCGTCCCTTCGCTGGGTATACAAACAGCGATTTCTCCTACATTGGCCTAGGAGCTTCTCAGCAGTTGCCATACCCCGGAAAGCTGAAATTGCGCGGCGAAGTCGCGGATCGCGATGCGGATGCGGCGAGAGTACATGTGGATGTCGTGCTCCAGGACGAAATCGAGATGCTGAAGACGACCTATTTTCGTCTGGCCTACCTTCAACAGACTCTAGGCACAATTCAGCGGAACGCCACGCTCCTGCAGCAAGTCGAACAGCAGGCAGAGGCGCACTATTCGGCTGGTATGGGGAATCAGCAGGATGTGTTAAAGGCGCAACTTGAGCGGACAAAGATCCTCCGCGAAATCTCCATGCATCACCAGTTGGTTGGGGAAGCGCAAGCCGAGCTTAAGCGGATTCTTCGACGGCCACAAGATTCTCCTGACATCATCGCTGAGCCGGTTGCCGCTACTTTTCTGCGCTACACAGCGAGCGAACTTCTCGATAAAGTCCGCGAACAAAATCCAAACATTCACGAAAATGCGGCGATGGTCGAGCGCAATCAAACAGCGGTTGAGTTGGCTCAGAAGGAGTTTCGGCCAGACTTCGGGGTCTCCTACATGTATGAGAACACCGATCGTAAGTTCCCCGACTATTACGAACTTTCATTCAGCGTGAATTTCCCACGCCGCAAACCGAGGCAGGCGGCACTCGCACAAGCTCAAGTGAACGTCGAGCGTGCCCAAGCAGATCTCGATACACAACTGCAGACTGCACTCGCTGAGGTTCAGAAGCAGTACGTCACGGTCAAAACATCAGAAGAGCAACTGTTGATCTATCGCGACGGCCTTATTCCGCAGGCGGAAGCGACAATCCAGGCGGCCTTGGCTTCCTATCAGTCCAATCGAGAAGATTTCGAAACCCTGTTCTCCTCGTTCATGGATGTCCTCAGCCTCAACCTCGAATATCAGCAAACCATTCTTGACCATGAAACTGCACTGGCACATATCGAGCGGCTCACGGGGGTAACCCTTCCATGACGGAGAACAGTACGATGGCCCACAAACACGAAGAGACAGCTAGCCAAGACCTCGCAGTGGAAAAGTATCGCCGCGCATTCCTGGTTGCGCTCATCGCATTGATTGCCGTTGCGGGTTTCGCTACCTGGCTTTGGTGGCGTTCGCCCTTCAATCCGATGGCGCGGGGGAGCCAACCTACCGTGACGGCGAGCGTAGGAAGCGAAACGTCGCAGTCGATAACGGAGCCGACTGCCAGTGCCGCTGATGCAACTGCGCCACAGTCCGACACACCACTCGCTCCGATTCAACTGTCTCCACAACGCATGCAAAGCATCGGCGTGAAGGTTGGAACAGTTGAATCCAAGGTCATGAGTGACGAGATCCGTACCTACGGAAATGTCCAGCCAAATGAGCGCCGGTTTGCCTACGTGCAGACGCGGTTTGCCGGGTGGATTCGACTGATATATGCGGATGCTACGGGTGATTTCATCGCGAAGGGACAGCCACTGTTCACAATCTACAGCCCCGATCTGGTGGCAAGTGAAAGAGAGTATTTGTTGGCGAAAAAGAGCGCCGCCGCGCTACAGCAGAGTGCAGTGAGTGGTGTCGCAGATGGGGCCGCATCGCTGATTACCGCAGCTAGAGCGCGCCTTCAGCAGTTCGACATAACTGAGACAGACATCGCCAAGCTGGATGACACAGGCGAACCAATCACCGATCTGACTGTCAATTCTCCGGTCGCTGGTTACATCACAGAAAAAAACGCGCTACCAAATATGAACGTACAGCCTGACACCAAGTTGTACACAATCGCCGATCTTTCAGAAATTTGGGTATTTGCGCAAATCTTTCAGAACGATGCGGGGAAGATCAAGCCCGGTGATCCGGCTGAAGTTACGCTTGATGCCTATCCAGGACAGGTATTCAGAGGAAAGGTGGACTACCTGTTGCCGCAATTAGACATGGCCACACGGACGTTACCAGTGCGGCTTGTCTTTGCGAACCCAGGCCTGAAACTTCGGCCCGGCATGTACGTGAACGTCAGCCTGAAGCTGCCTTTGGGTCAGCGCCTCATCGTGCCCGACTCTGCCGTCTTCCATTCAGGAACAAAGAATTTGATTTTTACTTACGCCGGGGACGGAAACATAGCACCGCGTGAGGTTGAGCTTGGTCCTCACGTCGGCGATCAATTTGTAATTTCAAAGGGCCTGAAAGTTGGGGAGCAAATCGTCACGTCCGCAAATTTCCTGATTGATTCCGAAGCTCAATTGGCGGCTGCGGCGGGCGCGTTCATGCCCCCACCACCAGGTGCGGGGCAGGCTGCCGCGATGAATGCACCGGCGCAAACGCTAGCCACTGTCGAACTGACTACGGAGCCTTCTCCTGCGCAAAAAGGAGCGAACACCATACGAGTCAAATTGACCGACCCGGCGGGAAAACCGATTGCGGGAGCGCAGGTCAACGTTACCTTTTTCATGGCGGCAATGCCTGCGATGGGAATGGCCGCGATGAAGACCGTTGTCCAGGCCAGCGATAAGGGCGGCGGGATGTACGAGGGAAATGGTGTTCTCGGGTCGGGGGGCACGTGGCAAGTCACGATTACGGCGCAGCAAAACGGCCAGACCATTGCGAATAAACAACTCTCCGTCAATGCCACGGGAGGGATGTAGTCATGATTTCTCGTGTCATTGAATGGTGCGCTCACAATCGCTTCCTAGTCTTTACGGGCGTCCTCCTCCTCACTCTGACCGGAATTTGGAGTATGGGGCATATCCCGCTTGACGCCCTGCCGGACATTTCCGATGTCGAGGTGATCATTCACACCAACTGGGAAGGCGAGCCGCCCAACATCATCGAGGACCAGGTGAGTTATCCGATTGTGACGGCACTGCTCGCAGCTCCCAATGTTAAGGCCGTGCGCGCCGAGACGATGTTTAACGATAGCTATGTGTTCGTTGTGTTCGAAGACGGCACCGATATCTATTGGGCCCGTTCTCGCGTGCTGGAGTATCTACAAACGATTGCGGGTCGTCTCCCTGCCGATGTCCATCCCGCAATTGGTCCCGATGCAACCGGCGCGGGCTGGGTGTACGAGTATGCTCTAGTGGACCACAGCCACAAGTACAGTCTCGCCGATCTGCGGACGCTTCAGGATTGGCACCTACGCTACCAATTGGAGACGGTTCCCGGCGTCGCTGAAGTCGCCAGTATGGGCGGCTTTGTTCGCCAGTACCAAGTCAGCCTCGACCCAAACAAGTTGCTCGCGTATGGCATCCCGCTTTCGACGGTCATTGATCGGGTGAAATCAAGCACCAACGAAGTCGGCGGGCGTGTTTTGGAACTCAGCGGAACGCGCTACATGATCCGTGGCCTTGGTTATCTCAAGTCTCTAGATGACCTGGGAAACGTGCCTGTCATGGCCAAAAATGGCACGCCGGTTCTAATCAAAGATTTGGGAACTGTGTCATTCGGCCCGGATATGAGGGAGGGCGTTGTCGAATGGCAGGGCGATGGAGAAACCGTAGGCGGCATCGTGGTGATGCGCTACGGCCTGAATGCGCTGACGGTAATCGACGGGGTCAAGAAGAAGCTCGCGGAAATTAAACCCTCGCTCCCTCCGGGCGTGGAAATCGTGGCGGGCTATGATCGCGCCGGTTTGATCCAAGAATCCATCAAGACCTTGCAGCGCGACCTCGTGGAAGAGGCCATCATCGTCAGCTTCGTAATCATCATCTTTCTCTTCCATTTCCGTTCCGCGCTGATTCCGATCATCACGCTGCCTATTGCGGTCTCGATGGCTTTCATACCGATGTATTACCTGCATGTAAGCTCCAACATCATGTCGCTCGGCGGCTTGGCGCTGGCGATTGGAGTTTTGGTAGACGCCTCGATTGTCATGGTTGAAAACGGGTACCGACATCTTTCGGATAGATATGTTCTGAGTGCGCCGATATCTGCGCAGGAACGTTATACAGCAAATGGACCAATCGTACTGGAGCGAGAGACAGCGGGAAACGAAAGATCACTCCCACCGACCGAGGCGGAGCGTCGAAGCATTCTCATCAATTCTGCTAAGCAAGTTGGGCCAGCCCTGTTCTTTTCCCTCGTAATTATCGTTGTTTCCTTTCTTCCGGTTTTTTTGCTGGAGGCACAAGAAGGACGGATGTTCAAGCCGCTGGCCTGGACGAAAACTCTAGCTGTTGGCTTCTCTTCCGTCCTGGCGATCACTCTGGTTCCGGTGCTGATGGTCATGTTCATAAAGGGCAGGCTGCGACCGGAATCAGAAAACCCCATTTCACGGATGACCCAGGCTGTGTAT
>Ga0206965_10406_pt1 | contig 10557 bp, 10 predicted proteins | sample Alteio_BWOrgHeat_26_FD_152973 | JGI IMG/M metagenome (GOLD analysis project Ga0206965, IMG submission 152973) | Enriched cells from forest soil in Barre Woods Harvard Forest LTER site, Petersham, Massachusetts, United States -... | ecosystem: Environmental > Terrestrial > Soil > Temperate forest >...
CGCCACCTGCGAGCGTATCTTCCAGATCGGTGGCAAGCTTTGCCATCGTATCCTGCGCGGCCTTGGTGGCCAGATCGTGGGCGATGGTGTCATGCGCCTTGATCAGCGCAGGCGTGGATTCCGGCTCGATTTTGCTTACATAAAACACGTGCCAGCCGAAGGGGGACTGAATCGGCTTGCTCGCAGCACCTGCTTTAAGTGCATATACGGTCCCTACAATTTCGGGCGGCAATTGCTCTTTAGTCAGCGCCCCCATGTTGGTTTTGCCTTTATTGGTAATGGGTGCGGTTTGGGCAATGCTGTCGAACGCTTTGCCGCTTGCAAGATCATCGGCAGCCTTTTTGGCATCCGCTTCATTGCTGAAGGTGAGCTGCTCTAGAGTATGCCGCTCTGGTATGCGGTAATCGTCCGCATGTTCCTCGTACGCATGCTTGATCTCTTCTTCAGAGACATTGATGCCTGCTTGGACGTCTGCGAGCTTAAGCTCGACATAGCTCAGCGTGCGGTATTGTGGCGCGGTATATTCCTTATCATGAGCGTTATAATAGGCGGTGATATCTTTATCGGTCGGTGCGGGAGGTTGCCCGATAGCGCTCAACGGGATTACCGTCAGGTCGGCGGTGCGCTGCTCATTGTGCGACTTATAGAGTGCCTGCACCAGTGACTCCGGCACAGCTACACCGGAGATAAGAATGTTATTAAGTAGTTTGGCCGCAATTTCTTTACGTATCTCATTTTCAAAATACTGTTCATTCATTCCCTGATTTCTGAGCATTCCCAGATAGAACGCTTTATCAAAATGCCCTGAGGCGTCCTGGAATGCCGGGTTGTTTTTGATGTCGTCGATCACGGCATTGTCGTTTGCCACAAGGCCGATGGAGGACGTTTCCTTTTCAATCAGCAGATTGACCACCAGCTGCTCCAGCACCCGGCGGTCAATGCCAAACTGGTGGATCATCTTAGGATCATACTTACTGCCCAGGCGTTCGCGCAGCACATCTTGCTGCTTGTGCAGTGCGCGCTGAAATTCCTGCATGGAGATGCCTGCCCTGCCGACAGTGGCAACGTTGTTTCCGTGCCCTCCATTGCGAAACATGTCGCCGATGCCCCAGATACCGAAGCTTAAGACCAATAAAATCAGAAGCAGTTTGGCAAAAATGCCGGAAGCGGATTGGCGAAGATGCGTAAACATGACCTATTTTCCTTTGATTATCAGAGCGGTTTACACCACGGGTTGCTTTTTTCAAAGGGATATTTACTAATGCACGGGTGAATAAAAAATACATTCTTGGAAACTGGAAAATGAACGGGCTGCGCACGGATGCGGTGACGCTTGCTAGCGCCATTGCAGCGCAATCTGTGCCAGAGGGCGTGGAAGTGGCGCTTTTTCCTCCTTTTACGATGCTAGATACGGTTGCCTTACGTCTGCAAAGCGCAGGTATTGGGTTGGGCGCACAGGATTGCAGCGCTGAGGCAGAAGGCGCATTTACCGGTGACATCAGTGCAGGGATGCTTAAAGACGCGGGCTGCAAGTATGTTATTGTCGGTCATTCAGAGCGGCGTATGCTGCACGGTGAGACCGATGAACTGGTGAAGCGCAAGGCGCAGGCGGCCATGAAAGCAGGGTTGGTACCTGTCATTTGTGTGGGCGAGAGCCTGGCTGAGCGCGAGGCGGGCAGGCATCTGCAGTGTGTTGTTGCACAAGTCGAAAAATCCCTCCAAACGCTTGTACATTCAGATGCTTACCTGATTGCCTACGAGCCGGTCTGGGCAATAGGCTCCGGCAAAACACCGACATCCGCAGAAATCACTGAAATGCATAAAACTATTGCCTCGCGGCTTACTTATGCTACATCAGGTGCGCGCACGGCGATTCTCTACGGCGGCTCGGTCAAGGCGGCCACCGCGCAGGGGATTCTGGCAAGCGACGGCGTGGACGGCGTATTAGTCGGCGGCGCCAGCCTGAATGCGCAGGAATTCGGCGCTATTATAGCGTCAGTATGAGGTAGAAGGGTATGCAGGGTACGGTCTGGTATAGTGTGTTATTTTCGGTGCATGTGCTGGTGACGATGGCGCTGATTGTCGTCATTCTTATACAGCGTAATGCTAGCGACATGGGACTTTCCAGCAGTTCCTCCACCAGCTTTCTGTCCGGACGTGCGGCGGCAAGTTTTGTCACCCGTACCACTGCGGTGTTGGCAACAATCTTTATTCTCTCCAGTCTTGGCCTTGGCATTCTGACCACACGCGGTCATACAAGCGGCATCTCGATTCTGGATAGGTTGGAGGGCAAGTCTGCTGCAGAAGCGCCCGCTACCTCCGCACCCGTTCCAACACCCGCCAAACCCGCAGTACCCCGACCCGAATAATATGAGCAAACCTGCATCGAAAACACGCTTCATCTTTATCACAGGTGGGGTGGTGTCTTCGCTGGGTAAGGGGCTTGCAGCGGCAAGTCTTGCGGCATTGCTGCAGGCGCGTGGCTTCAAAGTGCGCATGCGCAAGCTCGACCCCTATCTTAATATCGACCCCGGTACAATGAACCCCACCCAGCACGGCGAGGTGTTTGTCACTGAAGACGGCGCGGAAACCGATCTTGATCTCGGCCATTACGAGCGCTTCACCGGCGTTGATGCGCGCCAGAGCGACAACGTGACGGCGGGTCGGATTTACTCGACACTGCTGTCCAAGGAGCGCAAGGGCGACTATCTGGGCGGCACGGTGCAGGTGATTCCGCATGTAACTGATCTCATCAAGGAATTTATCCTTAAGGACACAGAGACAGAAGACTTCGTGCTCTGTGAAATCGGCGGTACAGTCGGTGACATTGAAGGCTTGCCGTTCTTCGAGGCCATCCGCCAGATTGGCTACAAGATGGGGCATAACCGCGTACTTTATATTCACCTGACGTTGGTGCCGTACCTCGCCGCTGCCAAGGAACTCAAGACCAAGCCTACGCAGCACTCGGTGAAAGAACTGCGTTCCATCGGTATCCAGCCGGATATATTGCTGCTGCGCGCAGAGCGCGAAATTCCGGTGGAAGAGCGCCGCAAGGTGGCGCTGTTCTGCAACCTTCCGGAAGAAGCTGTGTTTCAGGCACTCGATGCCAAGTCCATCTATCAGGTGCCGCTTAGCTATCACGAACAGGGTGTGGATAATCAGGTGCTCAAGCATTTCGGCATAGAAGCACACGCGCCGGACTTAAAAGAATGGGAACGGATCGTAAGCCGCTACGAGAAACCGGAAGGCGAAGTGACGGTCGCCATCGTCGGCAAATACACTGGCATGGGGGATGCCTATAAGTCGCTCAACGAAGCGCTTGATCACGCGGGCATCATGCACAATGTACGCGTCAATCAGCACTGGATTGATGCCAAGGGGTTTGAGAAGCATGACGTTGCCAAGAAGCTCAAAGGGGCGGATGCTATTCTGGTGCCCGGCGGCTTTGGTGAGCGTGGTGTGGAAGGCAAAATTGCCGCGATCCATTATGCGCGCGAGAATAACGTGCCCTATTTCGGCATTTGCTTCGGTATGCAGATGGCCGTGGTCGAATTCGCACGCAATGTGCTGCATATTAAAGATGCAACCTCTACCGAGTTCGGTCCCTATGAAGGGAAGGATGCGCGCGGATCATTGATTGGCCTTATGACGGAGTGGATCAAAGGCAATACGCTGGAAAAACGTAGCAAGAGCGATGATATGGGCGGCACAATGCGCTTGGGGGCTTACGATTGCGCGATCGCGTCAGGCAGCTTAGTTTCACGCATTTACGGCAAGCCGGATATCAGCGAGCGTCACCGCCATCGCTATGAGCTCAATATTGCCTACAAGAACGATCTGGAAAAAGCTGGCTTGAAAGTCACTGGCCTTTCGCCCTCGGGTGCACTGCCGGAGATTGTGGAGCTTGCCGGGCATCCGTGGTTTATCGGTGTGCAGTTTCATCCGGAACTGAAATCCCGCCCCTTTGCGCCGCACCCGCTCTTTGCTTCTTTTATCGAGGCGGCCATTAAACATACCAAGAAAGTGGAGCAAGCGGCGTGACCAGCGCGGCTACAGCTAAGCAAGTCAATGTATATATAGATGGAGCATGGAGCTGGCCGGGCGCACAACTAATGAGAAAGGGTTCGGGAGCAGGAGGGTGGGCAGTAGTCATCGAGGATAACGGTAAGATAATTCAGAGTCTGTCGGGGACGACGCCACCAGGAATAATCGACGTCAGGCAAGCACAGATACATGCCGCGCTTCAAGGAATCAAGGCTGCCAGGCAGCTTGCAGGTAACCCTAACATCGTTCTTTATACTGATTCCGACCCTATATTGAATGTGGCCAAAGTTACTATGGGAAGAGAAAAAGAAAAGCTAGGCACTGAGTATTCAGAACTGGCAGAGCTGGTAAAGGAAAATGTTGTTATTGCGTATGGTAGTCATGAGTTACGTCGTATGCGTCCAGCTACATTGGAGCCTGTTCGAATAGTAAAAGGTATGCAGCGAGCGTTTCAGCATGCACGCAGGGCTTCACAAAGAGCGGCTATGTCTACAATAGAACCTGTTAAGGCAGAAGGCCCTAAAAAGGGGAATAAAATAGACGTATATGTAGATGGAAGCTGGAGTTGGCCAACAGAGTCGCATGACAAAGGTCAAGGAATAGGTGCTTGGGCAGCGGTAATTGTGAAGAATGATCAACACATATTGACATGTAGCAACGTTATTTCGACTGAATTAGCCAAAGACGGCAATGAGGCAGAAAAGTATGCCGCGTGTATGGGCTTACGCCATGTGAAAGAAATAATGGGAAGGGATGGAATAGCCGATGATACCGAAGTTACTTTGTATAGTGATGCGCAGCCTGTGCATATAGTGGCGAGCTTTATAGAGACCCCCCCTCGGCGTCCCATAGAAGGCATCGATCTGGAACTTACTGATTTGCTAAAGTCAATGAATGCTGTCCATGTTTTACATGCAAGTGACAGAAATGATCAGATGCGTTGGGTTCAAAATGGTGGGGTGAAAAAGGTATTTATGTCTCAGGCCCATCATGCTGCGTGGGAAACTTCGCGTAGTGGAGTAGGTCGGGCGCTGTAATGCGGCGGAAATACCGGCTTGCATCTGTCATAAACAGATGCTTTGAACACCTTGACAATGACAGATATTCTGCCAGTTTACTCTCATGAATAAACACATCAAAGTTGGCAACGTCACTTTCGGCAACGATTTGCCCTTCGTGCTGATTGCTGGGCCGTACCAGATGGAATTACGTGATCACGCCCGCAAAGCTGATAAGGCTGCATGATCAGCTTTGCCCGGAAATTAATAGATTCTGCCAGACAGGCAAACAGACGTCGGCTTTATAGAAGACGTGGTAAAAGATTAAAACACCTGCAGAAGCTGGATGTGCAATCGCGCTTTGAATATATTTTTGAGCATAATTACTGGAACAGCGCAGAATCCAGAAGTGGCAATGGTTCCACCTTGCAATCTACGCAGCAACTACGGCCGCAACTGGAAGTATTATTAAAAGAACTGGACGTAAAAATATTTTTTGATGCGCCTTGTGGTGACTGGAACTGGATGAGAGAGGTAAAATTTCCCGACGGCATGCAATATATCGGCGGCGATATCGTGGCAGAGATGATTGAGTTGTTGAAGAAGAAATATGGTGGCAGCAATATTGAATTCCGGCATTTGAATATCATCGAAACAGCTTTTCCGGCGGCAAGTCTATGGATGTGCCGGGATTCACTCTTTCACTTGTCTATGCATGATATCGTTAAAACTCTCGACAATTTTATCCGGTCAAAGACACCCTATGCGTTATTGACCAACATGCCGCAGACCGAGGTAAACGACGATATTATGACGGGCAGTTTCCGGCCGCTCAACCTGCTTGCAAAGCCCTTCGGATTTCCTGCTCCAAGAAAAATCCTCCACGATAACGTCATTCATGATGTTCCCCGCTATATGGGGCTTTGGCATAGGGATGACATTGCGCCCGCAGTTGAACGTATGATGCGTTCCTTGCGTTGATGGTAGCGGCTTGACAATGACGCGTATTCTGCCAGTTTACCCTCATGAATAAACACATCAAAGTCGGCAACGTCACTTTCGGTAACGATCTACCTTTCGTGCTGATTGCCGGGCCGTGCCAGATGGAATCGCGCGATCATGCGATGATGATGGCGGAGAAAGTCACCACCATTGCTAAAAAACTCGGCGTTCATGTCATCTATAAAACGTCTTATGACAAAGCCAACCGCACCAGTGTAAAGGGGAAGCGGGGGATCGGGTTATCAGGGGCTTTGCCAGTTTTTGAAGAGATTAAAAAGACTTTTGGCTGTCCAGTGCTGACGGACGTACATACGGAAGCGCAATGCGCCGAGGTGGCAAAGGTGGTGGACATATTGCAGATTCCCGCTTTTCTCTGCCGCCAGACGGATATGTTGTTGGCTGCTGCCAAAACTGGCAAGGTGGTGAATGTGAAGAAGGGCCAATTCTTGGCACCGTGGGATATGAAGAATGTCGCGGAGAAAGTTGAATCCGGCGGCAACTCGCAGATTTTGCTTACCGAACGTGGGGCATCATTCGGCTATAATACGCTGGTGACCGACTTCCGCGCGCTGCCGATTATGGCAGAGACCGGCTATCCGGTGATTTTCGATGCAACCCACAGCGTGCAGCAGCCGGGCGGGCAGGGAACAGCCTCGGGCGGTGAGCGCCGTTTTGTGCCGACACTGGCGCGCGCTGCTGTGGCAGTAGGTGTTGCCGGCGTGTTCATGGAGACGCATCAGGACCCGGACAACGCACCTTCCGACGGACCGACGATGGTCAAACTTTCTGACTTGGAAGATTTGGTAAAATCGCTTAAAGAGATTGACCAATTAACCAAGGGCAGAAAATGAGCGAAATACTTTCCATTCACGCGCGCGAAATTATCGATAGTCGCGGCAACCCCACTGTTGAAGTTGATGTTGAGCTGGATGGCGGCTTTAAGGGCCGCTTTGCAGTGCCATCGGGTGCCTCCACTGGAACGCTTGAAGCCCTCGAGCTGCGCGACGGCGACAAGAAACGCTATGGCGGCAAGGGTGTGCTAAGAGCGGTGGCGTGCGTCAATAATGAAATCGCCGATGCGCTGATGGGGCTTGATGCCACTGAGCAGACCAAGATTGATGAGATGATGATTGCCCTCGATGGTACGCAGAATAAGTCGCGCCTGGGCGCCAATGCGATACTGGGAGTATCGCTTGCGGTCGCAAAAGCCGCAGCACAGAGCACGTTCCAGCCGCTTTACCGCTACCTTGGCGGTGTGAAAGCGCGCACGCTGCCGGTGCCGATGATGAACATCATCAACGGCGGTGCGCATGCCGACAATCCCATCGACATTCAGGAATTCATGATCATGCCGGTCGGTGCGGATTCGGTAGCGGATGCCATCCGCATGGGCGCGGAGATTTTTCACGCACTCAAGAAACAACTGAGTGAGGCGGGCCATAATACCAACGTTGGTGATGAAGGTGGTTTTGCGCCTAATCTCAAGAGCGCCGATGAAGCGCTTTCCTATATCATGAAAGCCATCAAGGCTGCAGGGTATAAGGCGGGCGATGATGTGGTGCTGGCGCTCGATGCTGCGGCAAGCGAGTTCCACAAAAAAGGCAAATACGCGCTGGAAGGCAAGACGCTGGGTAGCGCTGAGCTCGTGAAATATTACGAAGGATTAGTAAAACGCTTTCCGATTGTCTCCATTGAGGATGCGATGGGTGAGGATGATCACAAAGGCTGGAAAGCGGTCACCGAGAAACTAGGCGGCAAAATCCAGATCGTGGGTGATGACCTGTTCGTTACCAACCCTCGGATTCTTGCACAAGGCATTAAGGATGGGCTGGCTAATGCTATTCTTGTGAAGGTCAACCAGATTGGTACGCTCACCGAGACGTTGCAGGCGGTTGAAATGGCGCATAAGGCCGGCTACCGTGCGATCCTCTCGCACCGCTCGGGCGAGACGGAAGATACGACCATCGCGCACATCGCCGTTGCTACTAATTGTGGGCAGATTAAAACCGGCTCACTCTCGCGCTCCGACCGCACAGCGAAATATAATGAGTTGATTCGTATCGAAGAGCAGCTTGGCAAGCAGGCGCGTTATGGTGGTGTTGCAGCGCTTAAGGGCAGATGATTACCTTGTAATCCAAGGGGTATTTAAAGGACGTCTCCACGAGTCAAAAGGTTCTTTTTTGAGGCCTCGTACCAGTTCAACATTGATTATCTTTCCCTCAGGGGTTAACTCTCCTTCCAGCAGGCCCAGATCATCCGGCGTTCTGGATGTCTTCCCTTTTACGATGGCGCTTGTGTTGTGAAATATAATGCCACCTTTTTCTGTTTGGAATTTGGGAATTCTGATGTGAGTATGGCCAAAAAAGAGGTGCTTTACCCAATCCAAATCCACAAGTAATTTACTGTTACCGCCATGATGGCTCATGGCAAAACTGCCATCAACTGTTCGTTGGCGAAGATTGGCCTCGATTGCTTGCAGCTTTGCTTTCGTTTTTTCCGGTGTATCCCACTCCTTTTCTTCTGCGCGGTGTTCTATGCCTGCATAAATGTTAACAAGAAGTGGATAATTAGCGAATTTATCTGAAAAGTACCTCAGTCTTGCTGTATCATCTGGAGAGCCTATGGGTTGCATGGGGATATGCCCATGTGTAAGCAGCGCATCGCCTAAGCGTAAGCCGTGTGTACTCCATTCAAATTGCTTGGGGTAGTCTTTTTGCAGTTCGTCGAGCATATTGCGATAACGCTCTATCTTTTCATGGTTCCCTTCTACTTTGTGGATGTGCACGTCAGGAAATGCGTCCAGAAATTCTCTGATAAACCATTTGCTTCCACGGATAACACTTTCTGCTGCCTGATATTTTTCGCCACTATTTCTACGCGCCTTCTTATCGAAATCTTTTTGCCATTTACGACTGCTTCTACCGGTAAGTATTTCGAGCAGATTGCTCATAGCTTTCACATGCTCTTTATCCACATTGAATAGTTCCCAGTCATCTCCAAGCATGCAGATGTGTTTGTATTGCTTTGTGTGAATGAGTTCGATGATGCTTGCTTGGTATGCGGCGAAATTGGACGTTTTACCCGCGATATGCTCATCGGATATAAAAAGGACTTTCTCATTCTTCCTTGCGGATTCTTGGCTTTCACTCATGTTCGTCTCTTGTCTAACCCCTTCATAGTAGCCGACAAAGGTAACGAAAGTGTTAACCGCATAAACCTATTGCTTAATCAGGACTTTTTCTTTATGAATCCCGCCTGTGTCGGGGCGTAGCGCAGCCTGGTAGCGCATCAGTCTGGGGGACTGGGGGTCGCAAGTTCAAATCTTGTCGCCCCGACCATGTAGATCAAAAAGGTTAGCTTAAATAAGAAATCAGCTAAAGCCTCGCAGGTATCATGAACGATAAGCAATCTACTCAACACCATATCATAACCCTCTCAAATCTTCGCCCTACTCAAATGACGGTGGGTATGCTTCAGGTAAAGCATAAGCGACAGCAGCTCAGGACATTTGAGAAAAGACCGGCCGAGTTGGTCGGCTTTATATTAGAACACCCTATCCGCGTCGTGCTGGGGCCCGCTGACAAAGCCTACGTAATAGATCATCATCATTTGGCTTTGGCGCTGGTAAAAGAAGATTTTATCACTGCGCCAATGGAAATTGAGGATGACTATTCTTCTTTGTCTTTAAAGTCTTTCTGGAAAAAGCTGCAGGCGCAGCAATTTGTTCATCCTGTGGATGCGAGCGGAAAGTACAGAAGCATTTCGGCTCTCCCAAATTCTCTAAAACACATGGAGGACGATCCCTATCGCAGCCTGGCGGGCTTTGCGCGCGAGGCCGGAGCATTTCTTAAAGTGGGCGCGCCGTTTGCAGAATTTGCTTGGGCCGATTATTATCGGGATTGCATACGCAAAAAGCTGCTGAAAAAAGACTTTCAAGATGCGCTGGATAAAGCTGTAAAACTGGCAAGGCATAAAGACGCCAGTACACTCCCAGGATATATAAAACCTAAATAATATTCTGCTTCCGCGCTGGGGGGGTATTATTTATCCGGCGGTGAGGACTTTTTGAACCAGCCAGAGCGATGTTCAACCAGATGAAGGATAAAATTAGTAAGGGTTATAATAATAGCTCCTATAGCAGCTAGCTCATACAATCCTGCGCCTGCAATAGCACCCACGGCGCAGGAGCACCAAATGGTAGCTGCAGTATTGACCCCACGCACCCGTATTCCATCGCGCATCACCAGCGCGGCAGCAAGAAAACCCACTCCCATTACTACTTGCGAAGCCATGCGCACAGTTTCCGTTGGTGCAGCCAGTTTAATACCCAGTAAAATGAAAAGTGCTGCGCCTAATGAGACCAGTGCATGGGTATGAATACCCGCAGTATGATCATTGAGCTTACGCTCAAGCCCAATAAGTGCGCCAAGAATGACGGCTATCAGCAATGGATAGGCCTGCTCCATATGTTTTAATAGTGCCTTTGTGTTAGCTTCGCGTTTCGGCGACAATC
>Ga0206965_10407_pt1 | contig 10507 bp, 7 predicted proteins | sample Alteio_BWOrgHeat_26_FD_152973 | JGI IMG/M metagenome (GOLD analysis project Ga0206965, IMG submission 152973) | Enriched cells from forest soil in Barre Woods Harvard Forest LTER site, Petersham, Massachusetts, United States -... | ecosystem: Environmental > Terrestrial > Soil > Temperate forest >...
TGGCGATGCTCATAATTGCCTTTTATACTTCAAAAAAGAAGCGGCTGCGCCCGGTAAGCTTTGGCATAACCTGGTTTTTTTTAACATTGGTGCCAACATCAAGCGTCATCCCGCTTGGCGAAGTGCTAAATGATCATAGGATGTACTTCCCGTTTATAGGTTTAGTGATGAGTGTAACCTGGGCATTGGGGCTTCTATGGTTAAAGTATAGCGCAATGATTAAAAAGGAACTGGTGACAGGTTGTATCATCTTATTGCTTTGCGCATATGCTTATGGCACTTATCAGCGAAACATAGTATGGCATACGGAAGAAAGTTTATGGCACGATGTGACGGTAAAAAGCCCACTGAACGGCCGGGGGATGATGAACTACGCGCTCGCTGAATTAGATATGAGTAATTTTGATGTAGCCGAAACTTATCTGAAAAAGGCAGAGAAACTTACCCCCGATTATTCCTTTGTTTATACTAACCTGGGCATAGTAGAAGAACAAAAAGGCAATATGGCATTGGCAGAGAACTATTACAAAGCGGGTGTTAAACTGGGAAGCAAATTTCCTGACCCTTTGTATTTTTACGCTAAGTTTCTAACCAAACAGTCCCGTTATGCCGAGGCTGAACCATTATTGTTAGCATCAATCAGGGTCTCGCCGCTTTATGTAGCACCGCGCGTTTTGTTAATGAATGTATATTCGATAACCGGCAAATGGGATAGCCTGAAATTATTATGCAGGCAAACACTTGGCTTTGTGCCCCAAAATCCTGATGCACTTAAATACCTTGTTGCTGCGGATAAAAAACAAAATCCACTGGACCTGCAAGCGGAAAATATAAAGGCAAATCCCACACCCGAAAAATATGCCGATCTGAGTTTATTGGATTACCAGGCTGGTCGTTATCAGCAATGTATCGCCATGGCACAGGAAGCTATCAAATTAAAACCAGCCTTTGCCCAGGCCTATAATAATATGGGAGCCGCTTATATTAAATTACAGCAATATAATGAAGCTGTTGACGCGCTTAAACAGGCTTTGAAACTGAGGCCGGATTTTGCCCTCGCCCAAAACAACCTGGTTTTGGCAGAGGAACAGATTGAAGCCAAAGGCATCAAAACCACCAAATTAACGGCAGCTGATTATGTCGACCTGAGTTTACATTATTTTAACGAGCAGATGTTTAATGAGTGCATAAAAGCCTGTAATTATGCCTTAATACTAAAACCTGATTATGATATTGCGTATAATAACATATGCGCCGCTTATAATAAACTGGGGCAGTGGGATTTGGCAATTGCCGCCGCAAAAAAGGGTCTGCAGCTAAATCCAAATAACCAGGTCCTGAAAAACAACCTTGCGGAATCTTTAAACGGCAAAAATGCGGGAGGTAAATCCAATTAAGCGCAGAAAGCGTCAACGTTATTTCTTATTGAAAAAGAAAACCCTGATATCCGGTTTTGAGGATAAGATTAAGGGTTTCAGCGAGCTGATCCCGGTTGATAAAAACATGGCCTTCAATTTACTTACACCGCCGTCGGCTTTTATCCTTTCTTTCAGGGTCGAAAAATCAAGCGAATCGAGTTGAATGTCTTCAGCATTGACAAAACCATGCCTGTTTAGCAGCATGTCAAGGTTTTTTTGATTGAAATAATTCATGTGCGGGCTGTGAAAGTTGAATTGCCACATCCGGGTGAGGTAGGATGTAACCCCGAATTTATACAACAGCATAGCCGTTCTGTAAAAAAAGCCGTCGCTCATTGGCAAGTTAATAATCAGCGTGCCGTTTTCCGCCAGGTCCTCTTTTAAGGCGATGATCAGTTCATCAAGATCTTTAATGTGTTCAAAAACGTCATTAAAAATGATAAAATCGTAACCCTTTTCGCTTTTAACCCCGGGGCTTGGGTAAAAACCGTAGTAAACGGTTAGCCCGTTTGCTGTATAATAATCCTGGTGCGAATTTTCAGGTTCAATGCCGATACAATCAATGCCTTTTTCCTGGCAAACCTTTAGCCACCAGCCATTGCCGCTGCCAATTTCGAGGCCTTTCAACTTTTCGCCTTTCAGCACCTCCAGTTTTTTGATGATTGTTTCAAAATTCCCGAAACGCAGTGTCTTCAAACCTATTTCGCGTGATACCAGTTCGAGATCTGATTTAAAGGAGAAATCAAAATTGGCGTCCGAAGTAAATAAGCCACATTCAGGGCATTTGTAAACATTGAATTTTAACTTAAACTTCAGCTTTGACGAATTACTGCAAACCGGGCATTGTATATGATCCATGTAATAGTTTATGTTTTGATTTAAACAGTTTGGTCTTTCTCTTCCGCCTTTTTCATCTTTTCCTTTAACATGGCCATCTCTTGCGTTAAGCGCGTAATGCTGTGTTGTGATTTTGAGCTTACCACCGAAAGATGCAGTAAGTAGATCAGTATTAAAAAAATGAAGGCGGTAAAAACCAGGTTAGGCGGGTCAAACACGCCAAATATCTTCGACATCAGGTTTAAGCCTTTCGTCCAGAACGAAAAAAGCACCAGGACGAAGGTGCATAAACACCAAACTATCGCGTACTCCTCCCGTAGTTTTCCCTTGGTGATCAGCCGGGCGATGTACCCGATAAAAACACAATTAATGATGATGGTAATAACCTGGATCCTCGACATATGATTAAGCTTTTTTTCTGATAAAAATAAATAACATGCTGATAGTTACCTTTATGCAATAATACACGGAAACAAAATTACGGATAGACGATTTCCCGGCAAGGCGCTCGCTCATCACCACCGGCACTTCTTTTATGGAAAGGCCATATTTTGAGAAAAGCACCAGCGACGCAGGCTCCGGGAATTCATCGGGGTATTTTTCTGCCGCTAACGCAATGCCGGCTTTATCAAATAACCTGAAACCCGAAGTACTGTCGTAAATATTCCCGCCTGTAAGCACTTTATTGAGCCGGTGAAAATAGCGGATCCCCATCCTGCGGGCAAATGACGATTTAAACCCGCCTTCATCTAAAAAACGGGAGCCTATAACAATGTTTGTTTTGGTTTGATCATAAAACTCAAGTAATTTGATGAGCTCCCAGGGTGGGTGCTGCCCATCGCCGTCAATCTGGCACGCAAGATCAAAACCATTTTCCCTCGCATATAAAAAGCCGGTTTGCACTGCGCCGCCAATACCCAGGTTAACCAGCAGGTCGAGCAAAACAATAGGGTAAAGGCCGGCTATCCATTTGGTATCGTCTTTTGAGCAATCATTCACTACCGCAATTTCCATTTGAAAGTGGGCAGGTAATTTAAGATGCAGCAATTGCTCCAATATTAACGGGAGGGAGTTCCCCTCATTATAACATGGAATGATGATGAGGATTTTAGTCATTAATCTTGACTCTCTTTAGGATACAAATTCCCTGCTAATATATCGCATAATTCCATTTTTAAAACAGCCGATCATGAAATTTTTATTAGTCCTTTTCACAAAGTGTAAAAATTTGTTGCTAATTGTCCATCAGTTTTACAAATTTGAAATAAACTATTGGTTAAAATTTAATTTAAACAATTTTTTTAATTACCGTTTCATTTTAACTGCGTTTAACGTATATTTGATTACAACCAATTACAGACCGATGTGTGAAGAGTAACGCAATTTTGTTTTACTTTAAAATCCATTGGTGCTATGATAAACAACCCTGATAGACCAGCTGCAGTTTTGGAAAACCTATGCCCATGTGGCAAAGGTAGTCGTGGGGATCTTGAACGCATATCCAGGGGGCTTCTTGTAAAATCGCTCCTTTTTTGGTTGCCGCTGAAAAGATATAAGTGCGTTAGATGCCGTCGAAAAAGACTGGTGTTGGGATGACTTTTATTTAATGATGTTCATGAACGGGGCAATCCTCTCCGGCTTTGCCTGCATTTTGTATTTCCTGCTTATTTCCTAAGCCTGATTGAAATTAAAGTTTTAAAGCCTATTTTTATTGACCAAAGCAGGTAAAAGATTATCTGCTGCTTTTATAAACTTTAATTTTATGGACCGACGGCATTTTGTAAAGCTATCTGCTGCCACCACGGCGGCATTATTGTTTAGCAGGATAACTTATGCGACACCTGCGGGGTCATTGTTGCACATGCCTGATGAGGTTTGGGCCGATGCCGGAGCTGGGTGGTACCGGTTGACAAAAACGGGGGCCGTATCATTCACTAACAAGGATATTGAAGTTAGTTTAATTCAAAACGGAAATGCGCTGGGTGTTCATGTGCAATCGCCGGCTACCGCTATAACGGGGATCCGGATTAAATGGAATTACAATGTTAAGCCCGGAATCAAAACTTTTGGTGACAGTTGGGAAAGAACCTATGGCGATGCCGGTTGGAAAACGAAAGATGGCAAGGGGAAAAACGCGTGGTATGTATTGCTGCATGATGAGAAGCATACCGCCTGTTTTGGTGTAAAAACCGGTTGCAATACCTTTTGTAGTTGGGCCATTAACGCTAACAGCCTCGAATTAACGATGGACACCCATTCGGGCGGGGTTGGGGTTCAATTGGGCTCACGCGAACTTCATGCGGCTGATATTATCACTACAGAAAGCACCCCAACTGAAACACCGTTTTTAACAGCCCGGCGATTTTGCAAATTGATGTGCGAGAAACAACGTTTACCAAAACAACCGGTTTATGGCATTAACGATTGGTATTATGCTTATGGCAAAAATTCTTCATCGTTGATTAAAGAAACAACCGCGTTAATGGCCCAACTGGTAACCGACACCAATAACAGGCCTTTTTCGGTAATCGATGCAGGCTGGGCCGTTTATTCGCCATACCTGCCCGGCGACGGGGGCTGGGCCGATGATTTTTCGAAGCCTAACGATAAGTTTAAAGATATGCACCTGATGGCAGATGATATTGTAAAACTGGGCATGCGCCCTGGTTTGTGGACGCGCCCGCTATGTGCAAAATATAATGACAGTGCCACATTGCTCGCCCCCAAAATAAAGGGCCGCGACGACCCTAAAAACCCGGTACTCGATCCAACCATTCCTGAGAACATCGAACGTGTAAAATATAACCTATCGGTTTACCGGCAATGGGGTTTTGAGCTGGTAAAACATGACTACACCACCTATGATATTTTTGGCCGCTGGGGTGTTGAAATGAGCGACGGCATGACCGAACCGGGCTGGAATTTTTACGATAAAAGCAAAACTACTGCCGAGATCATTAATCATTTATATCATTCCATCCGCGAAGCTGCCGGCGAGATGTATGTGATTGGATGTAACACCGTCAGTCATTTATCAGCCGGGGTTTTTGAACTGAACCGGATAGGGGATGATACAAGCGGTAGGGAATGGACTCGCACCCGCAAAATGGGCGTAAATACCATGGGCTCAAGGATGCATCAGCACAATATTTTTTATGCTGCAGATGGCGATTGTGTAGGGCTAACCAGCCAGGTGCCATGGGAAAAGAATAAACAATGGATGCAATTATTGGCAGAAAGCAGTGCGCCACTATTTATTTCTGCAGAGCCGGCTGCTTTAGGGGCCGAACAAAAAGCCCTGATCAAACAAAGTTTTGTCAATGCGGCCAAAATTCAGCCCATTGGTGAACCATTGGACTGGCTGGATAATCCGCTGCCGGCAAAATGGAAATTAAATGGCCGCGAGGTGGATTTTGATTGGGGATGAGTATTGGTTGATTGAGTTGATTAGGTGAGTGGTTGATTAAGTTAAATAGATATGAAAAAACTTGGCTTTTTGTTTTTGGCGGTGATCGGCTTGACCATCAGCTTCTTCGTTTCCTGTAAAAATAATAGTGGCCAACTCAACGCCGACGAAAGCGCCGTTGTAAAAGACAGCGTTACGCGCATGACGGCAAATATCGCGAAGGATATTTCTGCCAAAGGCCCCGTTGCATGGCTTGGCTATTTTGAAAACGACCCCGGCTTTTTTATGGCGAATGACGGGCAACTCGCCTTAAAAGACTATCCATCGGCGGTATCATTTGTAAAAAACACCGTCATTAAAGTAATGCCAAAGATCAGCCTGCAATGGAAAAATGGGAAGGTTGATCCGTTAAGCCCGTCCCTTGCGGCAATAGGCGCTGATTTTCATGAAGATATCGTTATGTCGGACGGGAAAACGCTTTCCGTCGATGGATATTTTACCGGGACGGCCCATTTTGACGGCAAAAGCTGGAAACTAAGAAACCTTCATTGGTCTTCTAAACCAGCTGCAAAATAAGCTGCTTAGTTTGTTTTAATCATATTCCTCTTTATGAGTTCCGGCCAGTGTGTATGTTTTCACACCACGCGCCATAGTTGTGCGCCTATTTTTGGTTCATATATCACTTATTAAAATCTATATTAGGTTGAGGTGTTTATCTATGTAAATAATTGATTGTTAATTAATTATAAATTATATTCTCCAGGGTTTTTCTATATCGGCTTCCCGGCGTATTGGTAATCTAAATTTACCTGCTTTTCTTTGATTCGGATTTGCTACCAATTCAAATTCAATAAACCTGTTTAACTAATACCTAAATAACTATTTAGATTTTCAAGGGCAAGTGCTGTGGATTTTTATTTTCTATCAAATTGAAAATGAGATAAAAGAGATTTTCAGTTTGACCAATGGTTGTTATAAAAAGCAACTTTTAAGATTGCTGTTAACGATAAGTTAAGGCCTTTTGCCGGGTTAAATACTTATGGGCTGCATATTATTTCTGATGAGATTGTATGTGGCCGGGAAATGAAAAATAACCTGCTAAACCATAAATAATTATGAAAAGAGAACCACTAAACCAATTTCGGCTGTTCCGGAAAAAACTATTATTTTATCTTTTCCTGCTCATGGGCGTTTTACTGTTTGTAAACGACGCCAAAGCCCAGGATCCCCCGCAATACGGAACTCCTTTTGCCGGCGTGCCCGATACCCGGGATGTAAACATGTACCAGGCACACATTCGCCCATACAGCGCTGCGGGGAATTTAGCCGGCGTAACAGCCCGGCTTGATAATATTAAAGCCCTTGGCACAAATGTAATTTACGTGATGCCTATTTATCCCCACGGCACCGATTCAAGGAGCTCCAATTCACCCTATTGTATCAAGGATTTTAAATCAGTGGGCTCAGAATACGGCACACTTGCTGATATGCAGGCACTGGTTGACGGTGCGCACAGCAGGGGTATGGCAGTGATCCTTGATATTGCCATCAACGGTACGTCATGGGATCACCCCTGGATCACCCAAAATCCCAGCTGGTATGTTCAAAGTGGCGGGGTAATTCAACAGCTGGCAACGTTTCCTGATATTGCTGCGCTTGATTTTACAAATACATCCATGCGTGCGGCGCTTGTTGATGCTATGCGTTATTGGATCTTTGCTGCCAATATCGATGGCTATCGGTGCGATTTCGCTAATAACCCGCCGCTTGATTTCTGGACAAATACCATCGCCAACTTGCGTGGCATCACTACACATAAACTCCTGATGTTTGCCGAAGGCGACCGTGAGCAAAATTTTACTACAGGGTTTGACATGAATTTTGGGGATGATTTTTATTATGACGCCATTCAACCAATTTCTACCGGTGGGTCTGTCAGCACAATTCAAACCATTACAGGCCAGGAATATACTTACGCCACAGGCAGCCAGCAAATGGTGAGGTATACCTCAAACCACGATGTGGAAACCAGTGTTACCGCAATTCAAACATTTGGTGGCCATGCCGGTGTTATCGCTAATTACCTGGTTTGTGCTTATATGCGCGGGGTTCCGTTTTTAACCAGCGGGCAGGAAGTGGATTTTAACCAGACTATCCCCTGGCCTTATACCTCAGTAAAAATAAACTGGACGGCAAACCCCACCGCCGCGGCAGACTTTGCCAAGGTAATTAATTACCGGAATTCAAGTGAGGCGGTCCGGCGCGGAACCATGACGAATTATTCCGACAATAATACTTGCGCCTTTACAAAGATCTCCACTACCACAACTGAAAAAGTTGTAGTAATGGTAAACCTCCGGAGCAGCACCTCAAGCTATGTAATTCCGGCAGCTATGGCCGGTAGTTATAAGGATGCCTACAGCGGGGCTTCAGTTACGTTAACATCCGGAGCTACCCAATCATTGAATGGGTTCCAATACATCGTGTTAACCAACGCCAATGTTCCCGTTGTTTCGGTAACTGGTGTTACCATGTCGCCAACTACGGCCAGCATCAGCGCTGGGTTAACCAAACAACTTGCGGCTACGGTTGCGCCTTCAAATGCTACCAATCAAAATGTCACATGGTCATCAAGTAATACTACAGTGGCTACGGTAAGCGCCACTGGTTTAGTTACTGCTGTGGCAGTAGGCACTGCTACTATAACAGTAACCACTGCGGACGGTGCTAAAACAGCAACCTGTGCAGTAACTGTAACGGCGGCGCCAACCTTTACGGTTTATTTTGCAAAACCATCAACCTGGGGCACTGCCATAAAAATATATTGGTGGAGCGCATTGCCCGCCGGGATATTGGCGGACGGCACCTGGCCCGGTGTAAGCATGAGCGGTCCGGTTGGTGGCTACTACAGTTATACATTCACCAACATCACTTCTACCAACCTGATATTTAACGATGGCACCAATCAAACCGCCAATCTGAGCAGGGGCACAACAGGCTGGTATGTAAACGGAACATGGTACGATACCAATCCGGGTACCCCCGTTTCTGTAACGGGCGTTACTGTCAGCCCTACAACGGCGACGCTGGCAACTGTGGGTTCCACTCAGCAATTAACGGCAACAGTAGCTCCTTCAAATGCTACCAATACCGCAGTTACGTGGTCATCAAGCAATACAGCTGTGGCAACCGTAAGCTCAAGCGGCCTGGTAACCGCAGTAGCCTCGGGGACGGCCACTATTACAGTAACTACGCAGGATGGAGGGTTTACAGCTACCTGTGCCGTCACTGTGTCGCCGGTTGCGGTTACAGGGGTTGCCGTCAGCCCTACCTCAGCATCTATCGCTGCGGGAGGCACCCAGCAACTTACCGCCACCGTTTCGCCATCAAATGCTACCAACCAGGCAGTAAGCTGGTCATCAAGCAATACCGCTGTAGCTACTGTTAGCGCCAGCGGTTTAGTAACCGCGGTAGCGGCCGGCACTGCAACAATTACAGTTACCACGCAAAGTGGCGCCAAAACAGCAACTTGTGCGGTTACCGTTACGGCAGTACCAACATTTACCGTGTATTTTTACAAACCCTCAACCTGGGGGTCAACTATAAAGATATATTGGTGGAGTGCGCTGCCAGCCGGAAACCTGGCCGATGGTACCTGGCCCGGCGTGAATATGAGCGGCCCGGTTAATGGCTATTACAGTTACACTTTTACCAATATCACCTCAACCGACCTGATATTTAATGACGGCAGCAACCAGACAGCCAATTTAAGCCGGGGCACCACGGGCTGGTATTTAAACGGGGTTTGGTACGATACCAATCCTGGTACGCCGGTGTCTGTTACAGGGGTTACGGTTAGCCCAACGACGGCAACCATAGCGGCGGGTGCAACGCAACAGCTAACCGCAACAATTGCCCCGTCAAACGCTACCAATACGGCTGTTACCTGGTCATCCAACAATACGGCTATAGCAACTGTAAGCACTACGGGTTTGGTTACCGGAGTAGCCGCCGGCGCAGCTACCATAACGGTTACTACTACCGACGGTGCCAAAACAGCAAGCAGTACAATAACAGTTACGGGCAGTACAACCACTTATTATAACATTATAAACCGGTGGCAGGCTAATACTTATTTGTATGATTCGGGCAACGGCAAGGTTTCGTACGGCACAAGCCCATCTGGCAATAACAGTTACCAATGGGCGCAGGTGAGTGCGGGTAGCGGCTATATTTACCTGAAAAACCGGGCCACCGGTAACCTGATGAATGTTGAAACCCAAAACGGGTCGGTAGAATGTAATGTAGCAAATACATCGTGGTACAGTGCGATGTGGTCGCTTACGGGAACGGGGGATGGCTGGGATTATATTGTAAACCGCTGGCAAACTTCGGAATGGATCCACATCGAAAACTTAACAGGATATGCCCAATATGCCAGCCCCCAAACGGGGTGGTATAGCGCCGAGTGGCAGTTTGTAAACCCGGTAACTGTTCCGGGCGGCATGAATTCGGTATACGAAGTTGGCGTGGCCGAAGAACAGCCAATTAAATTGAACACACGTGATGAGCCTGTTGTAAATGGGGCCCTTTCGCCCAACGGCGATGGTATCAATGATTTTTTAACCATAAAAAACATTGAAAACTTCCCGGAAAACAAGTTACTGGTAACAAACTCCGTGGGCGCAAAAGTATTTGAATCAGCGGGCTATGATAATATGAATAAGGTATTTGACGGCCATTCAAACGGCGGCGCTCTTATGCCACGGGGAACATACTTTTACAGGTTAGAATATAAAGATAATGCAAGCGGCGTTACAAAAAGTAAAACCGGGTTTTTAGTGCT
>Ga0206965_10408_pt1 | contig 10496 bp, 7 predicted proteins | sample Alteio_BWOrgHeat_26_FD_152973 | JGI IMG/M metagenome (GOLD analysis project Ga0206965, IMG submission 152973) | Enriched cells from forest soil in Barre Woods Harvard Forest LTER site, Petersham, Massachusetts, United States -... | ecosystem: Environmental > Terrestrial > Soil > Temperate forest >...
AATCATCTATAATCTTCAAGGCATGGAGCTGAAACGCTATGAGGTTGATAACACTTTCCATAACCTCATCATCAACAACAGCGACCTGCATTCCGGCACCTACTTCTATCAACTCCTCACCAATAGCGGCGCTACCGGGGCTAAGAAGATGATTGTCGTGAAATAGTTATGAGTTATGAGTTATGAGTTATGAATTATGAGTTTGCGAAAACTCATAACTCATAACTCATACTTCATATCTCATAATTATTCCCTTTTTTTATTAATCAAATAAACCCCAGACAGTATAGTCGCCATTCTGAAAAGTCGGGGTGGCGAGATTCGAACTCACGACTTCCACGTCCCGAACGTGGCGCGCTACCAGGCTGCGCTACACCCCGAAAGATTAAGTATCCGATACGGCGCAAAGATATAATTCCATCGCAAAAATACATGACAAATTAAACATGGTTTTACCTGTTGCAAATCCCTTTGTAAGGACAATATTTACATTGCTCCTCATCCTCAGTTTGAACAAAAGGAAGTTCGGTATTGAATATCGAATTTATCAAAGATTTTAATTCATCTTCAAAGAAATTAATTTCTTCATTGCTAATGACAGAGCCTTTATTCAGCCACAGTATTCCATCGCTTAACTGCCTCAAAGGATAGATGCCCGTCATGATCGTTTCGCCAAAAAGTTTTTGATGAAAGAGCCAGGCATAAAAGAAAGTCTGGAATACAAATTTATGTTTTGGATCTATAAATATATCAGTTATTTCGGCATCCTTTAAATCCACTTTTCCAGTCTTGTAATCAATGATTCTGTAATTAGAATCCTTCTCTTCAACCCTGTCAATAATGCCTTTGAAATTTACCTGCCGCTCCTCATCCATTTGCAGAACAGAATGCAATTCATCCTCCAATCCGCGGATAATAAAAGGAGTATTTCTTTGATCTTCTTCAAGCACCCGGTTAACCAATTCAAGAAGCACATTCCGAAGCAAAATATTTCTCCCTGCAAGGTCCTTGACATCAGTATATTCAGCCTGAATGGCTTCATCGGTAAGGCGTGTAACATTCTTCTTCAACTCCTCGAAATCTTCCGCATGATACTCCCGATCCTTTTCATAAATATGTTGCATCACATAATGAAAGATGCTGCCGAAAGTGGCGGCTTCCATATCATCTTCCACTTCCTCCTGCTCCTTCAATCCTGCAATATAATGAAAATAAAACCGCAAAGAACATGCAATATAACTACTCAATGCAGAAGCAGAAAATTGCCTTGCAGTATCGGTTTTAATGCCAAGGTATTGATCTAATATTTTCATAACATCCTCACTCTTTGGAATGATGATTGGCGGTGGCTGGACATTAATAATATCAGTGGTCAACAATTGCTTTTTCAGATGAATGGAATGAGGATATTTTCGGGCAAGCTCATACTCCAGTTGCAAGAGATACCGGCTCTTTTCGCCACCAGTGATGCTCTTTACTTCTGTATTATAATAAAGAAATATATTCTTAGCCCGCTGCAATAACCGATAGAAATGATAAGCGAAAACAGCATCCTGATCTTCACCAGTAGGAATTCCAAAAGCCTTACGGAGATTGTATGGAATAAAGGAACTCACATTGACCTTTTTAGGAAGGATTCCTTCATTCATGGAAAGGATAAAAACATTCTGAAAATCCATGGTACGGGTCTCTAAGAAACCCATCACCTGTAGCCCCCTCAAAGGCTCGCCGGTAAAGGGAATGGTAGATGATTTGACGACATCCTTGAAGAGCTTCCAGAAGGAGTCCAGGTTCAACTGAACATTCTGATTTGATATGATATCCTGAAGCCTTTTTAATTGAGTGTAAAAATGATAAATGAATTCGGTCTCAAGATTATCAGAAGTGTCTTTATTCTTCAAAAGATTGTTTCTTATTGCCAAAAGAATATCAAAGAAATAATCAAAGACATCCTCGACTTTTTCTATAGTATTAAATAGTTTAAGAAGTACTGTGGAATCAAGGCTTTCAAGATGATGTCGAGTGATATAAATCCAATTATTTTTCTTATGTTCATACATCCATGTATTTATCTTTTCCTGATCGAAAGAACGGATATAGGGATGATTCAAAATGTTCACAACATCGCGATGATAAAAGACTTCCTTCTTACGATTTTTATTTAGGCTGATTAATTGCTCCATTAATCCGAATAAAGGAGTTGATTGCAAAGGATAACCCATGGTAACATTGATATATTCAACATCATTGGGAAGAGAAGAAAGGAGCGGAAACAGAAGATTTTCATCTGCCAAAACAATAGCAGTTTCATCAGGTTTATTTTCTTTATTTTCGAATAACATTTTCAAGTCATTACCAACTGCCTTTGCTTGTCCCACCTGCAAAGGGACTGCTGTGATAGTGATTTCTTTGGGAATGGTTTCAAAGTAATTTGACTTCCATTGGAAGGGTTCCGAAAGGTTCTTTAATTTAACAAAGAACTTCCCAGCTTCCTGCTTTTTATCCTCTAAATAATAATCATCTGCATCCAGATAAACTTTACCTATACCTTTCTCTGCAAGTTTGGAAAAAATATTCTCCTCTGCCCTTGAAAGTGCATAAAATCCAGCAAATAAAACTTGCTTGAAATTAGTCTTATAGATATATTCTTCAATGTTTTCAGAGATCAATCTATAAGCCCTGCCTTCATAGGTTTGATTCTTTAAAAGAAGAGAATTATTAAAGTCTTCATAGACCTTATTCAATAATTCCCATGTATCTAAAAAGATATTCTTGACAGGGCTAAGTTCCTTATCAGATAAGGTCTTCCAGAACTCTTCAAGATATTGTAATTCTTCAGCATCCAATTGAAATTCATGTTCTATTTCCTTAATTTCAAGAATCCTTTTAAACAAATGTTTTGCAGAAACAAGGCTCCTGTCTATTTCATCAAAATCATTCAGAACCTGAAGTCCCCATGCATAAAATTGCTCAAAACTTTCATTGGGTAAATACTTTTGATAGACACTGAATAGTTCAAACAAAAGGGTGATCTGATCAGGGATTTGATAAGGAGATAAGGTCTGAATAAAGTCTTGGATGGATAGAATTGCAGGCGACCAAACAGGCTTCTCAATTCTCTTTGCCAATTCCTTTTTAAGAAATAATCCGGCTCTCCTTGTAGGAAAAACAATACACAATGTATCAAGATCATCTTGATGATTTGATGCTATTTCTTCAGCTAATTGTTCTATGAATCCAGGCATGTTTTATTCAGGCGGTAAAAGTAGGAAATATGAAAGGATTAGAACTTATTTAGGTATAATCAAGTTTTATTGAATTCTTCATTTAACAATTTCATAATATATAAGAAGAAATAATAAGGTAATTTTGCCCCGTTAAATAATTAAAAAATGAGCGAAATAAATACAGCCTCCATCCTATTGGTGGACGATGAACCGGATATACTCGAGTTCTTGAAGTATAATCTGAAGAAAGAAAACTATCGCGTCTTTACTGCCGGCAATGGCAAAGATGCCATTCAAATGGCTAAGAAGAATATCCCGGATTTAATTCTTCTGGATATTATGATGCCGGAAATGGATGGCATCGAAACATGTCGCCTGATAAAGGATATCCCTGCTTTGAAGGATACTTATATTGTTTTCCTGACAGCAAGAAGCGAAGACTATTCTCAACTCGCCGGTTTTGATGCCGGGGCTGATGATTATGTTTCTAAACCGATTAAGCCAAAGTTGTTAATCAGCAGAATTAAAGCCCTCTTGCGTCGCAAGAAAGGCGAACCCCTTGACCGTAGATTTACTGTTGGCGATATTGAAATTGACCGCGATCAATATCATGTAAAGGTGAAGGGTATTGAAATGGATTTGCCCAGAAAAGAATTTGAATTACTATCTCTGCTTGCTGCGAAACCCGGAAGAGTTTTTACACGCGATGAAATCTTAAGAAGTGTTTGGGGCAACGATGTCTTCGTGGGTGATAGAACAATAGATGTTCACATTCGCAAGATACGCGAAAAGATTGGCGAAGAAAGCATCAAGACCGTTAAGGGTATCGGATATAAGTTTGAATTCTAAAAGATAATTTATATTCGCCGGATGACATCTGGAAATCCTAAGTTAATATCCTTTATCGGTTCTATTGCGCTTTCGTTAATCACTGCAATTGTTTTGCTGTTGATTAATACTATGCCTGACGCCTTCTCTTCGATAAACAATATTGTCATCGTCGCCTTCGTAGTTTTTGTTGTTTCATTTGTAATAACATGGGTGATTATCGAAGTGTTTATTTATCGCAAAATAAAAAGTATTCATGAGACCTTGAACAGGTTCAGAACTCAAAAAGATGTTATCGAAACTTCGGGTAACGGAGAGTTGCTGAATGATATAGTCAAAGAAGTAGAAACATGGGCGCAGCAACGAAAGGATGAAATAGAGAAGCTGAATAAATTAGAAGTTTATCGTCGAGAATTTCTTGGGAATGTATCTCATGAATTGAAAACTCCGGTATTTAATATTCAAGGATACCTCACTACTTTGATTGATGGTGGAATGGATGATCCTTCGATTAATAAAGACTATCTTATTCGTGCTGAAAGAAATGTGGAAAGAATGATTTTTATTGTAGAAGATTTGCAGGCTATAACTCAATTAGAGACTGGCGAATTGGTTTTAGAAAAGGAACGTTTTGATTTAATTGCACTTGTCAAGGAGGTCTTTGATGCTCAGGAATTGAAGGCTAAGGACAAGAAAATTTCCTTTACCTTATTGAATGATCCTGATAAGGCTGTATTTGTTTACGCTGATAAATTCCGAGTGAGACAAGTCCTGACAAACCTTGTCGTGAACTCTGTCACTTATGGAAAAGAGGATGGCGAAACAAGAATTAAACTCTCGGATAGTGGAAAAAATATCCTGATAGAAGTATCTGATAATGGCATCGGCATTGCAAAAGAACATCTTCCAAGATTGTTTGAACGCTTCTACAGAGTGGATAAAAGCCGGTCTCGCGAACAGGGAGGAACGGGGTTAGGATTGGCAATCGTAAAGCATATTATTGAAGCTCACGATCAAAAAATAAATGTAAGCAGTACCGAAGGATCTGGATCAGTATTTGCTTTTATGCTGGAAAAAGACGAATTTTGACCCGCCAAAATTTCTTATTTTCTATTATTCCAAATGAATCAAATTGCTGTATTCGCATCTGGCGAAGGATCCAACGCTGATTGGATATTCAGATTTTTCAAAGATCATGATACTGTGAAAGTATCAACTCTCTATTGTAACAAAGTAGGTGCGCCTGTGCTGGAAAAGGCTTTCAAACGTGGCATTCCAGTCAAATTATTCAACAAAGAGGAATTGAATAATAAGGATCTTATTCTCAAGGATCTTATCGAAAAGAAGATTGATCTGATAGTTCTTGCAGGTTTCCTTTGGCTTATTCCGGAGAAAATTATTGAAGAATTTGACAGCAGGATTATTAATATTCATCCTTCTTTGCTTCCCAAATATGGTGGTGAAGGTATGTATGGCAGTAAGGTTTTTGAGGAAGTCCTGAAAAATAAGGACAAGATGAGCGGCATTACCATTCATTATGTGAACAAGAAATTCGATGAAGGGGAGATTATTTACCAGGCAAAATGCCGTGTAGAAAAAGATGAAACATTAGAATCTTTGGCTGCTAAGGTACATCGCCTGGAGCATCATTATTATCCGATAGTGATTGAAAGGATTCTTAAGGAACAAGATCAAATCAGAGAATTATTATGATAAATATTTACACAGATGGTTCATCAAGAGGCAATCCGGGTCCTGGAGGCTTTGGAATTATTCTTAAATCAGGACAACATTACAAAGAGATTTCGCAAGGCTATCGAAAGACTACCAACAATCGGATGGAGTTAATGAGCGTCATAGTTGCCTTGGAATGCATCAAGAATGAGGGACAGGAAGTCGTCATTACTTCTGATTCAAAATATGTCGTGGATGCTGTCGAGAAGCGTTGGGTTTTTGGTTGGGAGAAGAAGGATTTTAAGGATAAAAAGAATCCGGATTTATGGAAACGATTCTTGAAAATTTATCCGAAACATAAAGTGAAATTTAATTGGGTGAGGGGTCATAATGAACATCCCGAAAATGAACGATGTGATGAACTTGCCGTTTCGGCTGCTTTGTCTGGAAATCTATTGATAGATGTCGGGTATGAGAATGAAATGTAACTCCTCCTTTAGAGTTTTATTCATTCTATTATTCATAAATGACTGTCGGTTTGTATAAACCAAATTTTGTCTTGTCATTCCGACGAAGGAGGAATCCTATAGAAATATGGATAGGATTCCTCCTACGTCGGAATGACAAGCCCTCACAGTTATTATATTGTAATTGTATTCGTGGTGTATAGAAACCGACAGTCATTATTCATAAAATTTCAGCTTTTTAGATATAAAAACAGGGGTTTCCCCTTACTTGCCAAGGGTTACAGCTATGTTTTAGGTTCAAAAAGGCGAAATCTCTTGTTTGCTTTCAGCCTGAACGTAAACAAGGATGACCTGAACGTGAACAAGGATGACTTGAACGTGAACAAGATTGACCTGAACGTAAACAAGGATGACTTGAACGTGAACAAGATTGGGCTGAACGTAAACAAGGATGATCTGAACGTAAACAAGATTGGGCTGAACGTAAACAAGGATGACCTGAACGTAAACAAGATTGGGCTGAACGTAAACAAGGATGACCTGAGCGTAAACAAGATTGGGCTGAGCGTAAACAAGGATAACTTGAGCGTAAACAAGATTAGAGGTCTAATAGACCTTCTATATAGGTTCTACTGGGAATTTTGTGGGTAAAGAGTTATAACGGAATATTAACCAAAATTCAAAGCGATAAACCTTAACCACAGATGCCACAGATTAACACAGATTTTGTTCGACTATAATCTGTGTTAATCTGTGGCATCTGTGGTTAAGGTTTATCTTATTAAATTCTTGTAGAATAAGATTCCCACAAAATTCCCAGTAGAACCTCTATATAAAAACAAGAAGCCCCGCTTTCGCGAGGCTCCTCTCATCAACCTATCAATAAAAAAAACACTCTTTAATCTTTCTAATCTTGTTACAGTGGAAATTATTTCACAACTAACTTGGCACTAAATGGCTGGTTATTTATGATTGCTGTAACGAAATAAATACCTGCTGGCAATGCTGTTTGTGGAGTAAGTTTATAAATATTATTCCCCTTGAATTCATTAATCACCGTAGTTTGAGAAACTGTTCTGCCCGACAAATCGCTGATGGTGAAGGTGGCATTGTCACCTAAATTATCATCAGAATAAATAATATTCACTTCACTGCCATTGCCCGGATTCGGGAAGATCTTAATGGCAGAAACTTCTTCCGCATTAACCTCTACTGCTACCATGTCGAAGGTAGTAACTTTACCATCAAAATCGGTCTGTAATAAACGATAATATGAAACACCCTGAACAGGATTCGCATCATCAAAACTGTATTCACGCAAACTGTTACTGTTTCCAGCGCCCTTCACGGTTCCTATGGAATCAAAAGTAACTCCGTCGGCAGTTCTTTGAATAGTAAAATAATCATTGTTAATTTCGCTTGCGGTAGTCCATGCAGTATGAACGGCTTTGGAAGTTTTATTGTATGCAGCATTGAATGAAATTAACTGAATAGGAAGAGCAATTCCATTACCGGATAAAGTCCAAGGAGAGAATGTCGAAACACCTGAAACAGTGGCACTATATGAGGTAGGATTTGTTTGACCGGCAATCGGTTGATCCCATCCTGCATTATTTTTATTCCAACGTTGAGCTTTAATATTTGTAATAGAACCTACTTCTGTGGAAGCAGCAGTGAAAGTCATTGTAGCAGTCCCTGAAACGCCGCCTTTGGTCAATTGCCAGAAACGTTTTACAGTATTTGCACTGTTATCCAAACCAGAATTGTTACGCATGTGTGTAACTGAATCAGGATTGGTAGGGTAAGGCTGGCAAGTGCTGTTGGTAGGGTAAGTAGCAACAGAAAAGATCCCAACATTACCGGAAGTTACGGTGAAAGAAAAAGGAATTAAAACACCGCCATTCGTTCCAAAAGGATAGACGTGAGTTCCACTTGTAGTGTTGATAGTCCAGGCAATTTTGCTTGAATTATTTGTCTGCTCGCTCTTGATATATCCGGTGCTGTATGTGATGGCTCCTGTTGCAGAATTCAGAATAGAAATTGTATTCTGATTCAAATCAAGATTGCCAGTTCCTAATGCAAGGATATTGTTGATGGTAACACCGCCATTTAGAGTCCTGCGGTTAGCATCTGCTAATGTCATATTATAAAATGCTCCGCTGACAGAATATCCTGAATTATAGAAACCAACTTTGGAAGTATCTGTAGTGGCATCAACAGTGCCGGCAGTATATGTCCAATTATCTTCTGCAGTAATGACAGGAGCGGCTAAAGTTAAGGTGCCACCAGTTTTATTGATAATGATATTTGGCATTCTTCCCTGACCGAGAGTACCATTACCTGTGAAAAGTTGATTAGAACTTCCTGTAATGTTTATTGAAGCTGAATGACCATTATTAGAAGCATAGGTATTAGAAACAGTAATGTTTCCTTTGGCATTAATCGTTCCGGTGTACATAGACCATGCGCCGGTTCCACTGACATAAAGAGTACCTGCAATGTTGAATGCAGAAGGAGTAGTCAAAGTAAATGAACTTCCTGCACCAACAAATTCAACATCTCCCAATGTATGTGCTCCATTCGTCAAAATCGTTTTGCCATTAGAAATAAATATCACACGGTTTGCATTCGTTGTATAATCAACCGTACCCATATAATAACTCCAGTTTCCTTCGGTAGTAATGTAATTTTGCAAATATAGAGTGCCACTGCTCTTGGCAATGATTACACTTGGAAGTCTTCCTTCTTGTGTAATCGCAGTACCAACGAGGTTTTGATTAGCGGTTCCGCTAATAGTAAGAATTCCGGTATGACCCATATTCGATGCATAAGTATTAGCATCATTGATATTCCCTTGAGCATAAATAGTTCCTGAAAGAATAGCACCATAACTTGAGCCGGTGAAATACAAGGTACCTGCTATATTGAAGTTTGAAGGAGTAGTAAGGGTATAAGTGCTGCCGGTACCATTAAATTCAACATCACCAACAGTGTGCGCTGCATTAACTGTAATTGTTTTACCATTAGAAATAAATACCAAACGGTTTGAATTTGTGGTATGATCAATGGTTCCTGCTGTATAAGTATAATTGCCTTCCAAGGTTATATAATTAGCCAAAGTCAATGTGCCAGATGCCTTATTAATAGTAACAGTCGGAAATCTGCTTTCGTAATTAACTACGGTACCTGTAAATGTTTGAGCACCCGTTCCGGTAATAGTTGCGGTTGTAGTATGACCATTATTAGAGGCGTAAGTGTTATTCAGATTGATATTACCTTTAATATCCACAGATCCTCCGCTTAAAGTCCAGTTACTTGCACCGGTAGTATTAAAGGAGTGATTAGAAGTTAAAGTAGTAGATGAACCAATGGTATAAGTATTGCCTCCACCATTAAAGGTAAGGTCATAAAAGGAGGTCGAACCAGTAATAGAAAGAGTACCTTTGAATATCATACTTCCGTTATTATGATTAAAAGTACCACCTGAATTAGTGAAATTAGCAGTTTGAATGAAAACTCCTGCGGTAGAAGTAAATGTACCACCGCTTAAAACAAATGGACCATCGCCAAAAATGGTATCAGTTCCGCCGGCAAAAGTTCCTGAACTCTGGGTAAAACTGGATGTAAAGGTAAATGTATAACCATTTTGATGAATTGTTCCTGTATAACCAGAACTTATAAAGATGGCTGCTACATTAACATTTTGGTCAATTATACAATCGCTAACGGAGGTGTTATCGAATGTAACACTGTCCCCAGCACCTGGAGAAGGTCCCCCATTATAGTTTGAATTGTCACTCCAGTTGCCACTACCTTTCCAGTGTTGATTGTGAGCAGATACATTTGAGCAAAATAATAAGGCTAAAATGATAGTAGTGATAAAGCTACTTTTGTTTAGGTTGAAAATTGATTTGATGTTCATTTTTTGTGTTTTGATATTAATGTTATTGAGACGTTTTTTTGATTGAGGGTGCAAAATTACGAAATTGTAAGATAATAGCCAAATTTTCCTACATGATTTTTGTCATGTTTTATTAGCCAGATCCATTGAAAAATAACTAAAAGCCCTTATTTTAAAGGAGTTTATTGATATTTAAAATTTAGAAACTTTTTTTGTAAACCGTCGTAACTTAACTAAATTGCCTGAATGTTGTTGTAAGAAACTTCGTGATTATTTCAAATAAAAGAATCAATTTTAACTTTATTATCTAAATATACTCTAATCTTAATGGCTCTTTAGAGAGAAAACTAAGGAGGAAATTTATTTGAGTTCCTTGAAGAATTCCTTCCAGATTAATAG
>Ga0206965_10410_pt1 | contig 10400 bp, 8 predicted proteins | sample Alteio_BWOrgHeat_26_FD_152973 | JGI IMG/M metagenome (GOLD analysis project Ga0206965, IMG submission 152973) | Enriched cells from forest soil in Barre Woods Harvard Forest LTER site, Petersham, Massachusetts, United States -... | ecosystem: Environmental > Terrestrial > Soil > Temperate forest >...
CATCATCATCCACCACAAACACTTTCATTTTATTATTCCGGTCCATTCTCACAAAAAATTAAATTAAATCCGTATCATTTGTATCTCCGCCGTTACAAATGGTGTTAATGATATTCCTTATCGAGGCAATTGCTTCTGTATCCTTAAGCACATAGGTAAAGGCTCCGAGTTTTAAAGAATCTATCACCCCCTGGTAAGTGTCTCTGCCTGAAAGGATCACTACTTTAGTCTTGGGGCTAAGGTTCTTTATCTTCAACAATACCTCCAACCCATTCATTGTATTTGGTAGTTGTGGGTTCAGGTTATAGTCAAGGATAACAAGCTCCGGTTTCAGGTCCATATTTTTTATGCAATCTTCTCCGGTAGTAAAGCAATGAATTTTGTACTGTGTATTCTTTTGTAAATAAAATACAAGAGGATACAAATACGATATATCATCATCAACCAAAAAGATCGTTACTATTTTAGGCGGATTTGCTTTGGCAATCGAGCCTTTAGATTTCACAATTGTTTCCATAACACTTCAATTTTAGGATATTCTTAAGCCTTTTATTTAATATCCCGGTGTGCTTTTTACGCATTAGATCCGAAGGGAGAATAACCACTGCCAATAAACCCATGAGGCTTGATGCTCATAACAGGTATCTTAGAGTGATTAACTATCTGCTTAGAAAGGTTACCCAGGAACATTCCTGTAATATTCGATTCATGGTCTGTCATTATTACTATAAGATCGGCATCCACTTTGTTGGAATATTTCATTGCTTCCACCGCAATATTCGCGCCTTTTATAATTTTGCAGACATACGGTATCTCTGCGCTTTTTAAGGCGTTCTCCGCCGACTCTATCTTTATATTAAATCTCTTTTCATCTATTTCTTCATCGCTGTTAAGCAGTCCGAGTATATGCACCTTTGCCCCATAAATAGATGCCAGGTTAATAACATGATCTACCTTTTGACGGGAATGAAGTGAATTATCGATAGGCATAACAATATTGCTAAATCCTAACTTGGTAGCATGCTGCTGTATAGTTATTACCGGGCATTGCGACATGGTAACCACTTTATGCGCATTGCTGCCGATAAAGTATTCTTCGAAGCCATGCGCCCCATGGGTACCCATAATTACCAGGTCAATCTCATTTTCCTTTACCGCCTCTGCAATACCCGATGACGGACGGCCATTGCCCAGCAGGGTGCTTACGTTGATACCATATTCTTTTGAAATTTCTGTAGCTACTCTTTCAAGCTTTCCATTTATAGTTCCCTGCAATTGCACTGTATCACTCACATCCATATCGGGTTCGTATATGCTATATGCATATTCAAAGGCTTCTATTACGTGCACTATGTATAAATGAGCCTTTACTAAACGGGCAAGGTAAATGGCATGATCCATTGCCAGTAATCCTGTTTCAGAAAAATCTGTAGGAACAAGTATTTTTTTTATATAAGGAGTTTTCATGTTTTTATTGTGTTGAAGAGTTATTTTTCCTTTAATCCAAGAGGCATCTTTATAAGTTCTTCCCAGTTTTTTCGCTTCAATAACTTTGTTCAGTAAGCAAGCCTCTGTTTTTGAAGGTATAAGGTTTAAACCCGCGTAACGACATTCATTAAGCCTTATGGCTTGCTTATAAGAAAAGCGATTGCCCCGTATAGATGGGTCAATTTCTCCTATTATAATATCAAAGGGCACCATTCCGCAATCATCAATGTCTATCACTTCCGGTGCCTTTTCAGAAAAAACAGCATCCGGGAACAAATGATCAGAAGATTGATATTTAAATAATGACCTCATTTTATTACGAGTTATTCCCTATAACAAAGTTAGGCTGTAAAAAAGTGAAAATTTGTATTTATAGTTGAGGAACCTAAAACAGTCGATAAAACAACTTATATGTTGTTTAGAATCATTCTAAAAGCATTGACCTTATGGATCAGTGCTTTAGTAATAAGTAGGAAATGGTGCAGGATAGGACAATTAAGACCACAAAGCTGCTTACAAGGAGTAATGTCATTCTGTCACCAGCCCTGTACTCTTTTTTCGCGATAGCCTGGAATACTTTGTCAATAGCGTTATTAAGTTTATTAAAAGCATTCTGTTCCTTAAAAATATAGTCATATGCGCCGGCATTAAGAAAATCCTGGGCTATTTGTATGTTCTTATTTTCGGTAACTATTACCACAGGAATTTTAGGATTGTATTTCTTTATTTTCCGGAATGTTTCCATACCATTCATGCCGGGCAAACCATAATCAAGAATAATTATATCGGGGTTAACATTAAGCCGTTGCACGCATTCCTCTCCTGACTTGAATTTAAAAATCTGGAAGGTATTTTCCTTAGATAACAGGTAATCCATCATCATAGAGTGCATATCGTTATCCTCCACAATAAAAATCTTCTTTTCACTGGGTACCCTGGTGTATAAGCCGCTACCTATATCTACAAATGATGGAATACGCATAGTATTGCTAGTGGATTGCATAATAATAAATAATATCAAACATTAAAACTGCAATTAAAACAACTGCCATAATAATATTCCACTTTTGATAAAGCTTGTTTCCACGGCTCTCTTTAATATTAGCTATTATATTCCTTACCACGTTTTGTATCCTTACAAAAGTGCTTTCGCTTTTTGCAACATACTCGTATGCCCCATTTTTAATTGAATCTATAGCTACTTGCAGTTTGTCTTGCCCCGAAAGCATTATAACCGCGCTATCTTCCGAAGTTTCTTTTATCTTCTTTAACACTTCCAGGCCATCCATTGCATTGGGGTTCTCATCGTCGTTCAGGTAATAATCCAACACCACTATATCGGGGTTATCGCCTATTTTCTTAAGGCAATCTTCACCATTCGTAAATGTAGACACTTCAACTCCTGACTTGAATTGATTACTCAAGCTATTTTTCAGAGACGAAAGAAACATCTTGTCATCGTCTACCAAAAAAATGGAATACGAACTCTGTGATGCATTCATAACATTATGATTTTATTAAGTATAAAGCTATTATAGTGGGCTACTTAAACCATTTTTTTTCGGTAAAATGATAAATTGAGCGGGTAAACCCTGAAAGAAACCCGATAGAAAAATCAGCCAAGGATAGCGTTTTCTCCCTTAAGTTCTTCTATGGCAATAGTGCAGGTTTCTTTTACCTTATTAAATAATTGAGGTATCTGGTCGGTGTTCTTTTCTTCGGTTGCATAGCTCTCCAGGTTCTTAAGATCGGCATCTATTTCCTTAAGGCCCACAAACATTATAGAAGGCTTCATTTTATGAGCCGCATTGCCTAGCGACTTCCAATCCTTTGCTTCAAGCGATTTCGACATTTTAACCAAAGCATCGGGGGTTTGGGTTATAAATAGGTTCAGCATTTCATGTATAAACTTATTGTCGCCGTTGGATAACTGCCTCAAATAAGTTAGATCGGTATGTTTTTGTGAATTTGTCATAGGTTCATTGTTTTCAGGTTCATTGATCACAGGTACGCTATGTCCATTTCCGTTTGGTTGAACAATAGAAAGGATTTTTGTGTAAAGATTTTTTTGGTTAAAAGGCTTAGATATATAACCGTTCATTCCGGCTTTCATGCACTTCTCTTCTTCGCTCGAGATGGCGTGCGCTGTCATGGCCATAATAGGTACTGAAGCCTTTTCGGGTTTAAGCTGATGGCGAATATACCTGGTGGCCTCATAGCCATCCATTTCAGGCAACTGGATATCCATTAATACTATGTCAAAATCTTTTTGCTGCACCTTTTCAACAGCTTTAAGGCCATTCTCCGCCACATCTACATTCCAGTGCCAATCTGTTAAAACTTTTTTGGCAAGAACCTGGTTCAGCACATTGTCTTCAACCAGCAGTACGTTAAGCCCCTCTATATTATGGCTTGTGTATGTATCGTCGACGGCTATCTTTTCATTGTTTTCGGGGTTAAGATTCTTTTTATACCTAAGGGTAAAGTAAAACGTTGATCCCGATTTTACCCTGCTCGTAGCTCCTATATGTCCGCCCTGCAACTCTACAAGTTGTTTTACAATGGCAAGGCCTAAACCTGTTCCTCCGTATTTGCGCGTGGTATCGCTGGCTGCCTGGGTAAAGGCATCGAAAATAAAAGATAGTTTATCCGCGGGTATGCCAATTCCGGTGTCGCTTACAGAAAACTTTAATTCAACATCCTCCTCTGTTTCGGATACCAGTTCCACTACGATCTTTATTTCGCCTTTATCGGTAAATTTTATAGCATTCCCGGCCAGGTTAAGCAGTATCTGGCTTAGACGTGTAGGGTCGCCTATAAGCCTGTCAGGTATTTGCTTATCTACCGAAGTAGATAACTTATTGTTCTTCTCTATAGACTTTTGGAGCACAAGTTCAGTGGTTACGGCAATTATTTGCGATAACCTGAACTCAACCGTTTCGAACGATATTTTACCCGCCTGCATTTTAGAAAAATCAAGTATATCATTAACTATCACCAGCAGGTTTTCGCCCGATGTTTTTATGGCATCTATATATTGCTTTTGATCCTTTACTAATGTTGTTTTTAATAAAAGATCGGTAAAGCCAACAATAGCGTTCATAGGTGTGCGAATTTCATGGCTCATATTGGCCAAAAACTGTTCTTTCACCTTCATCGATTCTTCCAACTGCCTTTTGGCTTTAATAAGCTCATTAAGGGCCCTGTTACCTTTCATTAACGATTGTTCCGCTATCCTGTTAGCCTGCACCAGGTCCTCTTCTATCCTTTTTCTCTCCGTTATATCCGAATCAATGGCTATTATCCTTTTTACCGCCCCGTCGCTACCCAATACAGGTGTAAGGGTTGTAATGGTCCAGTGCGCCTTTCCGTCTTTCGTAAAATTTCTGCTTTCGTATGAAATAGGTTTTTTCTCGATGGTTACTTTTTTAAAAAAGCTGCTATCGTCGTTAACACCATTACGCAGGCCCTTCCTCAGCACCTCGCCATGCGTGCCTTTAACCTCATGCAATTCATACCCGGTAAGCTTTGTAAAACCTTCGTTTACCCACTCTATCAAACCGTTCATATCGGTTATTAATACCGAATTGTAAGACTTGGTTGCCGCCAGTGCCAAATTCTCCATTTCTTCTTCCTGCAGCCTTTCGGTAACGTCTTGTCCGGTACCAACAATTTTCAGAATTTCACCCTTATCGTTTAAGATCACTTCTCCCCGGCCGTGTACAGTCCTTACAGAATTATCATGCCTTACTATACGATAGTAGAAAGTATGCGGATCATGGGTACGCTTGATCTCATCCAGAATATGCTTTACATTTTCAACATCAGCGGGGTGCACAAAAGAAAGCAGCTTATCTAATGGAAGCTCATCAAAGGCAGGCTGCAGACCGTGTATGTGATAAAACTCCTCTGACCAGGTTAATGTATCGTCCGCCACGTTCCATTCCCAGCTGCCTATATGGGCCAGCTTTTGAGCTTCTGAAAGCTGTTTGGCTTTTTCTTCCAGCTCAAGCAAAAGCTTATGTCTTTCTATACTGTAATTAATAGATCTGGTAAGATCGTTGCCTTTAATTTTGCCCTTGATCAAAAAATCCTGGGCGCCCAGCTTTACCGCGTTTATACCTACCGATTCATCTTCCAGCCCCGTAAGAACAATAATAGGGGTTTGCCAGGCTTTATTGTATACCTTATTAAAGGTTTCCAATCCCGAGCTATCGGGCAGCGAAAGATCTGCTATAATAACATCATAACTGTTACCGGCCAATAACCCGGTACCTTCGGCAATACTTGTTGCCGTAGAAACCGAACACTTGTTTGCATACGAACTTCTCAGGAATATCTTGATCAGCTCGCTATCAGCAGGGTTATCTTCAATTAATAATATGTTGATCTTTTTTTGCATTTTCACTTAATGTTCCTTGCCGTTGTTTATCCGTAACACGATTAATAGTAAAGAAGAATGTCGATCCTTTGCCCGGTTCCGATTCAACCCATATTTTACCGCCGTGGCGTTCTACAATTTTTTTACAAATACTAAGGCCAATACCGGTTCCCGGATATTTTTCACGGCTGTTAAGGCGTTGAAATATTACAAATATTTTTTCCCAGTATTCCGGTTGCATGCCAATGCCATTATCACTTATAGAGAATAAATACTGGCTTCCCTTTTTTTCGGATTTTATGATGATCTCCGGCTTCCTTTCAGGACTTTTGAATTTCAGGGCGTTGCCTATAAGATTTTGGAACAATTGGCCTATCAAAACATTATCGCCATATATTTCAGGCAGCTTACTATACTTTATGGTTGCGCCACTCGTGGTTATCTGTTCCTTCATATCCAGCATAACCCCTGCCATAATATCACTTAGATCGATCAGTTCAAAAGGTTTTACCCTATTAATTCGCGAATATTCGAGCAGGCTGTTTATCAGCTGGCGCATCCTGTTACTGCCGTCTACCGCAAAGTCTATAAATTCGTCCGCATCCTTATCCAGTTTGTTTTTATACCGGTTGGCCAATAGCTGCACATAACTGCTCACTGTTCTTAAAGGCTCCTGCAAGTCATGCGAAGCCACATAAGCAAATTGCTCCAGCTCGGTGTTGGAGCGTTGCAACTCTTTTGTTTTTTCCTCCAGTTCCACCTTGGCTTTTCGCATTTCGGTAATATCCTCAGAAATGCCAAGCAGATATATGGGTTTGCCTTCCTTGTTTAGTATAGGTATCTTTTTTGTATGCAACCACTTTTGTCCATACTTTGTGTCTATGGGCTCCTCCGGTATGTCCACTACATTATTTTGTTCTAACACCGCCTGGTCATTACGCGTAAAAAAGTCAGCTTGCTTTTTAGGGAAGAAATCATAATCGTTCTTCCCTATAAGGTCCCTTTTAGTATATCCTAATAACTCCTCTCCGGCCTTATTAAACCTTACAAATCTTAAATCGATAGAATCCTTAACAAATACCATGTTCGGAATATTCTCCAACACAGAATCCAAAAAGGCATTCACCGATTTAATTTCTGCCTCTGCTCTTTTTTGCTCCGTTATATCCCTTGACACCGTTGAGAAACGTACCACCTTTCCATCGGGTGTTTTATGCGCAATAAGAACCATGGAAACAGGTATTTCCTGCCCATTACGCCCTATAAATACACATTCGCCTTTGCAAATACCGTCACGGGCCGCTATTTTAAAGGCTTCTTCCTGCGACAATTCATTGGGCCACCTGGAATTTACATCCTCTATTTTTAATTTGCTTACATCTTCATCAATGCCAATTCCGGTCATTCTTCTGCCTGCCGTATTCATATATATAACATGCCTGTCTTTTGCGTCTGCTGTGCCCACTAAGTCAGGTGTAGCTTCCAGTATTTCTATAAGCCTTTGGCGGTTCTCCTCCATTAGCCTCTTTTCGGTATTGTCGTGGGTAACCTTGGTAAATCCTGCAAGCTTGCCATCATTACCATATATAGCGGTTAATGTAACATCTGCCCAAAAAAGCGTTCCGTCCTTTTTTACTCTCCATCCTTCTGTTTCGTAATTACCAAACTTAGCTGCCAATTCAAGGTTGTGCTTTGGCAGTTCATTTTTTCTATCTTCTTCGGTATAAAAAGTGGAGTAGTTTTTCCCGATTATTTCATCGGCGCTATAACCTTTTATTCTTTTACCGCCTTCATTCCAGGTTTTTATTACTCCATTTTCATCCATCCTAAAAATGGCATATTCCTTAACAGCTCCAACCAGTTTATTAAAACGGTCTTCTGTATCCTTTAAATTTCTTTCTGTTTCCTTGTGGATATTGAATAAAAGCTCAAAAGCATCCTTTTGTATCTGCATATAGAAGTTCTCCAGCTCGCTGATGATCTTAACAACATCGGCAGGATCTTCTGCATACTCGGGCAAAAATTTGTAGAGCGATTTTTTTTGCGCCACATATATCAAGATAAGATCGGCAGGCTGGATATCATTTTTAAAAATACCAGGGACAGGCAGTTTATCTTCTTCCCATTGTTTAAGGCTTACTTTTATGTTTCCCAGCAAGGTATCATCCTCTATAGAAAGTAAAAATTTATCAAGCCCGGCCATGGTTTGCACAATGCTCTTTTCTTCCGTTAGATCGGGGAAAATCTTTCTTTCTATAACAAGCTTCACCAATGGAATATTCATGCTGCTTATTATCCGCAAGTATTCTACCGCCAAATCACGAAGCCGCTTGGTTCTAACAAATTGCGCAAAGGTTTTAAGGTCTTTCATAACTATCTTTTAACTTGATTGGGTAGGTAACTTTACAATGGTTAACCAAAATTCCTCTATTCGGCGTATAACGTTAATAAACTGATTAAAATCGACAGGTTTCATGATGTAGCAATTGGCATGATTGGAATAGGTATTAAGTATATCCTGTTCCGCGGATGAAGTGGTGAGAATAATAACAGGTATATATTTTAAAATAGGATCGCTTTTAATTTCCGCGAGTACTTCGCGGCCATCCTTTTTTGGCAAATTAAGGTCTAAAAGAATAATATCTATATCCGGGGCATCCTTGTAATTGCCATCCTTTTTTAAAAATTGCAGTGCTTCCTCTCCATCCATTGCAACACTTAAGTTGTTCTTTATTTTTCCTTCCTTCAACACTTCGCGTGTAAGGCGTACATCCGCAGGATTATCCTCCACCAATAAAATACTAACAGGCCCTATTTGTTTTGGATACTCCATAATTAAAGTGATGTTCTTGTTTTTATACTATACACCCTTGCCAAGTTATTTCGTAAATTAATTGGGAAAATATAATTTCGGTGAACAACGTATTTAAGCATGTGAACCAATTAAATATAAAGGTAAACATGCTTATAAATAGGGAAAGTGGCTTACAGCAAATTAAGCACCCGAATAAAATTTTCCTTATAAATAGCGCCTACCGGTATAGCTGTATTATTAATATATATGGTGGTATCCTCTACCGAGCTTACGTTATCAATATTTATTATAAATGAGCGGTGCACGCGTATAAATTTTTCGGCGGGTATCTTGCCTTCTATGGCCTTTAGGGTAGAATGGAGAATATACTTGTTATTAATAGTATGAACGGTTAAATAGTCGCCTAATGCTTCGATCCAAAGTATCTCCTTTATGGGCACTTTTGTAAGCACAGAGTCCTTCCGGATAAAAAAATACTCTTTGTCATTGGTCTCGGCAACAGAAGCAACCGCTGATTTATGGCTACGGGCCTTTTCAACAGCTTTTATAAAACGGGGAAGCGATACAGGTTTAACCAGGTAGTCTATAATATTGTATTCAAAGGCATCCAGTGCATACTCCTTGTGCGATGTAGTTAATATGGTGGGGGGCATGGCCATGCTTTTTAACATATCTATGCCGCTCATTTCGGGCATCTCTATATCTAAAAACACAAGGTCAAAAGACTCTTTTTGAAGAAGATTTATGGCTTCTGCAGAACTTTTGCATATAGCTGCCAGTTGAAGAAAACCGACTTGCTTTACCAGCTGCGACAATACCGCCCTGGAGGCTTCATCATCATCTATTATCAGGCATTTCATTTGTAGGGATTTTTAAAACAGAAGCTGCCATTACAAAAATAAACTAATTACCGTCAGTTTTTAGGTGTTTTATTAACCAGGGCTATTATTTTGTCGTAAAGTATTTTAGTATCAAAGGGTTTCGATATATAATCGTTCATCCCGATTTTATAACATTCTTGTTCTTCGGTGGTCATAACATGTGCCGTCATGGCCATAATAGGAACATTGCGTTTTGCGGCAGGCAAGGTATTTCGGATCCGCCGCGTGGCCTCGTAGCCATCCATTTCGGGCATTTGTATATCCATCAGTACAATATCAAAATCTTTTGCGTTCACTTTTTCAAGCGCCGAAACACCATTCTCGGCGGTATCTACTTTCCAGCCCCAATCGCCAAGTACTTTTTTCGCGAGTAGCTGATTCATGGTATTATCCTCTACCAGCAACACACTCAGGTCCTTTACCAAATTAGCGCGCCCCTCCTTTTGCCCCGGCGGCTTAACAATGGCTCCAGTATGCTTTTTATACTTTATCCTAAAAAAGAAAGTGGATCCTTTGCCCTGCTCACTGGTAACCGAAACACTGCCGTGCTGTATTTCGGCCAATTGCTTAACAATAGCCAGGCCAAGACCTGTTCCTCCGTATTTTCGCGCTGTATCTGTATCGGCCTGGGTAAAGGCTTCAAAAATGCTTGATAGTTTTTCTTTGGGTATGCCTATCCCTGTATCTTTTACGGCAAATTCAAGCTCAATATCCTCGTTTGTTTCAGACAGCAGATTTACATTAATAACAACTTCGCCTTTTTGTGTGAATTTAATTGAATTGGCGGTAAGGTTAAGCAACACCTGGTTTAATCTGGTTGGGTCGCCCAACAGGA
>Ga0206965_10402_pt2 | contig 10364 bp, 10 predicted proteins | sample Alteio_BWOrgHeat_26_FD_152973 | JGI IMG/M metagenome (GOLD analysis project Ga0206965, IMG submission 152973) | Enriched cells from forest soil in Barre Woods Harvard Forest LTER site, Petersham, Massachusetts, United States -... | ecosystem: Environmental > Terrestrial > Soil > Temperate forest >...
CATCCCCAGCATGGAGAAGCCGGCAGGCTTTAGCACGGAATGGTGAGGAAAACGATGTTCCATGGCCTCGTGGCCTTTGGTTTCAAGCCCTTTCTCGATGGTGTCTTTGACTAAAACTTCCGCTACTGACATGGAGAATATCCTTTACAATCCTGCAGCCGCTACAGAGGTATCGCTTCTGGCGGTTTTTTCAGCAAACGAAGGGGCGGGCGGGTGTGATATTGTACGGCTTTCCGCAAGCTTTTCGGTGAATTTAGGCTCATTTTGTGACTCCTGCATAAGGGGTGTCGGCGTGGTAATCGGGAACTGAGCCAGGATTTTATCCAGTGGTGTGCCGCCCTGGATGGCTGCAGCGGCTTTCTTCACAGCAGACATACCGTAGCGATTAGCGATCTCCACATAGGCAAGCGTCTGTTCGGGGTATTGGGGCTGAATCAGTTTATGTCCTACGAGATAGACAAATTTGGGAATGGTGAATTCTGCCGCTTTACCGTTACTGGGATGATAGGTTTCATTCATCAGAGCGGCCATGCGTTCGAAAGCCGGAAGGTTTTGTTTCCACAGAGGCGTATTGATTTTATCAGAGAACGTCATTTGGGGGGAATGATCGCGTGCATTGATATCATAAAGATTCAGCAGATCGGTGGCGGTGAGTTGCTCACCCATGCGGCCGACCTGATTAATTTTGCGATCAATGACAATTTGCAATTCTTCAAAGAAAGTTTCCCGTCGTGAAAGCACATCCGATACCAGATAGGATGCTCCCAAGCCTACTCCCCAGCGCACGGCATTTTCCGTGCTGAGGCGTTTGGAGAGTCCGGGGATAAGGAAAGAGAAGAACGGAAGGTTCACAAACGCCAGTCGGCGTGCGGACATTTTGAAAAAATTGCGCCTGACCTTATTGACCACATCGTTATCGGTTTTTGTAAACAGCAAGTCCTTGAACCCGACGTCTTGGGGCTTCTTGTCGAATTCATAGGCGAGGGATTCGCGTAATGTGCGGCGCATATCGCCCAGGGTTTTGAGGCTGTAGAATGCTGTGGCGAGCAGCATGACTCCTCCCGTAGCTAGCGCATAGGCTCGCTGCAGGATAGGCTTATCAATAGCGGCGGGGCTGATGCCTGGTCTTTCAGTAATGATGCTGCCGGGGGTACGGGATTTGGGTTCGTCGGTCCACCCCATCATGTCGAAGAGCGGCTGAAACAGATAGCGTGTCGTAAACAACGGCAGCACGAACGTCCAGAAAGCGGAGACATACTGGTTGAAGCGTCCCTTAATTACTGTGTGTTCGGGGCGTGTGTGAGGCAATGCCGTTCCTGTTACGGCATTAGTATTCCGCGTTTCATTTTCTGAAGTAGCTATATTCGCAATTTCCACCATTGTAATTCGTGCCTTAAATCGTCCTATCTCACCATAGTCTATTGTGCCTTTTCAGGTGGTATTATTACAGCAAAACTTTATGAAGATTTAGTTACGAAACAACCCCTTGGTAGCTACTAAGCTCCCATACTTCGCGTCGGGGTGGAGCTTGCGGAAAGCTCAGAATCTAGTTTTTCTTTGATTTTCAATGGCTCAGATTTTTGTGGCCCCCGTGCCACGATGGCTTGCACTGTTGCAGATGCGGACTGAGGGATGGCAGAGGGTTGCAGAAGTGCTCCTGTTGCCGCAGGCAGAGATATGGATTCCACCGTGGCATAGGCATTCCATGCCTTTTGTGTCTGAGTGGGTTCCTTGATAATGTGGCCCATGACATATACGGCATCGGAAAAACGCCATTGTTTTTGCGCAATACGATCCGCCATTTTCTGAAGCAGCGGCATGTATTGCTCTATTTCCTGCGTTTGCAGCGGGGGAGCTTTATGCTCGGCACGATTAAGCTGGATAATATCGACCAAGCGGGTAACCAATGTTCCGTGGGACCAGGAACCCCACTGATTGTTGTTGGCTTCCCTGAGCAGCCGTTGCAGCTGATCGTAGGAATTTCGTTCGAAATAGGCCGCACGTTCGCCCACGATTTCAAGGACAGTGGCGGTAATACCCATTTTGAGTCCCCAGAAGAAAGTAAGCGGTTGGCCGAACCGCATGGCGTAGAGACTTTTGAAACGGTTCATCGCCGTCTGCACCAGCGGGTTTTGGCTCGAGATAATTTCCTGCGTTGTTACGCGGCGCGGCTCTTTGCCGGTTTCCATCGCGATGGTTTTGCTTATATCAGCGTGGAATTTTTTGCAGTCGCGGTGAAAAGCGTAGAGCGCAGATAATGCGAACACGGAAGACTCTACGCCGTTGACGATCATGCGTGGCGTGCTTTTCCAGTCCGGCGTAAAAAGCTGGGGATGGAATTTGGGCTGCAGCGGGTCGGCTTGATGGAGATGTTTAGCAAAACTGCGCTGCAGTTCTGAATAGGACATTTCCGCCAGGTAACCGGTGAGGCGGAAGGTATTGTAGAAATCGCCGAAGATTCCGCTAAAGAAATCGTGAATATGACTCAGCACCCCAGGATTTTTACCCAGCGCCGGGGAGCCAGCGCTGATGCCGGAAGCATTGGGATAGGTAATCACCGAATCATCTGTCATGATGACGTCTTTCTGATACTGCCTTATCTTATTCAGACAAGGTTATGGATTCGTCTCCGTCGCGCTTACGCTGTGCATGATCTAGGGGTTTTTTGGGTCCGCGCGCAGCTAGATTCTCTTCCTGCGCCTCCGGATCGCTTTCCTGATTATTGCCGGGCTCGACACGATCTTTTCTGACAAATTCGCTCCAGAACTTGCCTTTGGGGCCTGACCTTGCGCCTGCACGGATAATAGTATTAGCCACTTCGCGCTGATGCTTGGTGAGATAACCGTCTCCTTCGCGTTCGCCGTATTGTGAGGCTTCTGAAAAATCGTCGGCGAAAGAGAGCAGCGATTTGGCGGTATCCTCAGGCATGCCGTATTTCTGTTTAAGGTCCGCCGAGGACATATCCTTAAGGCTGAGCAGCGTCTGCGACAGGGTATGGATGAATTCATCGCGGTTGGCTTTGCGCAGGCGCGTTAATTCGTGTTTGTCTATGCCTTGCTGCTCAAGCACTCCCGGCGGGAATAGCATGACAAAGAAACTGCGTTCTTCCGGCCCGAGCGCGCCATAAATTTTCTTGATGTCTTCGAGATGAATGCCGATGTCTTTCTCAAAATCCTTATTGTCGATTTTGGAGTATTTGGCGGCTTCTTTGCGGATGCAGGTCTGGCGATCATGCGAAGAGGTGAAGATGAGATCATGCTTGGTGTATTTGATCAGTTTGTTGCTGCAGATCAGATCGATCAGGGCATAGGGATTCAGGCCTTCATCCAGGATGGCGTTGGTGAGTTCATCGCAGACTTTGCCTAGCTTGCTACAATCCCTCTGGCTGATGTCCTTATGACTGCCGCATTCCTTGAAATACTGCTTGAACAGATTGGAAATATCATCGGAGAGCTCGCGGCGATCTTCGGGGGGCTGTTCTTTAATGGCGCGCGCCTTGCGGGCGATCAGTATGGCGGTCATTTCGTTGACATCGTTTTTGTCTATGCCGCGATTAAATTTTTCCCCCACAAAGCGCTTGAGCAAACCCGAAATGAAGGGCGTGTTCTGAAACAACCCTTCGTTTACCCGCAGCTCCGCCTCTGTCTTAGGCCTGAAAAGCTGATTAAAGGTGCCTTTCAAGTTGGAGGGATTCATCAGATCCCCCATAAAATTGAAGGCAGTGGAAGGATTGGTGCGCAGATAATCGTGGAAATCCTTTCCATGATTTCTATACTGCCATCTTTTGTACTCCTCGCTGTTACGGATATCCTCTATCTTGTTTAGGACACTGTTGTTTGCAGGCGGAGGAGGATTAATAATGTCGGAGAATTCCTGTGCTCTTAAATGCTGCTGTTCTTCGGATAAACTGTCATAGATTTCCCTGCGCTGGTCATAGTGCGTAAGCTTGCCTTTCCACATGGTCAGCATCAAAGAGGGTGTGCGCATGATCAGGGAAGTAAAGTTTCGCATCAGCCCGTATTTGGAGCGTTTCATGACCGCAAGACGGACATTCATGACGCCGGAGTTGGTATCTGACATCAGTGAGCGCACGCCCACTTTGAAGCCGTGATTGGCAGCCAGATAAGGCTTCAACTCGTCGCTTACTTCGCGCATCTGGCGGAAGCCGTCACGGATGGTTTTGCTGGTGCCTATGCCGATGTCCCATACCAGCGAGCCGTAACGCCATATGGCTCCTGTGGCATTGCCTGCCTTTTGCGCGGTAACTTCACTGCTGCGAAATACATTCTTGGCCGTTTGCTGGCCTATCTTGTGGAAAAAATTTCCGCCCGATTCACTGATCTTGAGGACGAATGGTTCGTAGAAAAAGTCGATGACGTAAGCAAGCCCAGAGCCGACGTGAAGCTGTTTACCGAACAGCTCTACTGTGCCTTTGCTCGCATCAACGCCGGTATGCTCGGAGAGCAATTTTCCGGCATCTGCTTCTTCCTCTTCTTCGCTATCGTTATAACGCATAACCTTACCCGGGCAGAGGCATCATCACACTTATCCATCTGTCAGCGTACCACCTAATTGTTACAATATTATGAATATTTGCTTATTTTTTAGCCTATTTGCCTGTATTAATAAAATGTTCACTATTACCTGAAGAAACTGACTACCATCTGAATTATAATAAATTTACGTATATTTCTATGCAGGCTATTTTTACCGCGGCAACGTTCTGGACGTCTCTTAAGTGGTGTGTTGTTGCTTTGCTGTGGGGCGGCTTGACGTGGGACGTTTTCCGCAAACATCGTTCCGTCCGCCAGATGTTGCATAACACCGCCCATCCTGCGCCGTTTGGCGCGCTGATGCGCGTCTTGTATCAGCGCACCATTCAACTGTGGATCATGGTCACGCTACTTATGCTAAGTGATGGCGCAAACGATATCCGTTATCAGAAATTGCAAGAGCTGGCCAATGAGCGTCCAGCGGCGGAAGATACTGTTGCCGCATCACCGGTGCGTATTACGGGTTCGTCTGTACAGGCCGGAATTCCTTCCGCTGCCAGTGGTACGTCTTCATCCCTGCCATTTATGGATATTACGGAGTTCAATGAAAAAGACAGCAAGGAACAGGCGTGGATCGATGCACTCAAGGAGCGCTATGAAGCATGGCTTGTGACGTTTTATTATTTGCAAAAATGTGGGCAGGCGGACGCGCAGGATTTCACACTCATTCGTAATGATATGCAAAAAGCGTTAGATAATGCGCATGCGGATACCAGAGTGGGAAGCAATGTTTTACTTGCGGCGAGTGGATCGTATAACGAGATGTATCGCGATATTGCCTGCGACAGCCAGCATCTGGCGACGTCAAAAACTACGTACGATGTAAATATGCAACAGCTGCGGGCTGGCCAGGGGCAAATTCCTGTGCAAAACAAGGACCATTAGGCACATTCCCCATCACGTCGTACTGATAATTTACTGAAAATTAGTGATATGAGATTAAAATAGTACGGCACTACTCTTGTCAGTACGGACCCTATGTTACGCCTGTTGCCTTATATTGTGTTGTCGGCTGTGATTTCTGTCATGTTACTCTACATGCATGACTATCAGCCTGCACTATGGACTCATCTGCTTATCAAAGTGGACGTGTTGGGCATTACCCACGAGGCAAAAGAAGAGCAGGAGCGTCTGGTGGCGATTGAAGCATTGCCTATCCACTATGAAGAAAAGAAAGTGTTGGTGGATCACACTGTGTTTATGGGAGCAACGCCGGAGATGGTGAAGTTGGCGTTGGGCACGCCTCAGAAAGTATTTTCCAAATCGGCAGGAGGGACCGGTAATGCATTTATCCTCACCTATTACGTCTATTTCCTTTCCAATGACATCCGCCCCACCATACTGGTTTTTCAGCAGGACGAAACCGACGGGCTTTATAAACTCATCAATGCCTATAAAGGGTCAACACTTGATCTGGGGAATTGATTTATCGTTTGGTAAATACGGTCCCTAATACGCCGGCGGCAGTGCCTAAGAGGCTCGGTATGCCCACGTAAGTAGTGGAGATGGCAATTTTATCTGCCGAATTCTTATCCATGCCGGTAATTTTCTGCATCATTTTGCGCAAGCTGTGGTGGACATTCTCGGAAATAGATGCAAATGCCGTAGGCATCAGTGCAATGGAGCCTAGGGTTACGGCAGCGTCAATGAAAGTAACCTTTCCTGCATGGGAGTGAGTTTTGGTAATCTTCTCAGAGAGCTTTAGCAGGCCGTAGGTGGCAGCAAAATCTGCTCCTAACGCTACGGAAGAAACGACCAGGGTGTCAGCAACGGCATTCGCCTGTTCTTCCGGCGTGAGAGGAATACTTTCCTCCACGGGCTCGCCAAGTCTAATTTGCTCCTCACGCCGTCTCTGGTCGTATTTTTCGTGTGCAGTGTCGAGCCCTTTGGAGAGGGTAACAAATAACTGAGGATGGGGTTTTACAATATTCTTCGCCACCCACTTTCTGGCTCCCTCCATCTGATTGGGAAAGAGTTTGTCGGAAGCGTAGACGGCTCCGGGCGCCACCGTAGAGGCGACAAAGCCGGAGGCTATCATGGGTAGTACGGTTTTAGTATTCCATTGCGCCATAGTCTTCACGTGTAACAAATGCCTCAGAAACCCTAGGGGTTTCCTTACATACATTCTAATGAATCTGGGGGTAATTAAGTATGAAGATTATGTTACAAATCAACGCCGGGAGTTTTTAACTTTCCGGCGGCGGTGTTAGATTTGTCGTAATTTCATGGGCTTTCTTGGCGTCCGGGATATCGACCATCATTTGATGGTTAAATCCGTACTCAGTTTCCATTTTCTTGCGTACTTCAGCGGAAGGCTCACCTTCACCAGCTTCAACGATCACGCCAAAATCCTCAGGGTAGAACATGCCGCTTTTCTGGGCCTCCATGAAAGATTCCAGCTTATCGGCACGTACGGCCACATAGGCGAAAATGGGTTTGCCATCGGGATTTTCACCGCGCACCAGAAGAATGCATACGGTTTTCTCGGCAATAATTTGCTCGGAGGCGGAGAGTTTACTCAAAAGGTGGCTCCCTACTAATTTATTAATCCCAAGATAAAACAACGCCTTCTGCCCGTCAAGCAGAAGCGTTAAAAAAATATGCGGCAGATTTCATGCTTCTTTGTCATAAAAAATTCACTGTTTGTCTAATGCGTAAGAGAATAAAGTGTATGTAAATCAGTTATAAAGAAGCGTTTGTATGCATATGCATTCTAGCACGCTTGGTCACGTCGCCTTTGCTATTCCTGCAACAGCTGCGCTGGAATCCGCAGAGGAAGCCTATGAGATAGCTATGCTGCGCTGCCACTACGGTAGTCTTCCTTTTCTCAATTCCCCTACGTTACCCAGCAGATGTGCCCCTGAAGTGCACCATGCGATTTATAATCCTAACACGCTGCGTGATTTGGCATATATTTTTGAAACAACGCTTGAGCATGCTTTTGCGCGTTGGGGAACTCCCGCTTACGCGTAATTCATCCTCTGCTATTACGCTTTAGCCACCTCTGTGGATGCTGGTTCCGTGCGCACGCGATCGGCAAGCGTGCCGCGGCTCTTTGCGGATTCAGCCAGTGCAATGTTGAGCCGATCATGATCTTCTTTTAGAAGAGCATAATCTTTGGCGAGTGTATTTCTCTCCGCTGTCGCTGTGTCATATTTGTTGATGGCGGTCTGGGCTTTTCGCCAGCCTGCAACGCTACCTGGTATCTGTGCCAGATGCCCAATAATCATACCAAAGACAATGGATGCAGAGATAACCGGACCACCGCCTAGCCATTTTTTAGTCAGCGCGTGCCATTTGCCGTGCCACTCTTCCAATGCCTCTGCAAACCTCTTGATGATGGGAACATTCGTTTTAACGCCTATGGTAATAGCGATAACCATCGTGGCCGTGGCGCCCGCGAACCAAACCAGGTAATCGCGGGTGGAATAGCCAAGCGAATAAATGCCGCGGCTGATACCGAGATCATTCTTCTGCGCATCGATTTTTTTGTCAGAAAGAGAATGCATATTCCCTCCATTGTAGTGTGAAAATGCAGTGGTCGCAACGCGGGGAGTGTGAAGATTTAATGACGATAGCTTTTTAACTTACTGAAATTACTTGATTTCAGGCAGTAGGATGCTCACTTTAAGGCCGGGTATGTTATCTTCAAATTTCAATTCGCCTTTATGCAATTTAACCGCGGCACTCACCAGACTTAACCCCAGCCCATTGCCAGGCGAGCTTCGGCTTTGCTCGAGGCGGAAAAATTTTTCCGTGAGTTTATGCTGCAAATCGACGGGAACTCCGGGGCCGCTGTCGGCTACTTCAAAGTGTACGCGATGGTCGGCGAGTGACAAACTTATTCGGATAGTGCCGCCTTTGGGGGTATATTTGATAGCATTGTCCAGAACGTTGGCGATCATCTGGCTGATAAGATGGCGATCGCCGTTTAACATAATATCCTCTGCAATAGTGGTCATCAGCGTTTGTGACTTTTCTTCGGCCACCGGACGATAGAGATCAATCACGTCGACAGTGGCTTCTGATACGTTAAAGAGGCCAAACTGCTCTACTCCTGCTCCCATTTCTGCCTGGGCGATGCGCAAAATCGCATTGAATGTGGCGACCAGGCTATCAATCTCGCCCAAAGAAGCGCGGATCTGTTCACTCATTTGCTCTTTGGATGTGCCGGGTGACAGCAGGCTTTCCAGCCGTTGGCGCAGCCGGTGCAGTGGTGTGCGCAGGTCGTGCGCCACGCTGTAGGAAATATCGCGTACACCGTCGATAAGCTCACAAATGCGGGTAAGGGTACGGTTAAGATGCATGGAAAGGCGATCGAATTCATCGCCGGTGCCCAGCACTTTCACGCGCGTGTACAGTGCGCCTGCTGCCACGCTGCGGAAAGCCTGGTTGACGGTTTCAATGCGTCGGTAAATCATCCAGGAGAGCAGCATCCCGCCCACCGCAGCGAGGACAAACATGACGCCGAAGCAGAAGTAGAGCACCTCGACGATGAGCTCATGCACATGCTCAATATATCCCATCTTGCGTCCCACCAGCAGAATGTTGCCGCCGGGCAGAGTAGTGTTAAGCGCAATGGCTTTGGGGGTTGGCCCGGTGCCTTCGTTTTTGCCTACCGGAAACGTGATCCATGTGCCCATGCGGGTTTTGCCGCCCGGCCAGAGCGGGAGATTGCCTGCAAGCACATGCCAGTCGTGGTCAATCAGCATTAGCACAAGTGTCTTGTCCTGATCCTTGTCCAGCAAAGTCTGAATGGCGGTGGTAACGCCTGCGGCGCCATTCGTGGCAAATTGCTGGCTTAAATCGGCCACCTGCACCTCGATGGAGTGCTTGAGGTCTTCCTCCATATCGTTGATGATGGAGGTGTAGACAAAAATCAGCAGCGCCGTCACCGACGCGCCGAACGTCACCATGTAGAGCAACGTAAGCCGAAAGGCAGAGGATCTGAAAAGCCGGAACATCCGGCACTATTAGCACACTATTGACCGTATTGCGACGGCGGGAATTTTAAGCGCCTCTTTGCTGGGGTGCAGATTGCGAGCTGCGATCCGCCCAGGATTCTTCCTTCTGCTTTTTGTTATTGAGCAGATACATCAACCCAAAGCCAGCGGCAATGACTGCACCGGTAATCGCGGTGACTTTGCCGAACTTAATTTCGCCTTTCGCATTTTTCCAGAATGTTTCGGCTTTAGCGGCAACGCTTTCTGCTTTAGCGACGGTATTCTCTACCTTAGCAGCCGTTGTAGCCGTGGTCTTTGTTTCCGTTGTTGGTTTCTGTGTTGCACTCCCCGTAGCAGAAGTATTTACAGATGTTGGTTCTGGCGCACGAGATTTAATTCTATAGAGATCGGCATATCTGCATTTTAACTTCCCTTCCGCTGCCTGTTGCAAGCGTGTTCCCATGCCTTCTGGCAGCTTGGGCTTTTCCGAACAAAGCAATTGACCAAGATGATATTCCGCGCCTTCTCCTCTTGGTATTTCCTGTCGCAGATGTTCTGCAATACTCAGCACTTCCTGTTCGGTAGCCTGCGTTAAGGCTCCTTTTTGCTTTATCATCTGGGTTAATTCATATTCAAATCTGCCATCTGCGCTTGAAAGCATGGATTCCACTTCCTCTATAACGCCTGCAGATGTTTTTTCGTAAACTATACACCTCAATTCGTCCTTGCTTAATATTCCCGGCTCGATATGCACAAAATGATCATCACCCACTTTATATAATCCGTTGCAACATAACCCTCCGACATCGCCGACCAGTTTTCCGGTCGTATCAATGCGGATAGGCTCGGTGAGAATATGGTCAGTGCC
>Ga0206965_10411_pt1 | contig 10321 bp, 4 predicted proteins | sample Alteio_BWOrgHeat_26_FD_152973 | JGI IMG/M metagenome (GOLD analysis project Ga0206965, IMG submission 152973) | Enriched cells from forest soil in Barre Woods Harvard Forest LTER site, Petersham, Massachusetts, United States -... | ecosystem: Environmental > Terrestrial > Soil > Temperate forest >...
TTCATATTTCATTCCCATCTCTTTCAGCTTGCTGGCAGTTTCAGCGTTTTGCAATGTATCTTTTATTTGCTCATACAAAACCTTGTAATGATAAGCCGTTTTGAAATCATTCTGTTTAGCATAAATATCAGATAGGATTCGGTATGAATCTCTCATTGCTCCCTTAAACCCTGTTTCCTTCGCAAGCGAAAGCCCGCTATTTGCATAAGATAATGCTTTGGTATAATTGCCTGATTTGACATACCCTTCTGCCACTTGATTCGACAAATTGGTGATGTTGAAATTATCAACAATGTCTTTGCTAATCTGTAATGAAACAAGGTAATGTTTTAATGCTTCTGCATAATCTTGTTGATTATATTTAATGCCGCCAATGATAGAATTTATTTGGATGATTCCATACCCGTCATGTGTATCCTCAAAAATTTTCAATGCCTGATTATATTTCATTATTGCATCAATAGTATCCCCTTGCATGATATAAATATTTCCAAAATTACTGTATGAATTTGCAAGCTCATACTGATTGTCATATTTGTCCCTTACCTTAGATGCGGCAATGTAATTCTTCAAGGCTTCAGAGCGATTTCCTTCCTGGTCATAAGTCCCGGCAATGCTTCTATAAGCCCCTTCGATTGCATCCTTATCACCTGATTCTTCGGCGCATTTTAAGGCATTGAAACAACATTTTAAAGCTTCGGGATAATCTCCTAAATAGGCATAAGCACCTGATAGTTTTCTATACGACTGACAGGCACTCGACATGTCGCCACTTTCTGAAATATACTTTGCAGCATTTGTGTGATTTATTGCTTCCTCGATATAATTACCTTGCTTATGATACATTAACCCCAAAGCATTATAAGTCCAGCCAATAGCTGCTTTGTCGCCTATTTCCAATCTTATCTTCAATGCCTTCCGGAAGCTCTCCAATTCCATATCATGATTATTCAAATCGCCATAAATGCAACCGAATCCATAGTATGCCTTTCCAAGACCTTGCTTAAATCCTATTTGCTCTGATAAAGCCTTGCATTGTTCAGCATAATACAATGCCGAATCATCTTTGTAGGCATTATATAATCTAAGAATCTTATACATAATGTTCACTCTCGTGCTATCCATCAAAGGCGTGAATTTAGTGCCCAATTCCTTTTTATGAGCATCATACTTTTTCAATTCATATTTCAAAGAGTCTATTTCCTGTTGCTGGGAATAAGCAATGGAAGGCAAGAATGAATAACTAATCGTCAATAGAAAAAGAAAGAAAAATCGTTTTGCGAGCATTAAGTTTATTGTTTTTGAGCGGGTAAAACTAATTATTCTATGTGAGAACAATAAAACCAAATAGTTTCATTTATTTGAAATAATGGGTTAGGCTCGGAGCCAAAAAAAGTATGTGCAGAGCACAATAAAGTATATAAATAGTGCCGCAACTTATATCACGAGACCGATTTTGTATATACAAAATACCTTTCAGAGTCTGCTGAATCGCATTTTCTATGCACCTGAGGGATTTGGAAGAATAAAGCTCTTAAAAATCATCATTGGAAACTTGTGTTTTATGGCGAAGAAAATGCTTATCGAGGCGTAAAAATCTTACTTGAAAATATGCAATATCGCCATTTTGTAATAACAAATTTTCTTTGTTTTATCTTTACCTGACAACTATTACCAATAATTATTTTACTTTCGCCCCCTGAATAATTAAATAAATAATAACATAAAACTAAGAAAATGAAAAAAATCCTTTCTTTAATCGTGCTGATGATGACATTGTTTGTCATCGTAAATGCACAATCAACAACTGATCTGAACGGTGCGATTCCGATGGATCCGAATATCAGATATGGCAAGCTTCCTAATGGAATGACTTACTATATTATGAGAAACACCAAGCCTGAACATCGTGCTGAATTCCGGCTTGCTGTCAATGTCGGTTCTACCCAGGAGAATGATGACCAGCAGGGGCTGGCTCACTTCACGGAGCACATGGCATTTAATGGAACTACCCATTTTGCAAAGAATGATTTGGTAGATTATATCGAATCCATTGGCAGTAAATTCGGTGCTGATCTTAATGCTTATACCAGCTTCGATGAAACTGTCTATATGTTGCAAATCCCTACGGATTCGCCACAAATCGTTAGCAAAGCATTTACGATCTTTGAAGATTGGGCTCATAATCTTACATTCGACCACACCGAAATTGATAAAGAAAGAGGCGTCGTTGTTGAAGAATGGCGGTTAGGACAAGGGGCTAATGAAAGAATGAGAAGACAATATTGGCCCACTATGTTTAAGGATTCAAGATATGCGGTGCGCTTGCCGATTGGTAAGAAAGATATTATCCTGAATTGCAAATATGAGACCTTGAGTTCTTTCTACCATGAATGGTATCGTCCGGAGAATATGGCTTTTATTATCATCGGCGATATTGATGTGGATCAGATGGAAGCAAGGATTAAGAAACAAATGAATTTTAAAAACGAGAATACCGGTCGCCCTCTGCAATCCTTTCCGGTTCCCGATACACATGGTGTGATCATCGCTAAAGCAACAGACAAGGAAGCTACGAATACAATCATTCAGATCATGTATAAAGAACCTAAAGAAATTATCAAAACCGTTGGAGATTATAGGAAAGATTTAATAGCCGATGTTTATAATACGATGATGGGAGCGAGGATGAGAGAGCTTACTCAACAACAAGATCCTCCGTTTATTTTTGGCAATTCCAGCTATAGCGGATTGGTTAGAACTAAGAATGCATACAGATCCTTTGCAGTGGTGAAGGATGGTGGTATTGAAAGAGGAATTGAAAGCCTCGTAACAGAGAATCAAAGGGTGAAGAAATATGGATTTACTCAAAGCGAATTGGATAGAATAAAGAAAGAAATAATGAGGAATGAGGAGACTCAATATAATGAAAGGGATAAGACCGAATCGCGCAATTTCACAAGAGAATTCGTTTCTAATTTTTTAGAACAAGAACCCCTTCCTGGAATAGCTTATGAATATGAATTTTACAAAAAACAATTGCCAACAATCACACTTGAAGAGGTAAATGCTTTGGCAAAGAAATGGATTCATGAAGATGATGCAATGATTATTATTACGGGACCTCAAAAAGATTCTGCTTCCATGCTGTCTGATGATAAGATCAAGAGTATTTTAAAGGATGTTCAAACGAAAGATATCAAACCTTATGAAGATAAAGTATCAGATAAACCTTTATTAGCGACAAAGCCAACACCAGGTAAAGTCATTGATACCAAAGAGACTAAAGAGTTTGGAATTACTACATGGAAATTATCAAATGGAGTTACTATTAATTTAAAACCTACCGACTTTAAGAACGATGAAATTATGTTTACCGGGTTCAGCATGGGTGGTACTTCATTATATAATGATAAAGATTATTTGAATGCCTCAGAATGTGCTACTATTATTGATAATGGTGGCATTGGAGAGTTTGATGCTGTGCAATTGACGAAATTATTAGCCGGAAAAGTGGCGCATGTAAGTCCTTATATTGATGATGCAAGGCAGGGATTTAATGGAAGCTGTTCTCCACAAGACATGGAGACCATGTTTCAGATGCTTTATCTTTATTTCACTTACCCTAATAAAAGCAAAACCGATTTCCAGGCTTATATAGAGAAAGAACGAGGCATCTTGCAGAATAGAAATGCAAGTCCTGAAGCAGCGTTTCAAGATACGATCAAGGTTACTATGGGTCAATATAATGTGAGGTCTAATCCTATGACTGAAAAGATGCTGAATGAGATAAACTTCGACAAGGTTTATGAGATATTCAAAGAGCGTTTCTCTGATCCTAATGGGTTTAATTTTACTTTCGTCGGTAACTTTAAGCCGGAAACGATTAAACCCTTAATTGAACAATATATTGGTGGAATCCCTACTAAAAACAGGAAGGAAACCTTCAAAGATTTAGGACTTACTCCACCAAAAGGAAAGATTGAAAAGACCGTTCGCAGAGGCGTCGAGCCAAAGAGTTCTGTGAATATTAAACTCACCAATAAATTTGTTTATAACCGTAAAAACAGAAATGATTTGAATCTTCTGATGCGCCTGGTAAGTATTAAATTAAGAGAAGAGATGCGTGAAGAAAAGAGCGGTGTATATGGCGTAAGGGCGACTCCATCTATGAGTCATTATCCTAAGGAAGCCTATGAGATTACCTTTGGATGGGGATGCGCACCTGAAAATGTTGATATGCTTATCAAAACCATGTGGGAAGAGGTTGATAAAATCAAAGCAAATGGTTGTAATGACATGGATTTAGGGAAGGTTAAAGAGACCGCTATTCGTGAACGTGAAACTTATTTGAAGGAAAACAGATTCTGGATGAGTGCTATTAATAACAGTGCGCTTGATGGTGAAAATATATTGGAATTAAATGACTATACCAACTATATCAACAGCCTTAAATCAGATGACTTCAAACGCCTGGCAAATCAATATCTGGCAAAAGAAAATGTTGCTACGTTTATGTTGATGCCTTTGAAATAACAAGTAGAGTGAAATACTTCTATACAGAAAGCCTGTTGATATATTGTCAAAAGGCTTTTTGATTTTTATCTACGTCCTTCTTCGAAATTCTGAACATACTATGCCTGTGGCAATAGATATATTTAAAGACTCTGCTTTTAAAAGATTATCATTAAAGGATAGTATTTTTATTTCATGGCTGATAAATTTATTAAGAAGATGATTGATGCCTCTTGATTCATTACCAAAAATAATCAAGGCATCTTTCTTTAAATCGCAGTCATAAATATTCTCTCCAATTAACGTTGTTCCATAAACCGGGAGAAATTTATTCCACAGAAATAATTCTTCTAAAAGCATATAAGATACCTTGACATTACAAAATGAACCCATGGTTGCCTGGATGACTTTAGGGTTATAAACATCAACACTATCTGGTGAGCAAATGACATTCTTGATACCAAACCAGTCGGCAATCCTGATAATTGTTCCTAAATTTCCAGGATCTTTTATCTCATCAAAGATTAATGTAAGGCCTTTTTTTAATGAATTCAGCTCCAATTGATTTATGGGAATGGCTACAACAATTAGCACTTCCTGTGGTGTTTTTAATCCGCTTATTCTTTCAAATTCATTTGCCTTTATTTCATAAAGGTTGACAGATGAATCATACTTATACTCATGTGCTTTGAACCATTCCGAGGTAGCATATATTGATTCTATTTTATAAGAAGAACTTAATAAGTATTCAGCTATCTTCTCCCCCTCGGCAATAAAAAATCCATGTTCATTTCTATACTTTTTAATCTGAAGGGATGTAAGAAATTGTATTTGTTTTTTTGTAATCATCAAAGTAAATTTATTAACGCAGGGATTTGTAATTTTGTCCGCTTACAAAACTAATAAATCTCTGACATTTGAAACGACTATTATTTTTTTCCATATTAATTATAAGTTCTCTCTTATACAACGGATGTAGCCCGACAAAAAACATAAAAGGAGATGAAGTATTCCTTAATTCCAATAAACTCAATAGAACAAAATCAAAGATAGATTCCAAAGAAAGCGCTTCATTAAAAGAGAGTATTTCTTTAATCATCAAACCTAAGACAAATAAAAAACTATTAGGACTCCTTAGAACAAGATTGTTCTTTCATAACCTTGCTTATAAGGACGGAATGGATACTCTGAAGCATCAATGGTTAAGAAAATTCTTTGTAAATTCTTTAGGCGAGCCACCTGTTATTCTTGATACGACACAAGTTGAAAAGGTTGAAAAAAACATCAAGTCTTTTATGCAAAAGGAAGGCTTCTTTAATGCTACTGTTTGGGATACTATTAAGTATAGTAAAAATCATAAGAAGGCTGATGTAGAATACATCGTCACAGGAAATGAACCTTTCAAAATAGATTCCATTACTTATGATATTTCTGACCCTGGCTTGGAGGGAATTATCAAGTCTGACTGCGCCGTAAATTCTTTGATTAAAGTTGGCGATATATATGATGGCGATGATTTGTCAAAGGAAAGAGACCGGCTGACTCATGAATTAAAACAACGGGGCTACTACTATTTTTCTCCACAATATATTCACTTTTTTATTCCCTATGATTTAGATTCTCATAAAGTCAAAATCGTTTATACAGTGAAAAGAGTGAATGAAAATAAAATAGCCCAAGAGCAAGGAAAGCTGCCGGAAAATCATCATCTTTATAACATAAAAAATATTTATGTTCAGACAGATTACAATCCTCGCGAATTAAATTCTGACCGAAACATGGATACAGTTTTCTATAAAAATGTATATTTTATTTCTTCCAGACAAAGCCCAAAGTATAATAACAACAGGCTTTTGCAAACTATATTTTTTAAGACAGGTGAACATTATGAAATTGAGAAAGCTGATGAAACAAATAAACGATTGAGCGACTTAGGTACTTTTAAATTTATAAATATCAACTTTGATTCTGTAGCTTTTGATTCTACTCTAAACAGATATGAGGTGAATGCTTTTGTTCTCCTGAGTCCTTCCAAAAGACAATCGCTTTCTGTAGAAAGTGAAGGTACCAATCAGGGCGGAGGTCTGGGTGTTATTGCTAATGGTGATTATCGAAACAAAAATACTTTCTCTGGCTTCGAGACTTTTGATATAAGACCGAAGATAGCTTTTGAAGAGCAGATTTCCATCATCAGTACCACCACAAAAACGCGCCCTTTCTTTAATGTTTTCAATACTTTGCAGTATGGTCTTGAAATGACTTTGAAAATTCCAGAGTTCTTTATCGCAGACAAAATATTTCCTCACCTGTCTCAACATGCTGCTCCGTCGGTTACTTTTTCTGCCTCCTATAATCAAGAGATAAGACCTGATTATACAAGGTCTTTGTCCAATGTTTCTTATGGTTACACTTTTAAAGAATCAGCACAGAAGACATGGACTGTAAATTTGATAGATATCAACTATGTAACCTCGAAATTAGTTGATACTTTTCAGAACCTTATAAACAGTTATCATGACCCTGCAATCACCAATTCATACAGTCCTCACGTTACCACCGACATAAATTTTAATCGCGTCAAAAGAACTCAGGATATCAAGGATAAATTTAAACCCTATTACTACTTTTCTTATGGAGGCGAACTGTCAGGTTTCCTTCCCACTTATGTCTATCGAAGTTTATTTAAATTACCTGATAATGGCGACGGACAATACGAACTTTTCAAGACCGTTTATTCAGAATACATCAAGGGATTTATTGATTATAGATATTATGTTCCCAAATTTTTATTAGGGAATTTAGCTCTCCGCGGCTTTGCAGGTGCAGGTCGTCCCTTTGAACCACAAACCCAGACACTACCTTTTGAAAAGGCTTTTTATGGTGGCGGTGCCAATGATATTCGTGGCTGGATTGCCCGAACTCTCGGTCCTGGTTCCTATGTTAATACACAAAATATTGATCAGACAGGAGATATTAAATTACTATTTAGTGCTGAATACCGATTTGAAATCACAGGTATCTTCCAAGGTGCCTTATTCACCGACGCAGGGAATATATGGCTCTGGAATCCTGATGCTATTCGTACAGGAGCTCAATTCAAAGCCAATTCTTTTTATAAAGAAATAGCAGTAGGTTCAGGATTTGGGTTGCGACTAAACTTTAATTTCTTTGTAGTTCGCTTTGATGAGGCATGGGCTGTTATTAATCCTTATCCTGCACCAGATGGCAGCCAATTAAATCCAGTATCCTACTATAATTTAAGGAACATGCGCATCAATCTTGGGATTGGTTTTCCATTTTAAAAAGCATTCTACGAGTTTCCTTTTTAATTAGAAATTTTTCCTGAGAAGGATATTACCAATACTATTCATCATTGTTTTATTGCAGCACCAAGAAAAATGGTGCTATCATAAAACAATGAAAGAAAAACACAATCAGACCTTACTTTTCCTCCTTCTCAAAGTTTTCAAATCCCTTATTTTTTGACTCAACAGCCTTTTGGAATGACATTGAAGGTTTTTATAGAATATTTAATAGCTGATTATGAATACTTTACACCTTCCAACCTATAAGTACATACTTTTCCGGAAAACTTGTAGACTTTTCCCAGAAACTTGTAGACTTTTCCCAGAAACTTGTAGACTTTTCCAGAAAACTTGTAGACTTTTCCAGAAAACTTGTAGACTTTTCCAGAAAACTTATAGACTTTTCCGGGAAACTTGTAGACTTTTCCGGAAAACTTATAGACTTTTTCCGAAAACTTGTAGACTTATTCCAGAAAAGTATGTACTTTTTCAGGAAAAGTATACAAGTCTGATTTGGAAGGTTTAGAAGCTGATTCGGAAGGTTCAGATTACATGCAAAAAGGTGTTCCAAATGAAGTGGAAGCTGTTAGCTTATCAAATAAACAATAGACTTCTTCGGAAAATAGGAACGCAGATGACGCAGATTGCTTATGATAAGACATGATTCCTTTATTTTAATAAGAAATCATATCTTATCATAAGCAATCTGTGTCATCTGCGTTCCCCTCTTTTTTATTTTCCTAAGAGCTCTAATGAACTCTTATTCCACGAGGTATGACTTCTTTTAAATTAGCAACAGGCGATTCCTAAAATCATGCAAAACAAATCTTGAATCTGACAAAGTCTGTTTTATTTTTTTATCCTTTCGTTTTATGATTGCTTCGCCCTTGCGAGCAACAATAAAACTATGGTAAATATGATGAAGAAAATAGCCTGGGATTTTAAGATTCCGGAAAGTATCCTGAATCTTAAGATTATTTCAGAATCTCTCTTGAAATAACCAGCTTCTGGATCTCGGAAGTTCCTTCACCGATGGTACAAAGTTTGGAATCACGGTAATATTTTTCGACAGGGAAATCTTTGGTATATCCATATCCGCCAAAGATTTGCACAGCTTCGGTAGAAACTCTCACTGCTACTTCAGAGGTATAATATTTTGCCATCGAAGATTCCTTTTTCATTGGCAAGCCACGATTCTTCATGTCTGCAGCTTGATAAGTAAGGAGTTCGGCAGCTTCAATCTGCGTCGCCATATCTGCAAGTTTAAAAGAGATAGCCTGAAACTCTGCGATAGGTTTGCCAAATTGTTCTCGCTCCTTGGAATATTTTACAGAAGCTTCAAAAGCACCCTTCGCAATACCGATTCCAAGAGAGGCGATAGAAATTCTTCCGCCATCAAGAACCTTCATTGCCTGCGCGAATCCTTCACCAAGTTTGCCCATGATCTGATCTTTATGAACGCGACAATTATCAAAGATCAGTTCAGTAGTTTCTGAAGCGCGCATTCCTAATTTATTTTCCTTGCGACCGCCAGAAAAACCAGGAGTACCTTTTTCAATGATGAAGGAAGTCATACCCTTACTGTCGCCTTTGTTTCCAGTTCGCACGATCACCACAGCCACATCGCCGGAGATGCCATGAGTAATAAAATTCTTGCTGCCATTGATGATAAAATAATCACCATCCGCAACAGCAGTAGTGAGCATATTTGCAGAATCAGAACCAGTGTTCACTTCTGTCAAACCCCATGCGCCAATCCATTCAGCAGTAGCTAATTTAGGCAGATATTTTTTCTTCTGTTCAGCATTTCCGAAGGTCAGAATATGACCTGTGCAAAGAGAATTGTGAGCCGCCATAGACAAACCAATTGAGCCGTCAATCTTAGACAATTCAACGATAGCAGTTACATATTCAGTATAGCTCAAGCCTGCACCACCATACTCGACAGGCACTAAAACACCCATCAAACCTAATTCTCCAAGCTTCTTAAAGACATCTACCGGGAATTTCTGTGATTCATCCCATTCCATCATCTTTGGTTTGATATGTTTCTCACCAAAGTCCTTGATTGTAGCGGCAATCATCCGCTGGTTCTCGTTAATTTCAAAATCCATATAATCGTTATTCGTTAATTGTTAATCGTTATTCCAATCGTTATTCCTTTATACCCTATACCTTTATACCTCTAATCACCAACTTTGAGATAGGGTGCAAGTTTACTAAATAATCCGTCATCCATTAAGACTAACTTTTTAATATCAGTTATTTCCTTGTAATTGCCATGCTGTTTTCTATAATTGATAATGGCATTAGCCGTCTTGATTTTAATGTAAGGATGTTTCTTTAAGTCATCAAAAGAGGCAAGATTGATATTGATCTTTTTCACAAGATCAGGATTAACGTTGACATGCTCTTCTACCTGGTTGAATTGCAAACTATCGAAGCCATAAACTTCGTATAATTGTTCCTTATTAATGAACCCTCCAAGCAGATCGCGATAC
>Ga0206965_10413_pt1 | contig 10289 bp, 8 predicted proteins | sample Alteio_BWOrgHeat_26_FD_152973 | JGI IMG/M metagenome (GOLD analysis project Ga0206965, IMG submission 152973) | Enriched cells from forest soil in Barre Woods Harvard Forest LTER site, Petersham, Massachusetts, United States -... | ecosystem: Environmental > Terrestrial > Soil > Temperate forest >...
TGGTGTGTTTCTGCCGCTGCAGGAAGATGTGTTTCCTGACACGGACGATTTTGGCCGCGTCTTTCGCAACAACGCCGTAATGTCCGCCATGGGCATTCCGCAAATCACGGCGATCATGGGCATGTGCGTGGCCGGTGGCGCTTATCTGCCGGTAATGTGTGACACCATATTAATGACGGAAGGTAGCGGGCTTTTTCTGGCCGGACCGGCGCTGGTGCAGGCGGCGATTGGAGCCAAGTATTCGGCGGAAGAGCTGGGCGGCGCGCAGATGCACGCGCAGATTGCCGGGACAATCGATTATCGCGAAGCCAATGACCAGATCTGCCTTGAGCGTATCCGCTCCGTGGTGAGCAAACTGGGCCACAAACCAACTGCGCCTTTCAGCCGCATCAAAGCGGAACCAGCTGCTTACGCCGCGGAAGAAATTTACGGAATCTTTGAAGCCGATGGCATGCGTCCGTATGACATAAAAGAAATTATTGCCCGCGTGGTGGACGGCGGAAGGTTTGACGAATACAAGGCCGAGTACGGCAAGACGGTAGTCTGTGGGCTGGCGCGCATTGGCGGATTTGCCGTTGGCATTGTGGCGAATCAGGCATCCCCTGCGCAGCAAACCGATCCCTCATCTGGAGCCAAGCGCGTGGAGTTTGGCCGCGTGATCTACACCGAGAGCGCAGAAAAGGCCGCGCGCTTCATCATGGACTGCAACCAGAACCTGATACCGCTGATTTTTCTGCACGATGTAAACGGTTTTATGGTGGGCCGTGATGCCGAGTGGAGCGGCATTATCAAAGCCGGAGCCAAAATGGTGAATGCCGTGGCGAACTCCGTGGTGCCTAAAATCACGGTGATTGTCGGCGGATCGTTTGGCGCAGGGCATTATGCCATGTGCGGCAAAGCCTATGATCCGCGCTTTGTCTTTGCCTGGCCATCCGCCCGATACGCTGTGATGAGCGGCGCTGCTGCTGCCGGTACGCTGGTTGAGATCAAAATTAAACAGCTGGAACGCGGCGGCAAAAAACTGAGCGACGCGGAAAGAAAAGAGCTGTTCGACACCACCAAAGCTACCTATGACCATCAGACCGATCCGCGTTATGGCGCGGCGCGGTTGTGGATCGACAAAATTATTGATCCCATAGAGACACGGCAGACATTGATCACGGCGCTGGAGGCGGCAAGCCTGAATCCTGAGGTGAAGGAGTTTAAGGTGGGTGTACTTCAAACGTAACAAAAAACCTACCACGGAGACACGGAGGCACGGAGAAAATCTAAATAAAGTAGGTCTGTGCAAGGTGAATTGATGAATGGAAATAGTGGCGCTGGTACAGTAATAAAATTAAAGCATGAAGAGCTTACAGAGCAGATTATTGGAGCAGCTATTGAAGTACATAAAGCTCTAGGTCCAGGATTACTGGAAGGCGTATACGAAGAATGCTTGTGTCATGAATTAAACATAAGAGATCTAGCGTTTGAGCGCCAGATACTTATTCCCGTCATCTACAAAGGCGTAACGCTGGATTGCGGATATCGTCTCGATCTTGTTGTTGCAGATTCAGTTATTCTTGAACTGAAAAGCATAGAGCGCGTCTTGCCCATTCATGAGGCCCAGTTACTGACTTATATGCGATTGTTGTCAAAATCGGTAGGTTTCATCATCAACTTCAATGTTCCGGTCTTACGTAACGGAATTATCCGAAAAGTCTTATGAAATTGCATTTCTCCGTGTCTCCGTGCCTCCGTGGTAGGTTTTGAATTCATGTCGAACGAAGTAAAAATCATCGAATGCCCACGCGATGCCTGGCAGGGCCTCAAGAGTCAGATTCCCGCTGCGACCAAAGCCCAGTATCTGCGCGCGCTGATTGGTGCAGGATTCAAGCACATTGACGCCGTGTCATTCGTCTCGCCCAAGGCCATTCCTCAGATGGCGGACTCGGAAGCTGTGCTCAAAGAGCTTGATCCGCCGGACGACGTGGAAATTATCGGTATCGTGGTAAACCAGAAAGGCGCGGACCGTGCCATCGCAACTGAGGCTGTGCATACGCTGGGATTTCCTTATTCCATCTCGCCAACGTTTCTGGAGCGCAACCAGCATCAGACGCTGGAAGCTGCGGCTGACGAACTGGAGCAGATCAAGTTGAAGGCAGATGCCGCCGGGCTGGACGTTGTGGCATATATATCGATGGCCTTCGGCAATCCTTATGGCGATCTGTGGAATGCTGACGAGGTGATTGAAGCTGTGGGCATTCTGGCTGACATGGGGATCAAGCAAATATCGCTGGCGGATACCGTGGGACTCTCAACGCCGGCGCAGGTAAAAGAGCTGATCTCCGCAGTGACCAGCGCTTACGATTACCTGGAGATCGGCGCGCATCTGCACAGTACGAAAGCTGGCGCGGCGGAAAAGATTATTGCTGCCTATGAAGCTGGCTGCCGGCGCTTTGACTCTGCCATCGGTGGGCTCGGCGGCTGTCCGTTTGCGCAGGATGAGATGATTGGCAACATTCCCACGGAGATTGCCGTGCAGGCGCTGGCAGCGCATGGCGCGGATGTTCCACTGAAGAAGCCGCTCGATGGGGTAATACAGATGTCAGCCGATATTGCGAAGAAATACACACCAATTCAATGACACACGACTACAAAACTGTTCAATACGCAGAAGACCAGAGCATTGCCACCATTACTCTGAATCGTCCGGACAAACGCAATGCCATTAGCTATGAGCTGATTGACGATCTGATCGCGGCGCTGAAGCAGGCTGCGAGCTCATCGGCGCAAATCGTAATACTTACCGGCGCAGGCAAAGCGTTTTGCTCCGGCATGGACCTGGACAACTTGAAGCAGCTTACGGGACGCACACACGAGCAGAACGTCCAGGATTCTGAAACCATGGCGTCATTGTTTCGTGCGCTTTACGATTTTCCCAAGCCGACCATCGCTGCTGTAAACGGCGCTGCCATTGCCGGTGGCACAGGGCTGGCAACGTTGTGCGACTTTACGCTGGCTGTTCCGGAAGCCAAGTTTGGCTATACGGAAGTTCGCATCGGATTTGTGCCCGGCATTGTTTCCAGTTACCTGATTGCCAATGTCGGCGAGAAGCGGGCGCGTGACTTGTTACTCACGGGGCGGTTGTTTGATGCCGAAGAAGCTTACAAACTGGGATTGGTAACGGAGATCGTAACGCCAGAGCAGTTGATGCCGCGCGCCTTGCAGCTGGCAGGACAGCTTATGGAAAATAGTCCAGCGTCACTGCGCACTACCAAGGCGCTACTTTCCAGCTATACAAAAGAGCAGCTGGATCGTCAGCTAAAAAACGCCATCAAAGAGAATGCTGGCATCCGGCAGACGGCAGATTTCAAAGAGGGAATTACTTCATTTCTGGAGAAGCGCAAACCAACTTGGACAAAATAGAAGGCGTCAATAAAAAGATCAGTGGCGAAACCAAATTGCGCGTGCGGTACGCTGAGACGGACAAGATGGGCGTTGTTTATCACTCCAACTTTGTTATCTGGTTTGAAGTTGGACGGGTTGAGTTGCTGCGTCAACTGGGGTTCCAGTACAGCGACATGGAGCAGCAGGATGACTGCCACATCCCCGTGGTTGACCTGAAGGTGCGCTACAAGGTTCCAGCCCAGTATGATGATGAGATAGTGATCCGCACGGAGATTAAGAACGTACGTTCTTCGCTGCTGCATTTCAGCTATGAAGTATTTCGGGAAGGCGACCGCACATTGCTGGCGACGGGCGAGACCACGCACATCATTGTCGATAAGCAACTCAAACGGCGGGCGATGCCGGAAAAATATATGAAAGCTTTTACTCATCGCACTTCTACCAGAACGACGAACTCATGACTGCAATTCAAATCAACGGTAACGATCTCTCCTTCGACGACCTGCGCCAGGTAGTGTATGCACGCAGGCCCGTCGCTCTGGCGTCCGATGCACGGAAAAAAGTTGTGGCCGCACGTGAGGTTGTGGAGAAGTTGCTGCGCGAAAACCGCGTGGCCTATGCCGTCAATACGGGCGTGGGCAAACTGAGTGATGTTCGCATACAGCCGGAACAAAATCGTCAGCTTCAATTGAACCTGATCCGCTCGCATTCCGCTGGAGTAGGCGAGCCACTATCGCAGGAAGAGACGCGGGCCATGATGCTCCTGCGCGCCAACTCTCTGTCTAAAGGATTTTCGGGTGTACGGCCTGAAGTGATTGAGTTGATCTGCGCCATGCTGAACAAGGGCGTGCATCCGGTAGTGCCGTCGCAGGGAAGCGTAGGCGCAAGCGGTGATCTTGCTCCACTGGCGCATCTGGCGCTGGCGATGATCGGCGAAGGCGAAGTATGGCTTGAGAACACGCGCATGAAGAGTGCGGATGCGCTGGCCCGAGCCGACATCAAACCGCTGATACCTGAAGCCAAGGAAGCAATTTCACTCATCAATGGCACGCAGGCCATGCTGGCTGTGGGAACTTTGTCATTGCTGGCGGCAGAAACGCTGGCTGAAACCGCCGACGTGCTGGGCGCGATGACGCTGGATGCGCTTCAAGGCACGGATGTCGCGTTTGACGAACGCATACACGCGGCTCGTCCACATGCGGGGCAGATCAAGGTAGCGGCCAACCTGCGCCGGCTGATGGCGGGAAGCGAAATTCGCGCGTCGCACAAAGATTGCGGGCGCGTGCAAGATGCATATTCACTGCGCTGCATTCCTCAGGTCCATGGCGCCGTGCGGGATACGCTGGAGTTCTGCCGGCGGACCTTTGAGATTGAAATGAATTCGGCGGTGGATAATCCGTTGGTCTTTGTCACGGGCCATGCCGAAGGCGACATTATTTCCGGCGGCAATTTTCATGGTGAGCCTCTGGCCTTCGCGCTGGATTACATGGCCATTGTGCTCTCTGCATTGGCAGGAATCTCTGAACGGAGAATTGAGCGGCTGGTCAATCCCGCGCTGAATGAAGGCTTGCCGCCATTTCTCGCACCTGAGGCAGGCATCAACTCTGGGTTCATGATGCCGCAAGTCACGGCAGCGGCGCTGGCCAGCGAGAACAAAGTTTGGGCACACCCGGCATCAGTGGATTCGATTACGACCTCCGGCAACAAAGAAGATTTTGTATCGATGGGGATGACAGCAGCGATCAAGCTGAAGAAAATCGTTGCGAATACCACGAACGTGCTGGCGATTGAAGCGTGTGCCGTCGCGCAGGCATTGGATTTTCTGGCTCCACATAAAACCAGTGCGCCGTTGCAGAAGGCGCATGCAGCAATCCGCAAAGTAAGCCCTACGATCGAACAGGACCGCGTGTTTGCCGAGGATTTTGTACGACTGGCTGAGCTGATCAAGGCTGGTGGATTGGCCGAGTAGCGTCATCCGCGAGCTTGAATATTTTTATTTTTTCGATCTAGCGCTTGATGAGCAAAGACACAAGATCCCTCGAGCCTACTCACAAGCTGATGAAAGCGCTTGTTCGTTTACGGCCCTCGGGATGACGAGTTTTTTAAATTTTAGTAATTGAAAAACTTTTTTTACGTTGCGTATTGCGCTTCGCCATTGCCGAATGACCAGTTCTCTTTCGGCACTTCCACCAGATTAATCATTACATCTTCTTTGCGCAGTTTGAGCTCCTGATGCAGGAGTTCCGCGATGCGCTTGTACAAAGCCTTTTTCATCTCGGTGGTGCGCCCCGTGTTCAGCGTGATTTGAATTATCATCAGCGCATTGGTACGGGAGATATTGAGATAGTTAGCATCAAAAACAAAATCAGCCTGAGCATGCTCGGTGATGATCTGAAAGCGATCAAGCGGCGGAACGTTAATGGTTTCGACCATGGCGCGGTGGACAGCGTCACCAATCTGGGCGTGTTGGGATTTGTGTTGGCCTTCCTGTAGTGAAATTTTAACCAGCGGCATGTGATCTCCCTGTAAGAGCTATTGAATGGATTCGTCTGTCGCGCAAAAGATGCAACTAGTCACGGATTATTTATTTTCCAGCCCGCCATCAAAAAACTTATTCAATGCCGTTGCGTCTAAATATTTACGCGGAACCTTTTTTACGCGCCACAGTATTCTGCAATGGCTGTGTGTTTTTTAGCTTCAGCCGCCAGAGGAGTTTGCCCCATGATGGAATCGATTCTTCAGGATCTGCGGTATGGACTGCGAACATTGGTGAAGTCGCCACGATTTACTGCCACTGCCGTGATCACGCTGGCGATGGGGATTGCGGCCAATGTGGCCATCTTCACGTTTGTGGATGCCACGTTGCTACGTCCTCTGCCGTACAAGGACTCTCGACGTCTGGTGGAAGTCTACGATACCCGTGAGCAAACGGTGGCGTCACAGTTTGAGTCTTCTTATCCCGACTATCTGGATTGGAAACAGCAGAACCAGGTTTTTGCTTCCATGGCCGGCTACAATCAGAATGGTACGGTGTTGCGTGGGCAGGGCACGCCGCTCATCCTTCCATCCGCCGTTGTGAGCGACAATTTCTTTACCACTCTCGGCGTGCAGCCGTGGCTGGGCCGCGATTTTCGGCCCGGTGAGGAGTTGGCTTCCGCGCCACAAACGACAATTCTGAGCTATGGCTTCTGGAAAAAGCATTTTGGCGGCAAGCGGGATGTTATTGGGCAGGTGGTGACGCTGGGCAATGATCAAGTCACCATTATCGGGGTACTGCCGGCGGACTTCCATTTTGCCCCCGTAAGCGATCCAGACCTGTGGCAGACACTGCACGCCACGGGCGGTTTGCGCGACCGCAGAAACCTGCATTGGCTGAACGTGGTAGCCCGTCTAAAGGCGGGAATTTCACAGGACCAGGCAACCGCCGGAATGAGAGTTGTAACGGAAGCCCTGGAAAAACAATATCCGGCATCCAACACCAAATTACGAACAACAATTGTGCCGCTGAATGAAGTTATCGTTGGACAGATACGTCCTATCCTTTTGCTATTGCTTGGCGCGGTAGGGCTGCTGTTGATGATTGCCGTCTCTAACGTGGCCAACCTGCTGCTGGCGCGGGCGCTTTCCCGCCGTCGTGAAGTGGCGGTACGCACAGCATTGGGCGCCAGTCGCTGGCGGCTGGTGCGGCAAATGCTCACGGAAGGCATTTTGCTTTCGCTGGCCGGGGCAGCTCTGGGTGTTGTATTGGCAGAGTGGATGGTCAAAGGATTTGTCGCAGCCATTCCGCAAGCTCTATTGAACAGCATGCCTTATATAAAAATGATGAGAATTGACTGGGGCGTGCTGCTGTTTGCCCTGGGCATCGCGCTGTTTACAGGAGTTCTGTTTGCGCTGGCGCCGGCTCTCCAGCTTTCAGGAAAGCATATTCACGACGCGTTTCGCGACGGAGCGCGGGGATCCCAGTCTGTGGGGTGGCGGCGTTTTGCTTCCGCACTGGTGGTGGCTGAAGTTGCCATCTCCATGGTGCTGCTGTTCGGCGCAGGCGTACTGGGCAAGAGCTTTTACCGTTTGTTGCAAGTGGATACGGGATTCAACTATCACAACCTTTCCAGCATGGCTGTGGCCATGCCTTCAGCCCAGTACAAGACAGACGCTCAGCAAATTGCTTTTTACAGGTCTTTGCTGGACCGCGTGCAAACGTTGCCTGGGGTGCAGTCCGCTGGCGTCACTTCAACCCTGCCGATTGGACAAGGCAACACCTCCAATGTTGTGGTAATAGGCCAGCCGTATACCGGACAGGGATTTGAAGCGAACAGCCGTTCCGTAGACATCCACTACTTTCAGACTTTGCATGCGCACCTAATGGCGGGACGATGGTTTGACGCGTCTGACACGGCTGAAGCGCCGCAAAGGGTCATCGTCAACAAAACTTTTGCCGACATGTTCATGAAGGGACTGGACCCGGTGGTTCAGCAAGTCCGCTTTACATACTCCGACGCAGAGAAGCCACGGCAGGTTGTTGGCGTAGTAAGCGACATCAGAGAAGGGCAGCTTGATGCTCCGGCGCTTCCCGCCATTTATACGCCCTACCTGCAGGATCCCGACTCGTTTCTATACCTGGTGGTTCGCACACAGCAAGATGCGGCAGCGGCCATCCTGCAAACAAAGGCTGCGGTAAGCCAGCTTGATCCCAACGTGGTCACATTCCAGGAACAGACCATGGAAGATTTCATACAACGATCACCGGTGGCGTTCTTTCATCGCTACCCGGCGTGGCTGGCAGGATTATTTGCCTTGATGGCGTTGATACTAGGGACCATTGGACTGTATGGGCTCGTTGCTTATTCAGTGAGCCAGCGGACGCAGGAGATTGGAATTCGCATGGCGCTGGGCGCGCAACGCAGCAGTGTGCTGCAGATGGTCTTGTTGCAAGGCGTGCGGCTGATTGTTCCCGGAGCTCTCATTGGAATTGCCGGTGGGGTTGCGGCGGCGCTGCTTGCGCGCAGCCTGCTGTTCCGCGTAAGCGCATGGGACCCGGCCATCTTTGCCATAGTGACAGCACTACTGGCAAGTGTGACTTTGATAGCCAGTTACATTCCGGCTCGCACGGCAACCAAGGTCGATCCCATGGTGGCGCTGCGATATGAGTAGGACTTTCCTTGTCCCGAAGCGAAGCGAGGGGATCCCAACCCTGTCCTGTTTTTCGATGACGTGCGATTTCGGCGATGACCGGATGTCGGCGACCCCCACCCCCTCCCTATACCCATCCCAAATTGGCGTGTATTTGGTATGGGTGATCCCAAGTCATCCCAATTTGGCGTGGGGTTCAGAGATTAAGTCCCGATTGGCGTAGACTTAGGGTTTCCAATTACCAAATTACCCATTTACCCATTTACCAATTTTTTGTGGCCCTCTGCCTGCGTCTTTCAGCCAGCCTCTTTCAGCCAGAGCCCCACCCGGGCATAGACGTTTTGTTGCAAACAAACACCAAACCGTAATTCGCGACAGTCTTATGACAGCCTTGTCGAAGCTCTTTTTTCGTCTGCTTTTGCCGTTGATTTGGCTGAATGCTGATTGCTGCCAGCTGAATGCTGATTTTCAAAGATCAAAACACCCACTCACACCCTGAGGCGCAACACATAATAGCGCCGGCCACATGGCAAATCAAGAGCGAAATGGTACAAGCACAATGCTGCTAGCTTCAGCTATGCCGCCCAGGTCTGTCATCTTGAGCGAGTCCGAGGGAGCAATGCGACTAAGGGCGAGTCGAAAGACCCCGAGAATGGGTATCGCGCCATGCCGATTCAGGGAGTTTCAACCAGGGACAGACGAGAGCGCTTAAGCTTTCAAATCCCTTAACAACCGCTCAAATGCATTCTTATACGAACCATGGTTCTTCCAATCCTTGAAATCCCCGATGTGCCTTGTCCGGCGTATGTCCGCTGCCCAGGCCTCGTCGGTTTCCATCACAGCATCATCCAGCCGGATCGGGAACAGCACGGTCCTTTTTTCTCGACGTTCCTTCTCGAACGCTGTTTCTACTTCCTTCTCAACCCATGGGCTGGTAACGGAATTTTCTGAAAGCAACACCATCAGCTTGTCATGCACCCGAATGGCCTCATCAAATGACGTACGAAGCCTGTCCCCAATCTTTAGATCGTCTGGTGCAAACCAGCACCGAACCTTTTTGCTTATCAGATCAGCATGCAACCGTTCCGCGAGTTCCTGATCTTTGCTCGAATAGCTGATAAAGCAAGAATAAAACTCAATCGGCGACATCGCCGCCACTAGAGCTTTCATGTTGGCGATAAAAGGCTCCGGAACGCCTATACCGCGCAGGAAAATATCTGGAATCTTTCCATAGGAGAGATAGATGGTTTCTATTCCGACAATAGAAGCACTGGTATGCCGAACAGTTTCTAGTCCTTTGCACTGGCTTATGTCGACATTTGTAAACGTACTACCTGCCATACTGCAGTTGGTAAAATCTGCATTTGTAAGTACCGCTTCATTGAAATTAACCCAAAGAAGCTCTGCCCCGCCAAAGTTTGCTCCTGCGAGATTAGTTAACCGGGCAGACTGGCCAAAATCAAGGCGGGATTTTCTCGATTGTATGATGCTTGGTCCAAGTCAGTCCCGAAGAGTAATGCACCATCGAGATTTGCCAAACCAAGATTAACACCGCAAAGACTTGCACTCGTGAGGTTCGCATTGCGAAGATCTGAGCCGTGGAGATTTGCTGTAAGAGGACTACGGGCCAAATTCCTATCCAGCACAACCATGTTAGCTACACCAAAGTTCGCTCGGGTGAGATTTGCATTATTAAGATCAGCTCCTCTGAGGTCTACGCCAGCGAAGTCTACACCTGTTAGATCGATCGGAATCTTCGGGTTTGTCAG
>Ga0206965_10415_pt1 | contig 10227 bp, 6 predicted proteins | sample Alteio_BWOrgHeat_26_FD_152973 | JGI IMG/M metagenome (GOLD analysis project Ga0206965, IMG submission 152973) | Enriched cells from forest soil in Barre Woods Harvard Forest LTER site, Petersham, Massachusetts, United States -... | ecosystem: Environmental > Terrestrial > Soil > Temperate forest >...
ATAGCGAAAGTTTTAGTAATGATTCTTATCTTAGGATTTTTAGCAAATAATTCTTATTGTCAAATAAGTATTATGACTAAAGATATTAATGGTAAACTGGATGCTGTGCTGCTTGATTCTATTAGTTCCATCAGTCAGGCTTCCCTTAATAAAAAGGCTTTGGGCGCAATGGGAATTCCTGATATTAAAGAAAAAGAGTTCACCGGATACAACGGAATGGTGCAATATGATTTTACATTTACTGATAAGAGCCTTATGGGGGCAACATTGGTGAATGGCTTCTCTACAATTAAGAATCAATTTTTATTTAATCATCAAAAGACCTCTAAATTTGACAGCCTATTGTATAAAGAACATGAAAGGGTTTTTAATAAAGTAAAAAAATATTTGCGACTCAAGGAAGGCACGGTTTATGTGATGAGGATTTCCATAAAATTTGAATGGGATGAGAAAAACGACAAAGCGATTGAGCGGAGTTCATACTTGATTGATAAAAAATATCAGATGAAAGAGTTGCATGATAAAAACGCAAAATGCTGATACCTGGAAGACAGAAATATTAAACATAATAAATCGTTAAACAATAAGAATATGAAAGCTAAAATTGGAATCTTGATGCTGTGTGTTTACTGCTTTTTAATAAGCAATGGACAGGTAACTACTGCCGACACTCTGACCAAACATGGAGGGGAGAATGTTACTCTTTGTGGTATTGTAAAAACTGTCCAATCATCTGAAAAGGTTGGCGGGAATGGGAGTATAGTTACTTTTACCGGAGATATCCCTGATAAAACTTATACCGCCATCATCAGCAATAAACTGAATAAAAGCATGGATTATAAATTGGAAAGCCTGATAGGAAAAAATATTTGTTTTTCAGGGAAAATAAAGGTCAATAAAGGTAATGCTGAAATAATGGTCACTAAAATAAATGATATTTATAAAGCTCCCCTCGTAAAGAAATAATGAGACTTATAAACGTTTAAAATGAATACGATGAAAAAAATAATAACCTCCATCCTACTCTTGATTGTTTTCGCAAGCAGCAGTTATGCTACTCATAACCGCGCCGGATTTATCACGGTGAAATCCATACCAGGGTCATATTGCCTTTGTGATTCCATTATTATTACAACCTACACTAAAACTTCCAGCCTTGCTGACAGACCCACTCTGCCTGTGGATTGGGGAGATAATACAAGTGATTCCGCTGTTCAGAGAGCTTATAAATTAAATCTGGATACTCAATTGTATCCTGATGTCAGTATCAATGTTTATTACACCACCCATTGCTTTCCCGGACCTGGCACCTACACTATCACAATGGAAGACCCTAATCGTAATCAAGGGGTCAACAATATTCCGAATTCTGTGAATATTCCTTTCTTTCTTTCCACAACTATTACCTTAGATTCTGCTTTAGGTTGTTACAGTTCTCCGGTAATTCTTAATCAGCCCATCGTTGTCGGCTGTGTGGGGCAGCCCTATATCTACAACCCAAATGCATACTCTCCTAATGGCGACAGTTTGTCTTATTCATTGATACCTTGCCGGGGTGCTAGTGGAGCAAATATTATAGATTTTACAGAACCTCACGGCACATCCAATTTTACTCTTAACCCGATTACTGGTGATTTGATGTGGGATAATCCAAGATATAGCAATTCAAATCCTGTTGACCTTGGAGAATGGAATGTCGCAATATTAATTTCATCGTGGCGAAAAGATCAACAAGGTAACTATCTTTATCTTGGCAATGTAACTCTTGATATGCAAATTACTATTGACACATGCCATGTTATTCCACCTACCATTGGGCTGTTGGCGCAGGATACCTGTGTCGTTGCCGGAAGTAATATTCGGATTCATGTCGTTGCGACCGATCCTGATGGAGATGTTATTACACTGACTGCTACCGGCGGTCCCTTTGAAGTCAGTAATCCTGCAACTTTTCCTCAAGGGGTTTCAGGCGCATCAAATGTAACGGCGAATCTTAATTGGTTGACAGATTGTAATAACATCCGCCGACTTCCTTATCCGGTAACCTTTACCGCTATGGATAATGATCCCCATCCTAATCCTGTAAATTTGACTGATATGACGACTATCAATATTTCCGTCATCTCCCCGGCTCCTAAGAATCTTATAGATTCTGTTCATGGAAATACGATTTATCCCCATTGGAATCCTGAAATCTGTCCTAATGCTCTTGGTTATAGAATTTACAGAAAGCAGGGATTTTATTCTGATAGCATCCAATGCCCTTGTACGGTTGGGGTTCCTTCGAGCACAGGATTTGTTTTGATAGCAGAAATTACCGGAATCAATGATACTATTTATGCTGATGACAACAATGGATTAGGTTTGAATCATGGAGTCAAATATTGTTATTTCGTTACCGCCTTCTATAACGACAGCAGTGAGAGTTGCGCCTCCAATCAGGCTTGCGCCCAATTGACCAAAGATTCTCCGATAATTACAAATGTCAGCATAGATACCACAGATGTTACCAACGGCAGGATATATGTTGCCTGGTCTAAACCTACCCAATTAGATACTATTAATTCCTATTTCGGTCCTTATAAATATAAAATCTATCGTTCCAATGGCTTCATCGGCGCACAATTACGATTGGTTGATTCAACAAATTCAAGTCCAGGTCTTAGCTTTGCAGACACTACCTACTACGATAGCTTGCTCCCTCCTATAAATACTTTGGATTCTGCCTGGTCTTATCGAATTGATCTTTATTCTGACGATACGCTGGTCAATTCATCGAGCCTTTCATCTTCCGTTTATCTATCCATTGCCGGTGCCGATCATACTTTGAATTTAAGCTGGAGCGAGCAAGTCGGTTGGACAGATACACTTTATAAAATTTACCGATTTGATACCGTGGCTCATGCCTGGGATTCAATAGGGACAAGCGTTACGAACTCTTATGCCGACAACAATTTGCCATACCATGTCAAGCAGACTTACTTCGTACAAAGTGTTGGATATTATACAGGCAATGGTTATGTCTATCCCATTCTAAATAACTCTGAAATAATGTCCGCCATTCCGATAGATAATATTCCTCCATGTTCGCCAGACAGCACCGTTGTCAATGCTGATTGTATTGCTCATGAAGATTTTCTCACCTGGAATAATCCTAATCTAAGTTGCTCGAATTATGTTGCCGGATACAACATTTATTATTCCCCGACAAACAAGGACGATTATGAATTAATAGCCACCATCACAGGTTCCGCGAATACCTCTTATCTCTTTAAGGACACGACTTCCATTGCAGGGTGTTTTAAGATTACTTCAGTAGATTCAGCAGGTCTGGAAAGTAAGAATGCCATCCAGGTATGTGTGGATAATTGTCCCGAATATTCACTTCCAAATGTTTTCACGCCCAATGGCGATGGCTTCAATGATTTTTTCCATCCATTCCCATATTCTTACATCAAAGATATTGAAATAGAAATCTACGATCGTTGGGGAGTATTGATGTTTAAAACCACGAATCCTGACATCAATTGGGATGGCAAAAATTCTTCTACAAAGGGCAATTGTTCAGACGGGGTATATTATTATATCTGCAAAGTAAATTCGATTCACTTCGATGGCATCCGCACGACTACCTTGAAAGGATTCATCGAATTGATTAGGAAATAGAAAGGGCATAATTCACGCTAAAAACTTCATTTCTTAGATTACTGGCAGAAAAAAACAGGTTTTAATAAAGCCCGAAATCGGACCGTCGGAGACATTAATCGTTCCCTAATTGAAGTTATGATAGCCCTATTTGAAGTTAGTACGACCCTAACTAAAGTTATTACGACCCTATTTGAAGTTAGTGCAACCCTAACTAAAGTTATTACGACCCTATTTGAAGTTACAACGATACTAACTAAAGTTATTACGACCCTATCTAAAGTTAGTGCGACCCTATTTGAAGTTATTATGATACTAACTAAAGTTATTACAACCCTAATTAAAGTTATTGCGATACTAAATGAAGTTACATTCTTGTTTTGTTTCTGAAATAAAACTTACTTTTGTAGCTTAAATTTGCAAAAAGTAAATCAAATATGTTCACAGGAATAATCGAAACCACAGGTATTGTCAAAAGAGTTACCACTGATAAATCTAATCTTAAGATTTTCATCGAAGCCCCCTTCATCAGGGAAATAAAGATAGACCAAAGTATTTCTCATAATGGCATTTGCCTGACAGTAGATGGCATAGAAGATGCTGCATATTCCATCACCGCCATTGAAGAAACTTTGTTAAAAACATACTTGAGGCATATAAAAGAAGGCGACTTGATTAATCTCGAAAGAAGCATGCTGATGAATGGGAGATTAGACGGGCACCTGGTATATGGGCATGTGGATCAAACTGCTATCTGCATAGATATTGCCGAACAAAATGGCAGCACTGTTTTCACCTTTAATTATGATGCCACCAAAGGAAATATAACCATTGAGAAAGGCTCTGTTTGCGTGAATGGTGTCAGCCTTACAGTCGTGAATTCCAGGAATGGAGCCTTCTCCGTCGCTATCATTCCTTATACATTAGAAAATACCAACTTCAAATATTTACAGAAAGGAAGCGTCGTAAATTTAGAATTTGATGTCATCGGCAAGTATGTCGCCCGATACCTTCAGCAGATGATAAAAAAGTAAAATGACTGTCGGTTTGTATAAACCAAATTTTGTCTTGTCATTCCTTACTATCCGCAACTTGGTTTATATAACCCGATAGTCATTTAATAAAAAGTGAAATGAAGAATTCTAAGGATATAAATTTGGAACGGATGACTGAGAGGGCAATTTTTTGAGGGAATGGAAGCTATTCAATGTAATATTTGTTCCCATGCGACTTGGATTTGTTCCCATGCGACTTGGATTTGTTCCCATGCGACTTGGATTTGTTCCCGTCCGACTTGGATTTGTTCCCATGCGACTTGGATTTGTTCCCATGCGACTTGGATTTGTTCCCATCCGACTTGGATTTGTTCCCATGCGACTTGGATTTGTTCCCATGCGACTTGGATTTGTTCCCATGCGACTTGGATTTGTTCCCATCCAAATGGAATTAGTTCAACAAAATCAAGATTTAAAAGAATAAATATAAAAACAAATGGCGAGAAACCCAAAGGACCCATAGCGGACCTGCTAGAAAAGCGATCAAAGAATATGGATGATGAAACAACCGGAAAGGTGCCATTTCGGTTCCTGTTCGGTAGCTTAATAAAAAATGACTGTCGGTTTGTATAAACCAAATTTTGTCTTGTCAATTCCGACGAAGGAGGAATCCTATCCATATTTCAATAGGATTCCTCCTTCGTCGGAATTGACATGTTTACACAGTTTTTATACTGTAATTATATTGTTGGTATAAATAACCCGACAGTCATTAAAAGTAATTCAAATGTTCTTTTGTTCAATTGTTCTTATCTCTTCTTTTTTCGGGGAATTGGATTCTGTTTGGTATAAAAGACGCATTTTCGAATAGTATTAATCTCTTTCATATATCAGTCCCAGAGGGACGGGCTATTGGTAGTATTAATAAGGTAAGATAACCAACCAAAGTCCCTTTAAGCCATTGATAGGGCGCTATTAATTTTCAAAACTATCGTTTAAACCCAAATTAATCATTAAGAAATTCAACACGGAGAGGTTCTTAAAACTTTGACTGTATTTCGACAATAGTCGTAATGATTGTTTTTCGGAAAGTTAATCAGAACTCCTTATCTCAGCAAAGTAACATTGCCATAAAGAGTATGAGCTTTCAACTCCGTTACATCATAAAGTTTATAGTCTATACGATAAATATAGGTGCCTTGAGGACATAAGGTTCCTAGATAGGTGCCATCCCAGCCTTGACTTATATCTGTTGATTCAAATAAATTCTCTCCCCATCGGTCGAAAATAACCATCTGGAAGGACTGAATCCGTTCGCCATAAGCAAGGAAAATCTTATTCAGCAGAGAGGAACCATCAGGATTGAAAGCATTTGGAACATATAAAGTCGAAGGACAAAATTCCTGAACATATCGGGATCCTGAGCCGTAACAATCTGCCGAATCTTTTATGGTAACAATATAAGTGCCGGGCTGCGAAATGGTAATGGAAGAGGACACCTCATTTCCAGGCTGCCAGGAATATCCGATGTATTTATCGCTTGGCGTAATGATCATATAATCGCCAGGGCAAATGAAGGTGTCAGGACCAACATTTACAATGATCTGTTTATCTATCAAAACATTGGCTGTATCATAAGAACTGCATCCCTCACGGGTAACTTGAACCCAATAATTTCCAGAGGTAGTAATCTTGATGGATTGGGTATTTTCACCGGTGCTCCAGAGATAAGACAAGCCGACATTTTGAGCATTCAATGAGGTATCCTGACCATAACAAATCTTTATATCAGGACCCAGATCAACAGTAGGAGCAATAATCGTTGTGAGGATAATAGAATCTCTGCTTACACACATTTGATTAGTCGTTTGAACATAATAAAGCCCACCAGTAGTAACAAGAAATGTTGAATTCGTAGAACCATCCGACCAAAGATATGAAGTTGCCGGATTGCCTCCATAAAGCAGAAGCGTAGCATTGCTGCAAATGTTTCTGTCAGGACCAAAGTTGATGTGAGGGTATGGAATAAAAGTGACATGGGCAGTATCGGAATTCTTGCATTTATCCCAATTGGAAACAGTTACAGAATAATTGCCGGTATAAACGGGGAAAATAATTTGAGTGGTCTGATCATTGCTCCAAAGATAGGTACAAGCAGGGTTTCCAGCATCTAAAGACATTGGCTGACCAGCACAGAGCGTTGTATCATCGCCAATATTTACAATCGGCAATGGAACAATAGTAATGACTATAGTATCTGTATCGTTACACATCTGATCTGAAACTGTGACCGAGAAAGTTCCTGCTGTATTCACAGAAATAGTTTGTGTCGAGGCACCTGTTGACCAATTATAGACATCACCCGGATTTGTTGCATTAAGAACTATCGTATTTCCAGCACATAGCGGAGTATCCCTTCCTAAATTAACCACAGGGTACGGAACAAAAGTAACCTGAATACTATCTATCCCTTTGCAATTATTTGGATCGGTAACAGTAACCGAATAGTTGTTCGTAGTGGTAGGATTAATGGTTTCTGTATTGGCATTATTCGACCAATGGAAAGACAATCCAGGATTACCGGCATTCAATGTAATGGGCATACCAGCACACAAAGCGGTATCATTCCCTAAATTAACAACAGGCAATGGAATGGTAGTAATCACCCTGCTTCCTGTTCCTGAGCAGATGCCTGAATTGGTGGCTGTTACGGAATAACTTCCGGCGGAATTTACAGTAATACTTTGTGTAATGGCACCTGTTGACCAAACATAAGTGGAGCCAGCATTACCGGCATTAAGGAGTACATTTTGTCCTGCACAAACTGTTGTATCGTTTCCAAGACTGACTACAGGGTAGGCAACAAACGAAACATGCACGGAATCCGCCGTATTGCATCCATGTGAATCGGTAACAGTAACCACATATTCACCAGAAGTACTTGGGGAAATAGTTTGCGTGGCAGAACCCGTTGACCAATGGAAAAGAAATCCGGGATTACCAGCATTCAAGGTAATGGGTTGCCCTGCACAAAGAGATGTATCATTCCCAAGAGGTATAACAGGGCTTGGAAAGAATGAAATAATAATATTACCAGTATCAACACATGGTCCTTCCTGAACTATTACCCAGTAATGCCCTGAAGCATTAACCTGAATTGTTTGGGTATTGGCACCTGTTGACCATAAATAAGTAGCACCAACATTGTTAGCATTCAAGGTAAAAGGAACACTTCCACAAACCGTGGTATCATTACCTAAATTTACAACATTGTAAGGGACATTAGTAACAACAATTTGATTATAGGTGGTGTCATTACATCCCCAGCTACTTGTGGTGATTAACTCAACAGTGTATGTCCCTGAATTGGTATAGTTATGCGTAGGGTCCTGAAGATTAGAAGTATTGTTCCCTCCAGAAGCAGGGTCGCCAAAATTCCAATGCCAACCTGTAATTGTCCCTGATGGAATATAGGATGTATCTGTAAAACTTACCACGGTATTGCAAAGACTTGCATGAGAGAATCCGCCACGCGCACCAACTACTCTAAGACAATAAGACAAAGTTTGTAGACCGTCATAAGGACATGCATTATTCTTAACTGTAACTGTGAAACAGTAGTTCACAGTATTAGCAGCCGAAGAAGGTGGAGTCCATGTGAAAGTACCTGTAGGATGAGGACTTCCGGTAACTGTAAATGTCGCTCCTGGAATACTTCCATTCCACCACATCGTGTCTATAACATTTGAATTAGGATCCCCGCTGAATATCTGGAAAGATATTGGAACCTGTGCACAAATGGTATCATCAAAAACGGTAGGGCTTCCATTAATTCCTGTTAAAGTAGGATTACCATTATTAGCACAATTAATAATATTGATTTGAATGTCGCGCTCTACTTCGCCAATCAGTACTCCATGCCGATATTCCTGAACTAAGATTGCCATTACGCCTATATCAAGAGCGGAAGGAGTCATACAGAACGTTCCGCTTGTTGCATCAAAGACAGCGGAGGGACTGGAAGATACAGGGTTGTTTGCATTGTAATTGAAACTACTATAGGTAACGGTGGAACTAAAAGGATTGCCCGAAGAACCCGTCAATGGAGTCATCAGGGAATATACCAAAGAATCTCCATCAGGATCAACGGCTCCATTGTTATAACAATACGATTGACCTTGGCAAATATAAGGCACAGGAAGGCTTGAAAAATAAGAAGAGTTATTGCCGGGTGAAATGGTATTATTCAACATAGCAAAGACCGTCAAAGAATCACTGCCAGCGCCGTTAATCGTATTGATATTTCCATTCCGGGCATACATTCCATAAGCAAATATCCAATCAGAACATTGTTGTGGCAAGGTAATATCTCCTTTATAAATAAATTGCTTTACCCCCGGATATATGGAGTTGATATCAACACATGTGGAATGCAATGTGGGGCAGATAGGAGTAACTTCAATATTTGAAAGAGCGGCATCTTTGGTAATGTCAAATGTCAATGGTCCGATACTGCAAGAGGTAGAATAATATGAAATCGGGAGAGTTTGAGGCATGGGATAAGAACTCGAACAATCATAATAAAAGGAATAAGTGATTTCATAAGTATTACCTCCAAGACATTTGTATGTAATATCCGCACCCATAGCGTGAGTAGCATAAGATTGTTGGCTTGCTGAAAAGAAAACAACAAGCGACACCACTACAATTTTAATGAATGTCAACAAGGATTTCATAATCTTCATACTAACAGAATTCGAGTTGTTTTCAATATGGATATATTTACCATTTTGGATAGGGATTTCTCTTTTTAAAAACAAAGGTACTTTTTTCAAGATGCAAAGTTAAATAAAATTTTTGAGACTCACCCCTATTATCAATAAAAACTTTGATAAGGTAAAAAGATCAGGTTATAGATTATTCCAAAAAAGAAATTTAAAATCTGTGGGAACCAAAACTATTCTGATCAGATCCATTTGGGTAACCTTGAAAGTTAACCCTATTTGTTGGAGAATTTTTTTAGTTCTACCTAAACCAGCTTTGGGCAACCCTTCAGAGGATATAGGACTCATGGAAAAAGCTTCATCGCTGCATTGATTATTATGCCGCAAGGTTGTGAGACCGTACAGCAAAGTTTGGTCATGGGTGAAATCCGTTGTTTTGATGTTTAATTGAACTTAAAATAACCCACTCATCAACAGGTTTCACCCATGACCCAAAGTTTTAAGTCGGTGCCGCAAGGTACTGAGACCATACCGCAAGGTTTTAAGTAGGTAGCGCAAGGTCATGAGGTTGTACCGCAAGGTTTAAAGTCAGTGCCGCAAGGTTGTGAGACAGTAAAACAAGGTTTTAAGTCGGTACCGCAAGATTGTGAGACGGTAAAGCAAGGTTTTAAGTCGGTAGAGCAAGGTTATAAGACCGTATTCCAGACATTTTCCCGTTATAAACTAAGAAAATGATGAATAGTTAAAACCTGGAATATCTCAAAATAAAGAGCCTCAGCAATCTATTTAATCCTTTCCAAAAGATTCTAATGAAGGAAACATTCCTTAAACCTGCTCATCCCTCCGAATTCATGGAATAATTC
>Ga0206965_10417_pt1 | contig 10147 bp, 7 predicted proteins | sample Alteio_BWOrgHeat_26_FD_152973 | JGI IMG/M metagenome (GOLD analysis project Ga0206965, IMG submission 152973) | Enriched cells from forest soil in Barre Woods Harvard Forest LTER site, Petersham, Massachusetts, United States -... | ecosystem: Environmental > Terrestrial > Soil > Temperate forest >...
TTTCACACTGGGGCTCGAGGTTACTTCGCTATCGTTCCTTTTTTCGATGTTCACCATATATGGCAACAGGGCCGCATCGGTAGGAACCTCTGCCCTGCTGGTAATGATATTTATGATGGACAAAGCCGTAAAACCCGCCGAAGTTTTGGGTTACAGTACTATCATTTTAGGAGGAGGTGTATGGTATATGCTGTTCAGTCTTGTATTTTTTGGTATAAGGCCATACCGCGCCGCACAACAAACTTTGGGCGAAAACATTGCCGATATTGCAGGCTTCCTGCGAATTAAAGCCGCTTTTTATTTACCCGAAACTGATATTGATGAAAATTACCGCAAGCTGGTTAGCCAGCAGATCAAAGTCAGCCAGCACCAGGATGCTGTAAGGGAACTACTTTTTAAAAGCCGCGTAATGGTAAAGGAATCAACGAGCGCAAGCCGGATCCTTTTGCTTACGTTTGTGGATTTGGTGGATATGTTCGAGCAGATCATGGCCACTCATTATGATTATAACCACATCCGCGAAAAATTTAAGGATACCGGTGTGTTAAACGAAATTGCCATTTTACTACAACATATGGCTGACGAGGTGGATAATATTTCGTTCATGGTGATCTCCAATACCCGCAGCAAATTTAAGGGCGATTTTATTGAAGACCTGGAGCATTTAAAAACCAGGATCGATGCTATTGGTAAAAACGACCAGGGCACCAGTAACCTGGCTCTTAAAAAAATACTGATCAACCTGCGCGACCTGAACGACAGGATAAAAAGCTTATACAAGTACTACAACTCCAAATATTCAGAAACCTTAATGGGCGGTACCTATGATAACGAATACTCCAAATTTGTTACCCACCAGGATTATGCGCCCCATATATTTTTTGACAACTTTTCTTTTTCTTCTACCGCTTTTAAACATGCTTTAAGGGTATCATTGGTCTGCCTGGTTGGTTTTATACTGGCTAAAACCATCGCCAACGGCCATCATAGCTACTGGATCCTGCTAACCATCATCGTGATATTAAAACCTGGTTTCAGTTTATCCAAACAACGTAATTATCAGCGACTTATCGGCACTGTTATTGGCGGCATTGCGGGTATTGTTATCCTGCGCTTTATACCTAACAGGGATACGCAATTCATTTTGCTGATTGTATTTATGATAGGCACTTACAGTTTTACCCGCTTAAACTACGTGGTAAGTGTGTTGTTTATGACCCCATACGTGCTTATCCTTTTTAAATTTTTAGGCGTTGGGCTGTTGGTGAGGGAGCGGGAGATTGATACTGTGATCGGCTCTACCATCGCTTTTATAGCCAGTTACCTGTTATTCCCGAGCTGGGAATATGATAACATACAGGATATACTGAAAGATGTAATTTATGCCAATTTAAATTACCTGGTAAAAATAGCGGAAAGCATTACCGGTATTGAAGTGGGTACCATCGAATATAAGCTGGCCCGTAAGGATGTTTTTGTAAAATCGGCTAACCTTTCGGCCTCTTTTGAGCGAATGACCTCTGAACCTAAACGCCGGCAAAAAAACGTAAAGGATGTACATAAGTTTGTGGTACTGAACCATATCCTTTCCTCATATATCGCTACCGTAGCCTCCACCATTTCGGGCAAAAAAAATTACCAGAACCAGGCCGAGGATATTAAACTGATCAAAAAAAGTATCGCGGTATTAAATGATTCAAGCGAGAAGCTTGGCGGCAAGGTAATTGACTTTAAAACCGGGAAACTAGCGTTGGCGGGTTCATCTGTACCACTATCAACTCAGCATGATGACGTTTTGTTAAAAGAACAGCTGGGTTTTATCAATAAGATCAGCGTGGATATCGCGAAAGTGACAGAGAGTATTTTGAACTAAGCGGTATCTGCATTAGTAATAATAGATTTTCCTCACGGTAAACGAGGAAGTTAAATGGTTCGCGAATTCTTTATTTTGCCCTTTGCTTTTCCTGGTTTCAAGTAGCCAGTTACCTTTCATATCTGGGTTTTCATAAGTAAAAGTATTTTCAATTTGTAATTCGCCCGTTGGCTTGTGCCTGCCTTCTTCTACCCTGATACCCGCGTCATTATAAATAAATGTCCACTTCACTCTCATGGTATCCTCTTTTGCATGGAAATAATCCATCTCTATCTTATTCCCTTTACTATCATATTTATAAATGTCTTTGTACTGCAAGCTACCGTCAGGCCGAAATATATTATCTTCAATATTGTTGCCCTTATCATCATATTTGTATAGGGTCTGCGAATTTGTTTTATCCTGGATTGATGTGCGGTCTGATTGCGTAAGGTTTCCCGTAGCATCATATTTAAAAACAATGCTATCTGTCTTTACCCCGCTTTTATCAAAATCATCTTCTTCAATATTTTCGTTTTTCTCGTTGTATTTTTTAATCAATCTTAACAGCATCGATCCGTCCTTGCCAAAAATATCCAATTCTACTTCATTGCCATTTTCATCAAACAGGTCAATGGATCCCGAGCTTGAGGTCAGCGTATCTAGCTTAACGGCATTCGGATCACCATCGTACGACTTTGATTCTATCTTTTTTACCTTCCCTTTTAAGTGCTGAATTGAAAGGGTGTTTTTTAGCGTTTGTGCAGCACATAATTGGATGAATAATAAAAAAGCGATGATAAAATAAGGGATTTTCATTTTAATACTTTTATTAAAGGTAATCAATTATAAAAGCTTAGATAATAATCTTTAAGGAGGTATTTGTCACCATATAAAAACGTTAGGCATAATGACGTTTCACTAACAACGTAGCTATGTTTAATCAATAAATTTGGTGTTGATATAGCAAAGTTGACAAAGAATACCTCGAGCTGATCCTATAGTTTTCAATAATACTCAATATATCTCTTTGTAATATTTTCCATGACAAAGTCCAGGGTTTTGCTATCAATATATTTTAATTTATCGACTTTCATTTGCCAATTTCCTTCTCGATCAATATTGGAAGGCAAAGAAGACGATTCTTCCGTTAACTTACCCTCCGAATTATAATATTCCGTTTTTATAATATTGCCGAAGTCATCGTATTTAAAAAATACTTTTTGTTTTTTCTGTTTGTTGTCAAAATAAATGACCCTATTTTCCTGTGTTTTACGATTCTGTTCGTTATAAATGCCAACTGCTTTTTCATATAATTGACCTCCGTTTAAGTACTTATCCTCTTCAATTCTATGGCCCACATTATCATACAGGTAAATATTTTCATAACCTATTTTTACTATCGGATCAAAATTTGAAACGATTTCTGAGGCGATCTCATTACCCTTGTTATCATACTTAAAAGCTAAAGTACCTATCAGATTATGATTATTTCCGTATTCAGTTTCTAATATCATGCCGTCTTTATCATGGATAAACACACATGTATCTTGTATTTCGCCGTTGTTTTTATAAGAAACTTCGTTGAGTTCATTTCCCGATGGATCAAAATTCCTGATCCTTTTCTCGGGGGGGTGGGTAGTATCAACTTTCCCCTCAACACCTCGGTAGATATATTCAATAACACGCTTAACACTACCTTTTAAATCTGGTTCGGAAATGTCGGTCACTCTTACCTGGGCTCTAGTAATTTGCCCGATACAACAAATTGATAATGTGAATAAGATAAGGTTTCTCATATTAATATTGAGCTACAACAATTCCGTCGCCAAATTAGCCAGCTCGCTCCGCTCCCCTTTTTGCAGGGTGATATGCGCATAAAGCGGGTGCCCTTTGGCTTTATCTATTAAATAGGAAAGGCCGTTACTTTCAGCATCCAGGTATGGGGTATCTATCTGGTAAATGTCACCTGTAAACACAAACTTACTGTTTTCGCCGGCGCGGGAGATGATGGTTTTTACTTCGTGAGGGGTTAGGTTCTGTGCCTCATCCACAATAAAAAATATCTTGCTCAGCGTCCGTCCGCGGATGAAGGCCAGCGGGGCGATGGAGATTTTATCATTGGTAACCAGTTCATCAATTTTGGCCTGCATTTTATCATCGTCGGCAAACTGGTCCTTAATAAATTTAAGGTTGTCCCAAATTGGCGCCATGTAGGGGTCGATTTTTGATTTGATATCACCGGGTAAAAAGCCGATATCCTTATTACTAAGGGGTACAATAGGCCGGGTAACAAAGATCTGCCTGAAATTTTTACGCTGTTCCAACGCGCTGGCCAGCGCCAGTAAAGTTTTGCCGGTACCCGCATTACCCTGTATAGTCACCAGCTTAATATCAGGGTGTAACAAAGCATGTATGGCAAATGCCTGCTCCAAATTTTTAGGGAAGATATTAAAAACTGGCTGCTCCGTTATTTTTTCAAGTTGTTTTGTTTGAGAATTATAAAACCCCGGCACCGAACCTTTTTTACCGTTTAAAATATAAAAATGATTGCTTGTATGTGGCTGCATTTCAAAGCTATCACCATTAACCGCTTCGGATTTGTTAAGCTGGTTGATGAGCTTGTCGGAGACTTTGTTCAACGTGGTTTCCCCTGTGTAAAGTTCGGCCAGGTTTTTAATTTTACCTGTCTCGTAATCTTCGGCGTGGAGGTTAAGCGATTTGGCTTTCAGCCGGAGGCAGATGTCTTTTGATACCAGCACTACCTTTTTATCAGGATTTTCTTCCTGGAGGCCCAAGGCAGCATTCAGGATGCGGTGATCAACCTTATCCGACCCAAAAACAGCTTCCGCATCGGCAGCAATGTTTTTGGTATCCATAATCACCTTAAAATTACCTTTGCTGCTGCCATTAAGGGGGCGCCAAAGGTTAATTAAATGATTGTGCGAAATATCGTCCATCAGCCTGATAAAGCTGCGGGCTTCGAAATTGCGGGTATCATTACCGCTTTTCATATTATCCAGTTCTTCCAGCACCTGGATAGGGATGGCTACATCGTGTTCCTGGAAATTTTCAAACGCATTGTGATCATATAAGATCACCGAGGTATCTAAAACAAATATTTTGGGCCTTCCGTCCTGCCTGGTTTTGCCTTCCTTGCTCATGAGCGTCTAAATTAGTTATTTTCAGCCGGGAGGGAAAATAGATTTCACTTTGAAGAAAAAAAAACCTGTTAAAAACGAAAACGGAAGCCTCTTCTTGCGATTCGACTTCCGTTTCCTGACCCTATGTTTAGCCGTGACCAAACATCTGGCACCAAGTTTTGTGTATTTTAACCGACCTGCTATTCTGTTGCCCTTGCGGACATTGATTCCTTTCAGTTCATCCGGGGTGTCTGCTTTTCTCCGTAAAAAATTGCGGTCCTTCCCGATCCTCGTGTAGTTAGCCTTCTTTTTCAGCAGCTTTCGCCGTTTTCATTTTCCGGTAACTCAGGTACTTCCGTGATCTTTAGCTCGCCCGGAGGTTCGCCCGATTCAGTTTCTGTTTCCTGTGAGATGTCAAAGTACGTCGTTCTTGATGATTCTAATATAGGGGCTAATTGAATATTCGTCAAGCTTTTTTTTTATTTTTTATTAACAGTTTTTTAACATTTTTATACCATGTACTTATTATTGATTTATAAATAATTTAGGGTGATATATTACAATTATCGGGAGTTATTAACACTGTAGTTATTCACATAAAAGCGCAAAAACCGCTTATTGTTATAAGGGAAATATTCTTAAAAACTGATTTTTCTAGTTTTTTTTTGAAAAAAAGCATCAAATATTCGCCCGCTTTCACGCCCTTTTTTACCTGCCAAAGAGTACGTTTTTGAAAGTTTGTAAATTCGCTTTTACCAATCAACTCCCACCCCGGTTAACTCTACACTTCTATAAATATTTAAAAACTTGCTATTACTAAAGATTTCAGGTAAATATGTACAACAATCATTCACCTGCAATTTAAACCACCTTCATGAAACGCAGCTATTACATAGTAGCATTAATCATGCTCACCTTTTTTGTAATTTCATTTATAACGAATATTATAGGAACGCTAAATCCGGAATTTATAAAGGATTTCAAATTAAGCACAGGGTTGTCAGGCGTACTGGCGTTTGCATTTTTTATCGCGTATGGTGTAATGTCGATCCCTTCGAGTATGCTTGTTCAAAAGTATAACGAGAAAGTGATCATGACAGCCGCATTTGTTGTTGCATTCCTTGGAGCCCTATTGTTAGCGGCAGAGCCCAATTATCTTACTGCCGTCTTGTCGCTTTTTTTAATTGGCTGCGGAATGGCTACGATGCAGGTGGTGATCAATCCGTTGCTAAGAACTGCCGGCGGGGAAGAAAACTACGCTTTTACCTCAGTACTGGCCCAGCTAATCTTCGGGGGAGCATCATTTGTAAGTCCGTTTGTTTATTCCTATTTAGTCTTGAATCTGGCACAAGGCAATCATTCGGGCATATTCTCGATATTACAGCCCATCGTTCCGCATAACCTGTTATGGATATCACTCTACTGGCTATTCACCATTATTTGCCTTTTTATGTTCGTGATTTTGCTTCTTTCAAAATTCCCTAAAGTTGAATTAAATGAAGATGAGAAAGCAGGTGCCTGGGCTACGCACGTTATGCTTTTTAAAAAGCCGGTAGTGATTCTTTATTTTCTTGCTTTATTCAGTTATGTTGGGACAGAGCAGGGAGTATCTTATTGGATGTCCGCCTTTTTGCTTAAATATCATCACTTTAAAGCAGAAACGACTGGTGCGCATGCAACCGGCTACTTTTGGGGACTAATGACCGCAGGTGGTGTTTTAGGCTTATTTTTATTAAAACTGATGGATAGCCGCAAATTGCTTGTATTATTTACTATTCCGGCAATTATCGCTTTAACATTTGGCCTTTTTGGCAGTGCGCAGGTTTCCTTATATGCATTTCCGATTGTTGGTTTTTTTATGTCCGTAATGTATCCAATTATTTTCTCACTGGCGCTTAGTTCGGTAGACGAACACCATGGTTCATTTGCTGGTATTTTGGTAACCGGCATCATTGGCGGCGCCGGGATCCAATTGCTTATCGGCGGACTTGGGGATTTGATCGGTTTACGGGCAGCAATGACTGTACTTTATATTACTTTTGGCTATATGCTCAGCATCGGTTTTTGGGCTAAACCATTGGTTACAAATAAGACTATATTTGATACTAAAGATAAAGTGTAAAGGAAAATGAACCACAAACACGTTATTGGAATTGACCTTGGCGCCACGAATATCCGGGGCGCGGTGGTTAATGATAAAGAACTCTCCGAGATCACCTCCAGGCGGATCAAAAGAAAAGGGACTGAAGAGCAGGTGCTGGAGGATGTCTATTCGTTAATAGATGTGCTGATGGATAAAAACATTAAAGCCATTGGTATAGGTGTGCCCAGCGTGGTGGATGTAAAACAGGGTATTGTTTATGATGTGATCCATATCCCCTCCTGGAAAGAAGTTCATTTAAAGGAATTGCTTGAAGCTCGTTATAAGCTGCCGGTTTTTGTTAATAATGATGCCAATTGTTTTGCTTTGGGCGAACATTACTTCGGCAAAGGCGTAGGTGTTACAGATATGATCGGCTTAACCATCGGTACCGGGCTTGGCGCAGGCATCATTATCAATAATCATTTATATGCCGGCCGTAACTGCGGTGCGGGCGAGTTTGGGATGGTTGACTATTTAAAGAAAAACTATGAGTACTATGCAAGCGGCTCCTTTTTTCATAATGTTCACGGATTGAGCGGCGAACTGGTGTTTAAAAAAGCAAAAAAGGGCGACGAAGAGGCGTTAAAGCTTTATGCCGAATTGGGTAAACATTTAGGCAATGCTGTTAAAATGATCATGTACACCTATGATACCGAACTGATTATTTTAGGAGGATCGGTGGCGCTCGCTTATAATTTCTTTGAAAAAACAATGTGGGAGCGCATCAGAACCTTCGAATTCCCAAAAAGCACCGGCAACCTTACTATTGAAACTTCTGCTTTAGCCAATAGTGGAATATTGGGAGCTGCGGCGCTGTATTACGATGCGGAATAATTGGAATATAAGACTGTTATTTAAGGATTTTGTCTTTGAACTCCTTTTCGAACTCCTCAAGAGTAAATACATTCACTTTTGGAAAATCAATTGATTGCAGTTCGCGAAAATGACGATCATTTGAAATTATAAAGCTATTCGCGCTTATCGCGCAGTCAACAAATTTATTATCGCTCCGATCTTTGGAAATTAGATTAAAACTGTAATAAATGTCCGTTTTTTTAAGATAAGGGCTTGCAAAAATGTACTTTAAGACGCTCTCTGCAATTGCGCTGTTGGTTTTCAATTCGAGTATTTCGCGATATTCAAACAAAATGTCTGTAGAAACGCAAATTTTCACCTTTCCAGAAATTATAGCGTCAAATATCCATCTGAATCGAGACCTTTTACTAATAATAGTTAAAAGAACGTTAGTATCAATTACTGCTTTCACTTCTATGATGCTCGTGGGACCACCTAATTAGCTCAGCTTCATCAATTCCGTGTTCATCCAAATATTTATCCAACGCATCAGTTGCTTTTTTTGCAAAATATTCGGAAAGGAGGCGCTTCACTTCAAATAGCTCCTCGTCCGAAATATTACTGGAATATAACTTAAGCAACTCTTTCTGAATATTGCTTAAGCCAGTTTGTTGAGTTAGCATAACAATCAATTTAACGCTAAGATACAAATATTAGACCAAAAAAAATGCTGTTGAAATACCCCTTGAAATATCCGTAGCAATGAATACAACATTTTCAGACTTTCCCGATTACCGCGAATAATTCGGCGCTTCCTTCGTGATCGTAATATCGTGGGGATGGCTTTCGCGCATACCGGCAGCAGTGATCCTTACAAATTTAGCTTTCTGTAAACCTTCGATGGTTGCTGCGCCGCAATAATGCATACCTGCACGTAATCCGCCGATGTACTGGTAGATCACTTCGGCCAGCATCCCTTTGTAGGGTACGCGGCCAACAATACCTTCGGGAACCAATTTGGTTACCACATCGGTTTCATCCTGGAAATAACGGTCCTTCGAGCCTTTATCCATCGCCTCAACCGAGCCCATGCCCCTGTATGATTTAAATTTACGGCCTTCGTATAAAATAGTCTCGCCCGGCGATTCTTCCACACCGGCAAATAAAGAACCTGCCATAATAGAGCTTGCACCCGCACCAATCGCTTTAACAATATCGCCTGTTTGTTTGATACCACCATCGGCAATGATCGGGATCCCCCTGCCTTGCATAGCCCTGGCACATTCATAAACCGCAAACAATTGCGGAACGCCTACCCCTGCTACTATACGTGTGGTGCAGATAGAACCCGGGCCTATCCCAACTTTTATCGCGTCAGCACCTGCATCTGCCAGTGCAATGGCGCCATCAGCGGTTGCAACGTTGCCTGCAATCACTTGAAGATCCGGGTAAAGTTGTTTAACCAGCTTTACCATATCCAGCACGCCTTTGGAATGGCCGTGTGCTGTATCAACTGTAATAACATCAACACCGGCATTGTACAGCGCTTTAACCCTCTCCACGTTTTCAGGTGAAACACCCACTGCCGCACCAACACGCAAACGGCCATATTCATCCTTGCAGGCGCTCGGGAAATTTTTAAATTTTTGTATATCCTTAAAAGTGATTAAGCCGCGTAAAATGCCGTCCTTATCAACCACAGGTAATTTTTCAATCTTATAATTCTGGAGGATTTCTTCAGCCTGTAACAGCGTGGTGCCTTCCGGGGCGGTGATCAGGTTGGTTTTGGTCATCACTTCCTGCACCGGGCGGTTCATATCTTTCTGAAAGCGAAGATCACGGTTGGTAAGGATCCCTCTGAGCTGACCGCCGCCATTTACAATCGGAATACCGCCAATCCTGTATTCCTGCATAATTTTAACCGCATCAGCAACTTCAGAATCTTCATGAAGTGTCACCGGATCCTGGATCATACCGCTTTCAGAGCGTTTCACCTTGCGCACCTCGTCGGCCTGCGCCTGGATGGTCATGTTCTTATGCAAAATGCCGATACCGCCTGCCTGTGCGATAGCAATAGCCAGCGAAGCTTCAGTAACCGTATCCATCGCAGCCGAAATGATCGGAATATTTAACCTGATCTTTTTGGTGAGGTACGTGCTGGTGTCAACATCGCGCGGTAAAACTTCAGAGTAAGAAGGGATGAGTAAAACGTCG
>Ga0206965_10217_pt1 | contig 10073 bp, 9 predicted proteins | sample Alteio_BWOrgHeat_26_FD_152973 | JGI IMG/M metagenome (GOLD analysis project Ga0206965, IMG submission 152973) | Enriched cells from forest soil in Barre Woods Harvard Forest LTER site, Petersham, Massachusetts, United States -... | ecosystem: Environmental > Terrestrial > Soil > Temperate forest >...
GGAAGATCAGCCTGGGACCAAATTTCCCAAAGTCATAGGTTTCGCCTACTGAAGCCACGTAGCGCGCCAGCTCGCGAGAAGCTGAATCATTTTCACCGCCTAAAGAGCGTATCCGGCGCAAATCGGCTTCAGTGGCAGCGGCAGGAATACCTTCAGAAAAAACCCGCACCAAATCAGGGTTCTGCGCTATGTCGCCCGGAGTACGGTTGCCGCCGACAATGTCATTGTTGAGCACGCCCTCCAGTTGCCAGCCTTGCTCTTTGGCCATCTTGGCAAAATGAGTGCTGCCGTTCAAACCCTGCTCTTCACCGGCTACGGTAAGAAAAATAATGGTTGCAGGAAATTTATGTTTGCTGAGCACGCGCGCGCACTCCAGAGAAACAGTAGTGCCGCTGCCGTCGTCATTGGCTCCAGGAGCAGGAGCTGTGGTATTCATTACGTCAGTATTGCGGGAATCGTAATGCCCTGTAACCAGGTAAATGCGTTTGGCCTGATCCGGATCGGTGCCCTTTAAAATTGCGTAGACATTCTGGATCTCAGTCGGCTGGGTGATGCGATCTTTGGGGCCTTTGGATTGTTCGACGAAGGTATCGGTCTTGACTTCCAGACACCCATTGCATTCTGATGAGATACGCTCAAATTCAGACTTGATCCAGTTTCTGGCGGCTACAATACCTTGAGCGGACGTGGCCGCGTCAGGGTTGTTGACGGAGAGCGTGCTGCGCGTACCAAAGCTGACCAGCTTCTCAATGATCTGCTGGGCCCGCTGGGGTGAGACATCTTTTATGGCCTGCGTGATTGCCGGGTCACGTTGCGCTTTGGTTTTGGCTGGTTTTTTCTCAGCGGCTGAGTTGCTGGTTTTGGGCGCATGCTTCTGGGCCATGGCGCAAGGCGCGCCAAGCAACAGAAACGCAATTAAAAGATTCAAAGTCATTTTAGTGCGGTAGCACAGGAGTAACATTCGGTTCCTCATTGAGAACTTGACGACAATCCCCAGAGATTCTAAATATAATCACGTGGCCCTTGCCACTTTTGTGAACCCGATAGGAGGAAAAGAAATGCCGATTTGTCCAGAATGCGACACAGACCTCGATTTGGACGAGGAAGAAATTGATGAAGGCGACATCATTTCATGCAAGGAATGCGGCACGGATTTTGAGGTCGTTACGAAACAGCCGCTGGAATTGAACCCGGTGGATGAGCTGGATGAGGACGACGAGGACGAAGACGAAGAGGAAGAAGAGGACAGTGATTACTAAGCAGCTCTGGAGCCGGAGTGCGGCCGTATGCCTAGCTCTCTTTGTGTTCTCGACGTTTGCCCAGCCAGTAGCAGCCGACAAAAACCAGAAAGAAAAACCGTATGCGCTTATTTTTGGCACAGCGTATGGGCCTGACGATCGCCCTTTTTATGGTGCAACTATCAGGGTCCATTCGCTTACCAAGAAGCATCCGAGCTGGGAGCTAAGATCCGATCATCGGGGGGAGTTTGGCCAGCGTGTACCCCCTGGCCCGGGCGATTATCTAATCCATGGTGAGGCGCAATACGCTCCGATAGGTCCGGATGGGAAGCCACAAAAGTCCAAAGCTAAGAGACTTAGCGGCGAAACCAAGGTCCACGTGGATAATGAGGAGCGGGTGGACATCAGCTTACATCTAACAGAGCAGCGCAAATAACATAAAAAGATCTTAGGAGGCAGGGTGTGATGAAAAAGCTTATCGCCACGGCTGCAATCTTTTTGGCTTCTGGCGGGCTCTTTGCTATTACGACTGCCAAGGCTACAGAAACTGAACAGCGAAGCTCACAGGGCGAATCCCGCACGTTGACGGGCCATGTAATGAGCGCCCAGAATGAGCCGCTGCAAAAGGCCATTGTCTACCTGAAGAACACAAAAAGTCTGGTTATTAAGACATACATCAGCGAGGGAGACGGCAGTTATCGTTTTTCCGGCCTTGCTCCCAATGTGGACTATGAGGTGTATGCCGAACACGATGGTGTTCACAGTGATACCAAGACTCTGAGCGGGTTTGATAATCGCAAACAGGCGAACATCACTTTGAAGCTGCATAGCAAATAGATTTTTGCGGAAAACAAAAGGCCGTCCTGGTTGAGGACGGCCTTATTCTTTTTGCTAAAAGCTATGCAGCTTATTCCTGATCGTTGCCGGCACGCTTCCAGTTAATGATGTCCCCCAGAGTCGTAGTGGCGCTGGCGCTGGAAGCCGGATGTTTATAGGCTTCCACATCAGCACGGCTGGCTTCTTCACCAACAGCACGGAGACTCAGGCCGACTTTCTTTTCTTCAGCGTTCATCTTAATTATTTTGAAGTCATGATCCTGGCCGGCCTCAAGCTTAACGCCTGCTCCGACTGAATCAGTGGCTTCAGAGTTGTGGCATAGACCTTCAACGCCTTCCGCGATCTCAACGAAAGCGCCGAATTGGGCCAGCCGCAGAACTTTTCCGTGGACCACATCGCCAATGCGGTGGGTTTCGAAGAAAGTCTCCCATGCGTCCGGCTGGAGCTGTTTTACGCCCAGCGACAAGCGGCGCTGCTCCGGCTCAATACCCAGCACAATGGCTTTTACCTTCTCGCCCTTTTTCAGGACCTCAGAAGGATGCTTGACGCGCTTCGTCCAGCTCAAATTGCTTACGTGAACCAGGCCGTCAATGCCATCTTCAATTTCGATAAATGCGCCAAAGTCCGTCAGGTTGCGGACGCGGCCTTCCACGGTCGAGCCAATGGGATATTTCTCATGCAGGCGTTCCCAGGGGTTCGATTCAAGCTGTTTGAGTCCCAGAGAAATGCGGCGCTCGTTGGAATTCACGTTCAGCACAACGCATTCAATCTCGTCGCCGATATTTACCAGCTTAGAAGGATGTTTCATGCGCTTGGACCAGGACATTTCGCTCACATGGACCAGGCCTTCAATGCCCTGCTCCAGTTCGACGAAAGCGCCGTAGTCGGTCACGCTGAGAATGCGGCCTTTGACGCGGGCGCCAATCGGATAGCGCTCAGCAGCGTCAAGCCAGGGATCAGGCGTGAGCTGCTTAAAGCCGAGCGATACGCGCAGCTTGTCATTATCAAACTTCAGGACCTTTACCTGGATCTGATCACCCACATGAACCAAGTCACGCGGATGCGTCAACCGGCCCCAGGACATGTCAGTGATGTGGAGCAGGCCGTCAATGCCGCCCAGATCCACAAAAGCGCCGTAATCGGTCAGGTTCTTCACCGTGCCGGTCATGATTGCGCCTTCTTCCAGGTGCTCAAGGGTCTTGCCGCGTTTGGAAGCAATTTCTTCGTCCAGAATGGCTTTGCGTGAAACGACGATATTGCCACGTTTCTTATTCAGCTTAATGACCCGAACATCAATCTCCTGGCCTTTGAGCGTTTCCAGATTGCGCACCGGGTGGACATCCACCTGTGAGCCTGGCATAAACGCTTTTACGCCGATATCCACGGAGACGCCGCCTTTGACCCGCTCCACCACCGTGCCTTTTACGGCCTCTTTGGAGTGGTACGCCTTCTCAATGTTCTCCCAGACGCGCACCCGTTCAGCCCGTTCATGCGAAAGCAGAACGGAGCCTTCTTCGTTCTCGCCTCGCTGGACCATCACTTCAATTTCCTGGCCCGGCTGGAACTTGATGTTGCCGTGGGCATCTGTGACTTCAGCGATCGGAACAAGTCCTTCCGATTTGAAGCCGATGTCTACTACAACATGGGTGGCGGTGATCTTGATCACGGTGCCTTTGAAGACGTTGTCTTCGCTTGGCGCCGGTTCAGTTTCAAGCGTGTAGGATTCAAGAGCGGCGGCAAAGTCGTCCATGTGAGTTTCTTCTTTATGAGTCACGCCCGCGATGGGCTGCTCAGCAGATTGAGTTTGAGATTCATTCCCGGACATAATTGTTGAATTTTCGTAGGACTGTGCGGAATCGGCTGAGCTGTTGGATTCAGCTTCTTGCGAAGAGTTCTCGCTTCGGGCTGTGTGCTCGGCCAACATTCCTAGTTACCAAACGGACCCAAAACACGGCTGGAACTCACTCAAGAGAGGCAGTAGTGCTGAAGGCGGACTCGGGGGTCCCCGAATCCCACTGGCATGATTTACTTCCGGTATTATTCGGAAGATTCGGAAACCAGCGGCCGGATCTTACGGCAGTCCTGAAAGGGCCATAAGACTCCTTCGACTATAACAACCGTCCAGAGCACTGTCAAACGCTCCAGCCCAGTAAAATTGCTTAAAACCCTAATCCGTCTGGTATCTTTTTGAAGGTCATGGACTTTCTCTTTACCCCCTGGCGATATGCCTACGTAACCACCGCAAATAACCCCGGCGGCTGCGTGTTTTGCGGCCTTATACAGGCAAAAAACGACGAAGAGGCCTTGGTTGTCCACCGCGCCAAATACTGTTTTGTGGTACTAAACGCTTTTCCTTATACGTCCGGCCACGCCATGGTTGTGCCCTATGAACACGTGGATCAGCTGCAAAAACTTTCACAGCCGGCTGCCGAAGAGATGATGGCTCTATCCCAGCGCATGGAAGGGGTTATGCGGGAGCTTTATCACCCTGACGGCATCAATTTGGGAATGAATCTGGGCAAGGCCGCCGGCGCCGGCGTGGCCAGCCACATCCACATGCATATTCTGCCGCGATGGTTTGCCGACGTGAACTTTATGACTTCCGTGGGAGAAACACGCGTTCTTCCGGAAGATTTGCAGACCACGTATAAGCGATTTCGCGAAAAGTTCTGAAGCGACTCAGCAAGAACATTTCAATTATTTATTTCTGCATATCGGGCGGCGGTGGTGGCGGGACTGAAGTAGAAGGCATCGCTGCCTGGAAAGCCATAGGCGGTGGCTGGGTCATCATCAGTTGCTGCTGTTGTTTCAACTGCTCATACTTGTGCAGACCAAACGTGCCGCGCACGCCATTGATCAATGCCAGCAAAATAATGATTGTTAAAATTCCAATTCCGGGTGGATGTGTCGCCACGCTGTAGAGAACTTCCAGGCCATACAGTGACAGCCCTGCCACGGCAAAGGCCCTTGAGCCACGCCAGGTTTGCCACGCCACAACTGCAAACAAGACGGCATCCACCAAGGAGAATGCATTTATTCCCATGACTCTTATTCCGCTCACAATACTGATGACGGCGAAAAGAGTGGTGAGTCCCGCTACAACTCCGGCCCAGCCGCCGGCCATGTGGGCCGCATCTCGTGCGGAATCTTCATCGATGATTTCAGGCCATGCCCAGTTTGCCATAACGCCGGAGATTGTCTGACAGACCCAGGTTTACGTCAAACAAAATCTTCTTCACCAAATCAGCAGCTCCCGATTTTCAAGCCTCACCGCATTTCCTCTGCGCATCTTAACTATTAGGTAAATACCTACGGGATAAGGAGCAACTATGCCCCATTACGGCATTCTTCATGAGTACAGGTTTGACGATATTAACGACGTGCGCGGTTCAGAAGTGTATGGCGTGAACGACGAAAAACTGGGAACCATTGATGACGTGGTTTTTGATCACTCCACGGGCGATATCCGCTACATTGTGCTGAAAACCGGAGGGCTGTTTTCCAGGAAGCAAATCCTGGTGCCTGCCAACCGCATTGATTCTTATGGCAATCACGTAGACAAGTTTTATGCAGACCTGGATAAAGAACGCCTGGAAATGCTGCCGGAGTTTGAAGAAGGCGCGCTCAAGTCAGAGAACGATTGGTCTGTCTATGAAAGAGAGTATGAAAACCGCTTGAATGATGGCGCCGTTATGTACAACAAAGACACCGGGCGGATCGTTACGCCTCCGGTGGAAGAAGTGGCAGCTACGCGGCGCAAACCGTTAAGCGAAGAAGACAGACGAAGCCTGGATCGCGACTTTACTCCGCAACGCATGGGCAAAGAAGACGACTATCTGGGCGTCGGCGGTTCAACCAGTGAGAAGATAATGCTCCAGCCAGAGAAGGCTTCCATGGGCGGCAGAGCTGACGTAACTTCCGCTGCCAGGGGATCAGAAGTTGAAATGCCGGTGGAAAACCAGAGCGCGCCAGTGAACAACCTGCGCGAGCCCGGCGCTTACAAGCCAGAAGTATCCTCCAGCCGGAGACAAGCGCCGCGTGAAGTGATGAGCCCGGTTGGTTCGGAGCTGGACATTCCTGTAGAAACTCCGGGCGCACGCCTTGGATCTCGCTGGACAGGTTTCCAGGACAGGCTGCACTCCCGCCGCGACAAAATCGTGGAGGATTGCCCGTTTTGCGGATCGCAGGAAAAGGTCGCGTAAGGTTCATCAAAAAATACACGATGCATCAATAACAGAGGCCACCGTAAGGTGGCCTCTTTGCCGCTTATGAAGATTGCCAAAATTGATAATTGAAAAAATAAAACTTACCACTGATTGCGCTGACAACACTGATCAAACAGAAGACCTCTGAGGTCTTTTTTTAAAACAATTTTCTAAAATGATTTGCAACTTTGAAGACGCGCAATCAGCGGCCATCCGCGTGAATCCGCGGTAAATATTTTTATCAGTGTCATCAGTGTGAATCAGTGGTTAAGAACTTCCTCAGTGTTCCTTCGTGTCCTCTGTGGTTAAAAGTTTTGATTTATTTCAGCTCGGGAAAATCTTCTTCTCTGAATTCACCCGTCGCCCGCGAGCCCTGCGGGCGTTCCGCTTCGGCCGTACGCAACTGCACGCGGCGGATCTTGCCGGAAATAGTTTTTGGCAGATCTATAAATTCCAAACGGCGCACGCGTTTGTATGGCGTCAGCACCGCGCGGCTGTGCTGGAAAATGGAAAGAGCTGTTTCGCGCGAAGGCTCGCATCCGGCCCGCAAGGTAATAAATGCTTTGACCAGCGCATGCCGCAGAGGATCGGGCGAGGGCACCACGGCGCACTCAACCACATCCGCGTGCTCGATCAATGCGCTTTCAACCTCAAAGGGGCTGATGCGATAGTCAGAGGCTTTAAAGACATCGTCCGCACGGCCCACAAACGTCAGATAACCTTCAGCGTCGCGCTGCACTACGTCGCCTGTGCGGTAGACAGGGCCTTCCAGCGGAATGAGATTTCCATCGTCACCCTGGTAGCCGGGCATCAATGCTGCCGGTGGTGGGTCAAGCGGCAAACATAGCTCGCCCTCATCTGCATCTTTATCTTCGGCGTTCAGCAGCCGGACATGATAACCCGGCAGAGGACGGCCCATCGCGCCCACTTTCAGCTTTTGTCCCGGAGGATTGCCGACCTGCGCTGTGGTTTCCGTCTGGCCGTAGCCATCGCGAATGGTCAATCCCCACGCGTCGCGCACCTGCTCGATCACCTCAGGATTCAGAGGCTCACCGGCGCTGGCCAGTTCGCGCAGCTTCACTTTCCAGTTGGCAAGGTTTTCCGTTATCAGCATGCGCCACACCGTCGGCGGCGCGCAGAAGGTATTCACACCGCAATCAGTGTGTGCGTCCAGCAGTCCACGCGCGCTGAAACGTGATTGATTGATCACAAAGACCGTGGCTTCGGCATTCCATGGCGCAAAGAAGCAGCTCCATGCATGCTTGGCCCAGCCGGGAGAAGAAAGATTGCAGTGGATATCGCCGGGCTGTATGCCAATCCAATACATGGTGGAAAGATGTCCTACCGGATAACTGGTGTGTGAGTGCACCACCAGCTTGGGCTTGGCTGTGGTGCCCGAGGTGAAGTAAAGCTGCAGAGGATCGCTGGCCAGGGTTTCGCCTTCGGGCTCAAATTGTGCGGACGCCGAATAGCCTTGCTCGTATTCATGCCAGCCCGGCACTTTGCCGCCGATGGAGATGCGCGTACAAGTTCCACAAGCCTGTTCGATCTTCGGTGCCAGCTCTGCCGCGCAGACAATATGGCGCACGTGCCCACGAGCGATGCGGTCGGCAACGTCATTGGCTGTGAGCAGCGTGGTCGCAGGAATGATTACTGCGCCTAGCTTCATCATGGCCAGCATGGTTTCCCACAGCGGCGGAATATTGCCCAGCATGAGCAAAACGCGATCGCCACGACGAATACCGAGCCCGCGATAATAATTCGCAATCTGGTTCGAGCGTTCTGAAAGCTCCGCGAAAGTCAGCTTGTCCTGGTGTCCATCTTCATAGGCCACCCACAGCGCGGTCTGGTTGCGCCGATCGCCGGCGGCAATCTGGTCAAACCAATCCAGCGCCCAGTTGAAGCGATCAAGCCTTGGCCACTCGAAGCCAACGTAAGCAGCGGCATAGTCATCGCGATGGGCGAGGAGGAAGTCGCGGGCTTCGCGGAACGTTTGGGTTGCTTTGTTTCCGACTATCGAGGCCATTATGCATCCTCAAAAAACTTTAGCCGCGAATGAACGCGAACCACGCGAATCTTACTAGACCACTTTATAAATGTGTGCAGCTAAATTGCAGTTACGTTTAATCGAATCGTCATCCCGACGGCCGTTCATGAGCACGCGCATTCATCAGCGTGCGAATAGGCTGGAGGGACCTTGTGTTTTCTTAGCTCGTAAGCGCAGGGTCCCTCCCCCTTACTCGGTTGCTGAAGAAAACGCGTCCTGCTTAACGGGGTTCGGGATGACGGTTCTCGCTAGCCAATGATTATTTTCCTGGCAATAGGGTTCCCTCCCCTTCGACAAGCTCAGGGTCGGGATTACAGAGAAGCTAACTCCACCATTTTCTCCTCATCAATCACCTTCACGCCCAGCTCCCGCGCTTTGTCCAGCTTCGATCCCGCATCATCCCCGGCTACAACGTAATCTGTTTTCTTGCTGACCGAGCCCGACACTTTCCCCCCGGCATCTTCAATCATCTTCTTTGCCGCGTCGCGCGAATAATTCGGCAGCGTGCCGGTGAGAACAAATGTCTTTCCGGCAAGTGCAGTGCCGCGCACTTTCTTGACGCCCTTAAACGTCAGCCCATATTTTTCCAGGCGCTTTACCAGTTCCACGTTGCTCGGCTCGTCAAAGAATTCGCGAATACTGGCCGAGACGCTCGGGCCTACATCATTCACTTCCTGCAATTGCTCGGCGGATGCGGCCATCAGGTCATCCATCGAACCAAAGTGTTCAGCCAAGAGCTCGGCCGTGCGTGTTCCTACCTGTCCGATTCCCAGGCCCAGAATCACGCGCTCCAGCGGCAGCTTGCGCGATTTCTCAATCTCCTCCAGCAGGTTATCGACAGACTTTTCTCCCACCCGCTCCAGCGCCAGTATCTCTGGCCGCCTGTCTTTGAGCGTGTAGATATCGGCAATGTTCTTGATCAACCCGGCTTGATGCAGCTGGTTGACCAGCGAATCGCCCAGACCTTCAATGTTCATCACGGAGCGCGATGCAAAATGCAGAATGCTTCCCTGTAAGCGCGCTGGGCAGTTGATGTTTATGCACCAGTAGTCCACCTCGCCTTCCGTGTGGCGGATCTTGGTGTGGCATACCGGACAGAGTTCAGGCATGTGAAATTTCTTGTGGCCGCGTGGCTTGTCTTCGTCGACCTTTACGACCTTGGGAATCACGTCGCCGCCGCGCTCTACCAGCACGGAGTCGCCAATTTTTACCTCGAGACGGTTGATCTCATCCATGTTGTGCAGCGTGGCGCGGCTTACTGTTGTTCCGCCGATAAATACCGGTTTCAGCCATGCCACGGGTGTGAGTCTGCCGGTGCGTCCCACTTGCGGCACAATGTCTTCCACTTGTGTCACGCCGCTGCGCGCGGTGAATTTATACGCGATGGCCCAGCGTGGCGCTTTTCCGGTAAAGCCCAGCCGGTCTTGCGTGCGCATGGAATTCACCTTGATCACAATGCCGTCAATCTCATAGCCCAGCGTCTCCCGCTCTTTCTCTCTCGCAGCGATGAACTTGAGCACATCTTCAATGGTGGCGGCGATCAGGTGATTTGGGTTCACCTTGAAGCCGAGTGCTTCAAGTGCTTTCAGCGCCTCCGAATGTTTTTCTGGAAAATATTTGCCCTTCACCAGAAGAAAGTAAGAATAAAAATCCAGCCGGCGCTGGGCGACGATGTTTGGCTCCAACACGCGGATCGTTCCTGCGGCCAAATTAAAGAAGGCCGATGTGCCGGCTGATTTTGAAGTC
>Ga0206965_10418_pt1 | contig 10007 bp, 11 predicted proteins | sample Alteio_BWOrgHeat_26_FD_152973 | JGI IMG/M metagenome (GOLD analysis project Ga0206965, IMG submission 152973) | Enriched cells from forest soil in Barre Woods Harvard Forest LTER site, Petersham, Massachusetts, United States -... | ecosystem: Environmental > Terrestrial > Soil > Temperate forest >...
GACAGGTTGGTTAAAAAACCGATGGTTACTATCGTTACGCTATGATCCGGTTGGGCAGCCAATATTTTGCGATAGAGTTTTACGGCATCCCAGGCATCGTTATTGGTTTTTATTTGATGCGGATATTTCGCCAGCACGGTATCTGTCCAGTGCTGCCCGTCGCGCAGGGTTAAAGCATAACCTTTAGGTACGCCGACCGGAATGCCCGGTCGTTTAAAATAGGTGTTGAACACATTTAACACGCCTGCAACGCCGTCATATTTGGTACTGGCCATAGTTGCGAGTATTTTTGCCTCACCCTTATCAGCCAGGGCATGCAAAATAGTGATGGCGCCTACATCATCATAATCAGGCCCCATAGGGCGACTTTTTTTAATATATAAAGTATTGATAGTGGTATAAGGAGCGAAGAAATATTATTAAATTCCTGGTTAATTCTGTCAGCCATTACTGGAAAGGCGATAATAATTACCAATTTAATGAGCATGACAGCGAAGAAGCTAAGGCCCAAAAATCTAAAAGGAAGCGAAATGCAGCTGTTTTTGACTTTGAAAAATTGAACCAGCAGGTAGATATACACCACCAAAGTTAAAATGCCCAAAGTTGGGGTAAGGCCGTAACTTAATACCTTCCCAGGCCATTCGGTGGCTATAAATCTCATAACATCTATACAGATGAACATCGTTACAGCTGTTGATATTGCTGTTTTCTCTCCGAAAAACATCAAAATGCTGATCAAATAAAATATTAGTAAAACATATAACGCCTCCATGAAAATAGAATAGGTATAATAAATTGTGTAGGAGGCGACCACCTGACTGATTTTTAGATAGAATTCAACTATTGATAAAACTATATAAACAATTGTTGTTATGATTATCCATTGATTGGTTTTTAGGTTAACTTTAATCATGCAGGGTCAGCGGTTTAATCATTAAAATTAAATAATTAAACCGCCAATAAAGAACTAAAAATCATTTACGCTACATTTTCACAGCTCCTAAAGTATTATTCAAACTTTCTTGCCTTTTGGCTTCCCACTCTTTTTTTACGTTTTCAAAATCCTGCCTGAATTTTTCATTTTCAAAAAGCATATTGACGAATTGCCGTGCAAATATCCGCGAGCCTTCGCAGTCACTGGGATAATGTACGCCAATGATCTGTCGGGCACGCGACATCATAAAGGCTTTCGAGATAAAATAATCTTTGAACTCAGGCGCCAATTCTTCATAAATAAAGGCGCGAATGTAAGCGTAAGTGACATGTCCGCTTGGGTACGATGAGGCCCGTGATTCTTCAAGGTCATGTATTTTTGGCTCGACAACATACGGGCGCACACGGGCATACTTAAATTTTAACGACCAGAGAAAAAAATCACCATCCCGCTCAACCTTGTCAAATAATGAATCGGTAAGCGGAAGCTTCTGAGGATCGGTCCAGTACCCGATTTGCTGGCCCACATCGCTCGGGCTTTCAGGGTTGTTCGACATATAAATGCTTGTGGTTATGTCTTCCATCGTCCGGCTATATTGCAGTGTAAGCAGGTAATTCAGCTCAGCACGTGTTTGATCTGAACTATTGGCCGGAGGATCGGGGATTTTAAAATCATTCAGCGTAGTATTAGTAAGATAAACCGGTTTTACACTCAATACTTTATCGGCCCATGCCTGGTCGAACGGAAATTTAAGTTTATCAATAGCAAGATCAGGCGATTTTGGTTTGGGGCTTAGCGATTCAAATGTTTTGTAATTTCCGCGAACAGGCGCCAGCTCATTATCATAATTTCTTGCGCTTTTTTGTCCGTATGAGATAAAAGGGAATACAATGAGCAGGACGAGAATAAGTGAATTTATTTTTTTAGTTTTCATGATGTTTTAATTTAATTAAAGTTATCCCACGCCTGAGTAGAAAAGTTGTAAATAATGACTGACTTTTGATTGCTGATTGAACTATGAAACACGGAAAGAGCCCATATACATCAACGTTTTATATGTGGAACGGGGTAGCGGCGTTTTTTTATTCGTCGCACTTAACTTCTTTTCACAGTCATAATACTATGCAACTGGTGCTGGATACGCAAACAGATTTCAGGTTTAAAGTAAAGAACGCCAATTGGAAAACCTACAAAAGCCTCATCATCAAAGAAAACGTTATCCATCAATTAGACACCAACGACAGCGTTCAATTAATAATTTATTTAGATGCTGAAACAAGAATTGCCCAGGCAATAAAATCGAAATATTTGGCGGAAGATGAGATTTACCCGTTGGACATAAATATTTTTCATTTTGTAAACTCAAATGAGCTGCAGCAGGCCTTGCTGAATACCGAACCGGTGCTGTTGGAAAGCTTGATAAACAGGATATTGGCAAGCTTGTCCCTTGATATTGGAAAAACAGTTGCAGATGAACGGATACTAATTGCTGAACAGGCAATTTCAACAACGCATCCCGAAGAAATTACGATAAAATCGCTTGCCGATAAAGCTTGTCTGTCCGAAAGCAGGCTGCGTTCTTTATTTAAAGAGGTGACCGGGGTTTCCTTGTACCGCTATTTTCTTTGGAACAAGATAAGATTTGCAACGAACCAGATTATGGCAGGCCACACGGTTAATGACGCCGCAATTGATGCCGGGTTTACCGATAGCAGCCATTTTCATAAAATGATGGTAAAGATGTTTGGCGTAAGCCCATCGAAGTTTTTGAAAGATAATAAAGAAGATTTGATGGTGATGTGTGATCAATCGCCGCTACATTTTGAAACCCGGGTTTATAATAAAGGGCAAAGGACAAATGAGTTTAAAAATAATGTTTAAAACTAAAAAGCCCGAAATCCTAAAATTCCGGGCTTTAAAAACCTTTTAGCTTTCGCCTTTCACCTTCTACTCAAAATACTCCTTCATCCGCTCAAAGAATGATTTCTCATTTTTGCCCGGGTTGGGCTTAAAGTTGGGTGAGTTTTGCAATTTTTCCAATACCTCACGTTCTTCACGGCTCACTGTCTTTGGTGTCCAGATGTTGATATGAACCAGCTGGTCGCCGCGATGGTAGGAGTTTACTTCGGGCACGCCTTTGCTTTTCAGGCGCAGTATTTTGCCGCCCTGGGTTCCGGGGTCTATTTTTATTTTTACTTTACCGTCAATTGTCGGCACTTCAACGCTGGTGCCTAAGGTAGCATCCACAAAGTTGATGTGCAGATCGTAGATCACATTGTTACCATCACGTTTCAATGTTTCGTGCGGAATTTCTTCGATCAGGATGATCAAATCACCCGGCAGGCCGCCACGGGGCGCTGCGTTACCTTTGCCGCTCATGCTCAGTTGCATGCCTTCACTTACACCGGCAGGAATATTTATGCTGATAGTTTCTTCACCGCGCACCACACCGTCACCATGACAAACTGTGCATTTTGACAGTATGGTTGAGCCTTCGCCGTTACAGGTAGGGCAGGTGCTGGTAGTTTGCATCTGGCCCAAAATGGTATTGGTTACCCTGCGTACTGCACCGGAGCCGCCACAGGTTTTACAGGTTTGGAAAGAAGATCTGTCTTTTGCGCCTGTGCCATCACATGTTTTACAAACAATCTGTTTGTTAACTTTTATCTTCTTTTCGGCGCCGTTGGCAATTTCTTCCAGCGTTAGCCTTACTTTAATGCGCAGGTTGCTGCCGCGGGTTACCCTGCGGCCTCCCTGGCTGCCGCCTTGCCGGCCGCCACCAAAAAATCCTTCAAATGGGCTGCCGCCACCGAATATATCGCCAAACTGGCTGAATATGTCATCCATATTCATGCCGCCGCCGCCATAACCGCCGCCATTGGCCGAATGTGCGTTGGCTGCGTGACCAAACTGATCATACCGCTGGCGCTTTTCGGGATTACTTAATACTTCGTATGCTTCAGCAGCTTCCTTAAACTTTTCTTCAGCGGCTTTATCTCCCTGGTTTTTATCAGGGTGAAATTTAATAGCCATCTTCCGGTAAGCTTTCTTTATTTCGTCAGCATCTGCCCCCTTCGCTATACCAAGCACATCGTAGTAATCTCTTTTAGACATCTTTTTTATTTATTTCGGATTTCGGAATTTCGATTTCGGAATTTTGAATTTTATTAATTTTTGATTTTCAGGATTGGATATTTAATTGGGATTTAATAAATCCGAAATCGAACATCCGAAATCCGAAATCAACTTCCAACTATTACTTTTGCAAAACGAACTACCTTATCATTCAGATAATAACCTTTTTCCATCTCGTCGATAACTTTGCCTTTCCATTCTTCGGTAGGGGCAGGGATATTGGTTATCGCTTCGTGTAATTCAGGATCAAACGGATTGCCGATGGATTCCATTGGCTTTAGTCCTTTTTGTGTAAGCGTGTTTTTTAATTTATTTTGTATCAGGTCGACCCCTTCTTTTACCGGGGTTACATCTGTTGCGCCTTCCATTGATCTTAGAGCACGGTCGAAATCATCCAGTACAGGCAGCAGCGATACGATCACATCTTTGCCTTCCATTTTCCGGGCCTCTTCGCGTTCTTTTATGGTACGTCTTCTAAAATTATCAAATTCAGCATATAAACGCAAATACCTGTCATTTGCTGTTGCCAGTTCTTCTTTTAAAACATCGGCAGCCGTTGGCATATTTTCAATTTCTTCTGTCTCAGGAATGACAGCCTGACCGTTTTCGTTATTTGCATCATCAAACCCTTCCGGATTTTCTATATCTTCTTTCTTTTTTTTCTTCAACATATCATTAAAATTCATAGCTGATAGTGCCAATCAAGTATCCTGCCATTAGTGTAAAGGCGACATCGTGTCAGTATTGATTGTTTAAAACGGAATAGTTTGCAGTTGGGTGCTTTAGTTGGCAGTTATCAGTTGGCAGTTTGCCCGACTTAGCTTTTGTTTTTAATGCAAACTGTTTACTGCTATCTGCCCACTGCCAACTACACTATCTTGGCGTCTTCCAAAACTTTCCCGTTTTCGCATTTAATAATGCGCGAAGGGAAGGTGCGGATGATATGATAGTCGTGCGTGGCCACAATAACTGCTGTGCCCGACTGGCTGATCTGTTTCAACAGCAGCACTATTTCTTCGGAGGTATCAGGATCAAGGTTTCCGGTAGGTTCGTCGGCCAGGATAATTTCAGGGTCATTAAGCAAGGCACGTGCAATAACCACGCGTTGCTGTTCGCCGCCAGAAAGCTCATGAGGCATCTTTTTCAGTTTCGAGCGCAGTCCCACTTTTTCAAGCACATCAAGGGCTTTATCTGCAATTAATTTTTTATCGGTCCAGCCGGTTGCCTGCATTACAAACAGCAGGTTTTCTTCAACAGAGCGATCTGTCAGCAACTGGAAATCCTGGAAAACAATTCCCAATTTACGGCGTAAAAAAGGAATATCTTTTGGTTTGATATGATTGAGGTCGTATCCGCAGGCAATGCCATCTCCTGTGGAGATACCAAGGTCGCCATAAATAACTTTCAATAAACTACTTTTTCCGGAGCCGGTTTGCCCTATCAGCCACACAAAATCACCCTTGTCAATATGAAGGTTGACATTGGTAAGCACCAGGTTCTTTTGCTGATAAATATCAATACCCTTAAGCTTTATAATAGTGTTTGTGGTCATCTTTTTTGGTCATTAGTCATTTGTCATTAGTCATTTGTGCCAGTCATCGGATTTTTACAAAATGACTAATGACAAGTGACCAATGACTAAATTAAAGCTCTAATTTAAGGATCTGCCCGAAAGGCAGGTCCTTAATAATATTCATTATATATTCTGTTTTATCATGCAAGCCCACCTTATCCAGTGATTTATCCGGCCTGTCTACCCTGAAATAAGCCAGCAGCGTGAACTTATCATCCCGCAGCTGCACATAATCGGGTATTTTGGCAACGCCTTTTACTTTTATGATGTACATTTTTAAGTCATTGGGTCATTGGGTCATTAGGTCATTTTTTGCCGGTTGCCAAATATGCAATGACTTAATGACCCAATGACTCAATGACGTCTACAGCGCCAAAACTTCCTTCACGCGTTCCGCTGCTTCTTTTAGCAATATGGCCGAGTAAACTTTTAAGCCAGAATTATCAATCAATTGTTTTGCTTCAACGGCATTTGTTCCCTGTAAACGAACGATGATAGGTACGGGGATATTGCCTATTTCGTGGTAAGCATCAATTACACCCTGTGCCACACGGTCGCAACGTACGATGCCGCCGAAAATATTGATCAGGATAGCTTTTACATGCGGGTCTTTTAAAATGATGTTGAAAGCTGCCTTTACAGTTTGCGCATTGGCAGTACCGCCAACGTCCAAAAAGTTGGCAGGTTCTCCGCCGGCGATCTTAATAATATCCATAGTCGCCATAGCCAAACCTGCACCGTTAACCATACAGCCAACGTTACCATCAAGCTTTACGTAGTTAAGGTTTGATTTTCCTGCTTCAACTTCCATCGGATCCTCTTCGTCGGTATCGCGCATGGCGGCGTAATCCGGGTGACGGAATAATGCATTTTCATCAAGGTTTACCTTAGCATCAACGGCTAATATTTTATTATCGGATGTTTTTAAAACCGGGTTGATCTCAAATTGCGAAGAATCGGTAGCATCATAAGCTTTATATAAAGCGGTGATGAATTTCACCATCTCTTTAAACGCATCGCCGGATAGGCCAAGGTTGAAAGCAATTTTACGGGCCTGGAAGCCTTGCAGACCAACTTTAGGATCAATTTCTTCTTTATGGATCAACTCAGGGGTGGAGTGCGCAACTTCTTCAATATCCATACCGCCTTCGGTTGAATACATGATGATGTTACGGCCTTTTGCCCTGTCGAGCAATACGCTGATATAAAATTCTTTGGTGGCACTTTCACCCGGGTAATAAACATCCTGGGCAACCAATACTTTTCTTACTAATTTACCTTCGGGACCGGTTTGGGGGGTAACCAGCTGCATGCCTAATATAGCGCCCGCTCTTTCTTTAACCTCCTCCAAATTTTTGGCTAATTTAACGCCACCGCCTTTACCGCGGCCACCGGCATGGATCTGGGCTTTAATAACCACCCAGTCTGAACCGTAATCTTCTTTCATTTTTTTTGCAGCTTCAGTAGCCTGTTCAACGGTATCGGCAACAATGCCTTCCTGAACCCTAACGCCAAAGCTTTTTAGTATGGCTTTACCCTGATATTCGTGAATGTTCATGTCTTTTGAAGAATTTGCGGTAAAGCTAATAAATAAGTCCGAAAGTCCGGAAGTCCGAAAGTCCGGAAGGAAATTATTATTGAGATTTTTACCCTGCGGGGACTAACGCATTCAACACGCCTTCGCGCCATTTACGGGCGTCTTTATCGTAGATGCTGAAACCCACAACGTAGCTCCAAACTGCCCATGAAAAATGTCGTTGTTCAGCCTGTTCCCTGTAAAAGGTCAGAAATTTAATTTTTGAGTCCAAATCAGCATGATCGCTTGCGCCAAATTCACCCATAAAAACCGGGCGTTTATTGACTGCGGCCCATTTACTTATAATGTCCAGGTTATCTGTGATGGCTTTTTGCTCCGCCGGGGTAGCGCTCCATTTTGTCCCGACCCACTCCATTGGTTTTCCAATTGGGAACCATTGTTCGCCCTGCATGGTAAATTTCATGGGTTCGTACAGGTGGAAGGTGGCAATAATATAATGGTCGTCTTTCGGCAAGTGCAGCGAATTGATATAGTACGGGTTATTGTAAAGCATCGGGCCTATAATTACCGGTCGCGTTGAATTATTTTTTCGGATAGCCGCCAAGGCATCAGGATAATAATCATTCCAAATATTACCGAGCTTTCCATGTGGTTCGGCCATTATTTCAAACATAACCTGCTGGGGATATGATGGGTAATGTGCCGAAAGTTGTTCCCAAAGGCTTAAAAATCTCTCTTTATATTTATCGGGCGCCGCCATCAATTGCTCGTCGAGGCAGTTTTCGATGATGATGGCCAGGTGGTTTTTTAAAGCTTGCTTAATTACTATGTCTATCCTTTCAAGAAATGCCTTATTGATCGTGTAAGGAGCAACGCTGTCCATCCTTGTTACCCATTGAACTGGGAGGCGTATTGCCGTAAAACCGGCCGATTTAATGGTCTTAAGCTCATCCTTAGTTATCGTATTTCCCCATGCGCCCTCCACCGGGGCGTCGAATGTATACCCTATGTTAATGGTTTTTGCCAATAATTTATTAGCCTCGTCAATATCCATAACTTTTGCGTGGCCAAAAACAGTTGTCGAATAAATTATGCTGAATAAAGCAGCCAGTAGGCTTTTGTTGATCCCTGCTTTCATTTTAATCGTTATTAGTTAGCAATATATAGATTACTTTTATTGTTCATTGTAACAGCAAATTGGAAATTTTGCCGACCTGATGGTTTAAAAATGGATGAAATGAAATTTCCACCTAAAAAATTCAACTAATCTCCAATCTCTAACCGCTAATCTCCTTATCTTCGCCCATGCTCAAAGCTAAAAACATCCATAAAGCATACGGACAGCTCGAAATATTAAAAGGTGTTGACCTTGACGTGAAAAAAGGCGAGATCGTTACGATAGTTGGTGCGTCGGGCGCGGGTAAAAGTACGTTGCTCAACATCCTGGGCACATTGGACAGGCCCGACCAGGGCAAGCTTTTTATTGACAACATAGAAGTAAGCGGGCTTAATAATAAAAATTTAAGCGCTTTCCGTAACCAGCGGATTGGTTTTATATTCCAGTTTCATCACTTACTTGACGAATTTGATGCTATTGAAAATGTGTGTATCCCGGCTTTTATTGCGGGTGTATCAAAAAGCGATGCCGAAAAAAGAGCAATTGAATTGCTTAAACTGCTTGGCCTTGGCGAAAGATTGAATCATAAACCTAACGAGCTATCGGGCGGCGAGCAACAACGGGTAGCGGTTGCCCGGGCGCTGATTAATAAACCCGCTATAATTTTTGCTGACGAGCCTTCTGGTAACCTTGATTCAACTAACGCATTAGAGTTGCACCAGTTGTTTATAAAATTGCGCACTGATTTTAACCAGACGTTTGTAATTGTTACCCACAACCAGGATCTGGCCGATCTGTCGGACCGTACAGTGATGATGAAGGATGGGTTGACAGGAAATTAATTTATCCCGGAATGTATACTTTAATTACCGCGGCAACATCGGCACAAGCATATAAACTTAAAAATAGTTTAGATTCAGAAAATGTTATTTTGGGTGATTATATGGAGTTACCTGCTATTATGCTGAAGAACTCCAATATGATTAAACTGCCCAACCCTGCATCAGCATCTTATGCGCATGAAATGTTAACTTTATGTTTGGATAAAAACATAAGCACAATATATGCATTAACTGAAATGGAGAAAGCGAATTTAAAGCCCTCGGAAACTTTATTTGCTGAATACGGGATCGTTATAGTCGATGGACCATAGTCCATGGTTCATAGCCATGACGATTAAATTAAATCAATGTACTAAAACTAAAATAACCATGGACCATGGTCTATGGACTATCGACCAAATAAATGAACTTATATACCATAGATACCGGTTTTTTTAAATTAGATGGCGGCGCCATGTTTGGCGTAGTGCCAAAAACGATATGGAACCGAACTAATCCTGCTGATGAAAATAACCTTTGTACCTGGGCCATGCGCTGTTTACTGGTGGAGGATGAAGGCAGGCTGATACTGATTGATACGGGTATCGGCAATAAACAGGATGATAGGTTTTTTAGTCATTATTATTTGCATGGCGACGCCAGCCTGGATAAATCACTTGCTAAATTGGGCTTTCACCGCAATGATATTACCGATGTTTTTTTAACTCATTTGCATTTCGACCATGTTGGGGGCGCTGTTGTAAGAGAAGGTGAAAAATTAGTACCTGCTTTTAAAAATGCCATCTATTGGAGCAATGCGCAGCATTGGGAATGGGCGGTTAAACCCAATGAAAGGGAAAAAGCGTCGTTTTTGAAAGAGAATATTTTGC
>Ga0206965_10419_pt1 | contig 9998 bp, 10 predicted proteins | sample Alteio_BWOrgHeat_26_FD_152973 | JGI IMG/M metagenome (GOLD analysis project Ga0206965, IMG submission 152973) | Enriched cells from forest soil in Barre Woods Harvard Forest LTER site, Petersham, Massachusetts, United States -... | ecosystem: Environmental > Terrestrial > Soil > Temperate forest >...
GGGATTTGATAGGCGCAGGCATTGCTTTGATTGGCGTTTGTATGATTATGTATATGCCGAGAAAGTAAAAATGGTACCTGGACAATACAGAAAAAAAGACCCTTCCCCCAAAAAAACATTACAACCTTTCAACTTTCCAACATTACAACCTTCTACCCCTCCAACCTTCCAACATAAATCGTATTTTTACGGCCGAACAACCTTCCCTGTAAAATAACTATGTGCGCAAAAATTGATGATACCCTTAATGCCGGTGACCCTCTATACCAAAGTTTGCTGGAGGGAAACAAGCAGTTTATTGAAGACTCTTTAAGGATAGATCCTGAATATTTCTCGACGCTCGCCAAAGGCCAGGCGCCGCCTGTTTTGTGGATTGGTTGTGCAGATAGCCGGGTTCCGGCCAACCAGATCACCAATACCGCGTCGGGGCAAATATTTGTGCACCGTAATATCGCCAACATGGTGATCCACTCGGACATGAACATGCTTTCAGTGCTGGATTATGCGGTTAACGTATTAAAGGTAAAGCACGTGATCGTAACCGGGCACTATGGTTGTGGTGGGGTAATAGCTGCCATCAGCAACCAGCAATTTGGATTAATTGATAATTGGCTCAGGCACATTAAAGACGTTTACCGTCTTCATGCCAAAGAGCTTGACCAAATAGCCGATATGGACGAACGCTGCGACCGCCTGGTTGAATTCAATGTAATTGAAAACGTTTACAACCTATGTAAAACTTCCATTGTGCAAAACGCCTGGCATAACGGGCAGCCGTTGGGTGTTCACGGTTGGGTTTATAGCATCGCCACCGGCATTATCACCGATATGAAGGTCAGCGCCTACGATAACGCCAACATGGAAAATGTGTTTAAGTTCAAATAGAGGAGGAAAAGAATTAAGAGTCAAGAGCCAAGAATCAAGACAGTAGGGTATTTCTTCCCATCCTGGCTCTTGACTCTTGATTCCTGGCTCTTGAATAATAGCCAGGAGTCAAGACTGAAAAACGAATTTTCTTTTATCTTGATTCTTGGCTCTTGTCTCTTTCCCTATACTTCTTTCGCTAAAAACGGATACCTGTAATCTTTCGGCGGATCAAAAGTCTCTTTAATAGTACGGGGTGATACCCAGCGTAAAAGGTTGATCATTGATCCGGCTTTATCATTTGTGCCCGATCCCCTGGCGCCGCCAAAGGGTTGCTGGCCAACTACTGCACCGGTTGGTTTATCGTTTATATAAAAGTTTCCGGCTGCATTGCGCAATTTGTAGGTGGCTTCGGCAATGGCATACCTGTCCTGCGATATAATAGCCCCGGTTAAGGCATAAATGGACGTTTTGTCGACAATATCCAGCACCTTGCTAAAGTCCTTGTCTTCATACACATAAATTGTAAGTACCGGACCGAATAATTCTTCGCACATGGTTACATAATACGGATCATTTACCTTTAACACAGTGGGTGCAATAAACCAGCCCTGGCTTTTATCATAACTGCCTCCGGCAACCACTTCAACGTCCTTATCGGCTTTTGCAGCATCGATATATTTAGCAAGTTTATCAAATGATACTTCGGAGATCACGGCATTGATGAAATTCCCGAAATCTTCAACAGGGCCCATTTTAAACGAAGCGATATCTTGCTGCATTTTTTCTTTCACCGCAGGCCATAAAGACGCGGGGATATAGGCCCTTGAAGCCGCTGAGCATTTTTGCCCCTGGTATTCAAAAGCGCCGCGGATAAGTGCTGTGCTAACAACGTCGGCATTGGCGCTTGGGTGGGCTAAAACAAAGTCTTTACCTCCTGTTTCGCCAACAATGCGCGGGTAAGTTTTGTATTTATGGATATTGCTGCCAATGGTTTGCCATATATTCTGGAAAACTTTGGTTGAACCTGTAAAGTGGATGCCCGCAAAATCAGGGTGATTAAAAATAACCCCGCCTGCCACCGGGCCGTCAACATAAATTAAATTGATTACGCCATCGGGTACGCCAGCCTCTTTAAAAACCTGCATTAATACATTGGCTGCATAAATTTGGGTATGCGCAGGTTTCCATACCACCACATTGCCCATCATGGCGGCAGATGTTGGCAGGTTGCCCGCAATAGCAGTAAAGTTAAATGGGGTTAAGGCGAAAATAAAACCTTCCAGCGGGCGCTGTTCTACCCGGTTCCAAACACCTTTGCCTGAAACAGGTGGCTGCTGTTTGTAGATCTCGGACATATACTCCACGTTAAAACGCAGAAAGTCGATCAGCTCGCATGCAGAATCAATCTCGGCCTGGTAGGCGTTTTTTGATTGACCCAGCATGGTGGCAGCGTTTACTTTAGCACGGTAAGGGCCTGAAAGCAGTTCAGCGGCTTTTAAGAAGATCGCCGCGCGTTGTTCCCATGGCAGGCCTTCCCAATCTGCCTTAGCGGCCAGGGCTGCGTCAATTGCTGCAGTTACATGGCTTGCATCACCTTCGTGAAAAGTGGCCAATAAATGTTTGTGGTCATGCGGCGGGCGGATCTCCAGCTTTTTGCCGGTGCGTACTTCCTTACCGCCAATATACATGGGTATATCCAATTGATGGGCGCGGCCCTCATCCAAAGCAGCTTTAAGCGCTGCCCTCTCCACACTGCGCGGGCCGTAATTCAATACCGGCTCGTTCTGCGGTGCAGGAACGTTAAAAAATCCTTTAAGCATAGAATGTCAGTTACTATCGCCAAAGATAGTGCTTAATGTGGAGATTTTAAATGTGTGGGTATGCAGATTACTGTGGATTGACAAAAGATGCTTAAAGAAGTTTTTTGCTACCGGCAGTAATTGGTAATGATATTTATCTTGCCTGTTTTATTTTTTGAGCTTAAATTTGATTTATGGACACAATAGTCATTCATCAGGAAAATGAAGCCCAACAAAAGGCTTTACAGGTAATTTTAGATGGGTTCAAAGTTCCTTATGAAAATGAACCACCTTCTGATGCCACTGAATATTTACTTTCAACGAAAGCAAATAAAGAGTGGCTGGATACAGCTATGATTGAAGCCAAGAAAGGCGAAGGCACTGAGATTAAGCTTGAGGACCTTTGGAAATAAAAATAATTTACCTTTCCCGGGTTGAAGAAGGGAAAATAACTATTGCACAAATGCGATTCCACTACTAAAAATCCCGGAAATCACCAGGTGCAAAGTGCATCAAATTTCAACAATTTATACCTACACCCTGTCATTCTTCGGATACCCTTCCTCATCTAAATCATCGCGGTCATCTTCCGGGGTGTGGGCAAGCACCTTGTCGGTAACATCAAGTTCCACAATTTCGCCGTCATCAATATGCATCCCCAACTTATCGACATCGGTTTCCAATGATTCATTGGGAATATATTCTTCGCCGGCATCATAAGGATTGGCCTCATCATACGTCGAGTTCATATCCTCACCATTTTTAGCGGCAGTATTGTACGGGTCGGCGTGCTGGTAGTCGGGGTCGTCGCTTTTTACATCATACTCAAAGCTGTTTTCATCGGCGTCAAAAGCCAGGTCTTCGCTGTCAATGGTTTCGCCCAGGTCATCTTTCAATGTCCTGTCCCGGTCTTCGCTATCGTCGTCAAAACCGGGATAAAAAGTATCTTTATTCATCATATCAGGTTTAAATAAATAAACTAAAATTACGCTAAAAGAAATGTAAACAGGTCGAATATTAATAATCTATAATGATTAAAAATAACGCCAGATTTATCGCCCGCCGTATACCTTTTACAACTTGTTAATAAGTAATTTGTTTTCTGTACGAAACGATATCCCCGCCAAAGGCAAACTTCACGCCCAAAGTAAACTGGCTGTAAGCATCAAAGTGGCTTCCGGATGCAAAGCCATCCAGGTTATCGCTTAAAACAAAATTATAACCATAGCCGATGTCTATTTTAAATGCAGGCTGGTCGTATTTGTTAAAGACTTTAAATTCGTAGCCGATCCGGAGCGGGATGAAAGGCTCCTGGCTGTTTAATACCCCTGGCGTATATAAACCGGCGATCGGCTTGATAGAATACCTGTTTATGTTGGTAATGTGGCTTACCGCGTACCCCACGCCGGCCGATACGTAAAAATTCTTGATTGCATTATTAAAAGGACTGTGCGAATAATCCACAATTTCGCCCATTTGCAGTTGTCCCCGTAAAATAAATGCGGTTAAATCGGCAGTAAATTGCCGCCCGGACGAGGTTTTTAATGAATCGCCGCCAGCCAGCCGCCCCAGCTGTGCCTCAAATACAATATTAACAAAGGGTGTTGGGTTATAAGTTAAATTTAAATGAAATGAAGGTGTGGTAGTTTGCGTTTGCGCATCGCCATGTACCTGGTTAAAACCTGCCCCAAACCCTATTTCGTAATGCGAAAAGTCGAATCCTATTTGTGCCCTTGCTATTAGCGTAGTACAACAAACCAATATGGTTAAAATTGCTGTTTTAGATATAAATTTCATCATATTTTATTGAAGATGCTATCAGTTATTTAGCTTAACTCAATTTTGACCAATATATTTTATCAGATTTTTAGATATTTTATAAATATCATGTGGCTAAGTTAATAAAGTTAATCGTCCTGAAAAATTACTTTTGCCCAAAGACGGATTTTATTAAGCTGCTATTTTTATGCAATCTGTCGGCAATTTTAAACTTAATCAACTATTCACTTAATCAACTTAATCAACCAATTCATATATTTGGCGCAAAAAATAAACGTATCCCAAAGATGTCAAAAATTAAAGTAGAAAATCCGGTAGTTGAACTGGATGGCGATGAAATGACCCGTATCATCTGGAAATTCATCAAAGACAAATTAATCTTCCCGTATCTCGATCTTGATATTAAATATTACGACCTTGGAATTGAGTATCGCGACGAAACTAACGACCAGGTAACCATTGATGCCGCTAATGCTATTTTAAAGTACGGCGTGGGCATTAAATGCGCCACTATTACCCCGGATGAAGCACGTGTAACGGAATTTGGTTTGAAACAAATGTGGAAATCGCCAAACGGCACTATCCGTAATATTTTGGATGGTACTGTTTTCCGTGAACCAATTGTTATGGCTAACGTTCCACGTTTGGTGCCTAACTGGACCGCCCCCATCTGCATCGGCCGTCACGCCTTTGGCGATCAGTACCGTGCAACTGATTTTGTGACCAAAGGAAAAGGGAAATTAACCATCACTTTTACCCCGGAAGATGGCGGCGCCGAGCAATCATTTGAAGTGTATAACTTTAAAGGTGACGGTGTGGCTATGGCGATGTATAATACCGATGAGTCTATCAAAGGATTTGCCCGCGCTTGTTTCAACCAGGCTTTACTAAAAAAATGGCCTTTATATCTATCTACAAAAAACACCATCCTTAAAAAATATGATGGCCGTTTTAAAGATATCTTCGAAGAAATTTATCAGAATGAATTTAAAATAGAGTTTGAAGCCAACCAGTTAACTTACGAGCACCGTTTGATTGACGACATGGTGGCTTCTGCATTAAAATGGCATGGTAACTTTGTTTGGGCCTGCAAAAATTATGACGGCGACGTACAATCGGATACCGTTGCACAGGGCTTTGGTTCATTAGGTTTAATGACCTCTACATTGGTTACACCTGACGGATCCGTTATGGAAGCTGAAGCTGCCCATGGTACCGTAACCCGCCACTACCGCGACCACCAGGCTGGCAAACCAACCTCAACCAATCCTATAGCCTCCATTTTTGCCTGGACCCGTGGCTTGGAATTCCGTGGCTTACTGGATAACAACCAGGAACTAATCAATTTCTGTAAAGCATTGGAAGAAGTTTGTATTGAAACCGTTGAAAGCGGCAAAATGACCAAAGATCTGGCCATCACCATCAAACCAAAAGTTGAACACGGTACGGATTATTTATATACCGAAGAATTTTTGGCTGCTATTGACGAGAATTTGAAGAGGAAGCTGGGGAAATAACCATCATAAATACATTATTTTGAAAAATGGCTCGCAAAATATGTGAGCCATTTTTTTATGTTGCTAAGCTGATAAGCAAGTTAGGGAAGCCTACGGCAATGGCAATGCCGTAAGCAACATCAAGCCAAAAAAAGCTTCCTAACGACCCCAGGTAAATAAGCCCAATAATTGGGTACCCCAATATTTTTACGAAAACAGAAGTCTCGGAATGCTTTAAGTCATTCCAGATAGCTTTGCCGTCGCCCGTGCTCGGAAATGCATGCATGGCTATTGACACGCCGAGGTATATAAGCAGATAATCCGCTACATTTCCATTGTCAAATTTAAACACGGGCAAGGCTGCCGGAAAAGCGATTAGTGCACCAATGATGGTGTTTACAAAAAATGGTCCGATACTAATGAGCATTGAATGCCATTTATTTGAAACGGTTTCGTGTAAAACGTAACCTGCGGGGTTGCCTGTTTTAATATAAACAACCTTAAAAACAGGTACGTTAAAAAGCCTGCAAAAAAACTGGTGTGCCAGTTCGTGAACAATGACACCTGGAAACGTTGCTAACGTGATCAAAAAGCCCGGAATAAACATTGGCTGATAATTAGTTTTGAAATTTAACTTTATTTGAAATAATATCTTTTGCGTACTTCATATAAGATTCGCTGTCTGAATCTTTTGCCGCAACGGCAATAATTGCATCACGGTGTTTGTAATCTTTGTTAAGATGGTAAGCTATGGCAAGTGTTGCCAGGTTGTAAGACATGCTTTTATCAAGATCATAACATTCTTCGGCAAGTTTTAAGCCTTCCTGGTTTTTGCCGGTTTTTAAAAGCGTCCTTGATTTGGATGACAAAGCGTATAAGGCTTGATGGTTAATTTCAAGTGTCTGATCGCAATAATATATCGACGAATCCGGGTCGTTAAGCTCGCGCTTCACCATTGTTTTTAAATTGAGAGCTGGGGCATACGCATGATCGATCACTAATATAGTTGATAATATACTGTCGCATGATTTGTATTTTTCCTCGCCGGCATACGCGGAGGCCAATGAAATTAATGCAAAAACATCCATAGGAGATTTTCTTAAATATCGTTGATAAACCGTGTCGGGGACAGACTTATTTTTATATACATCAAGCACTTTTGTTAAAGAATCAGAAGGGAAGTAGTCCTTCGTCCGGGCTGCAATGTCATTTAATTTGCTAACCAACGCGGAGTCATCAATGGTCCTGTTTTCCAAATCGTTCAATGAAGATAACACTGTTTTGAAATCACCATTGTTAAAGCCGGCGATCACTAAATGTGAAAGGATATCCACTGATTGCGGTACTGATTTTTTGGCTTTTTCCAGTTCATTTTGTTCGGTAATATAATTACGGCTTAGTTCGGCTTTCTCGCCCCTGGCCAGTGCAAGGGCTGCTTTTAGATTGCCCGGAAGCCAGATGATCGAAATAAGCATTATTACTGCAATCCCCGCCCCGAATAGCTTTATCCAAAGCGGTACATTTAGCTTAATGAATTTATTGCGACAGGCGGCACAAAGTTTATTGGGATAACCCGGTAAAATATCAGGGCTACCGCAACTGATACATGTATTTGCAGGCTGGATGTTTTCAGGGTCAGGGCTCGGTGTATAATCCACAGTGAATAGTTAAATATTAGGCGAGAGGAAATTACTATTTTTATTTGTTTTAAAAAACTTTCCTCAAAATCAAATCAAAATAAACCAAAGTTTTCCGGTTAATATTTTTACTGATAACTTAGCCGGATAAATTTGAAATCATGTCATCACTATATCCATTAAAATTCAAAACCATTTTTAAAGACAAGATCTGGGGCGGTCAAAAAATAAAAACTTACCTGAACAAAGATTTCGGCGCACTGCCCAACTGCGGTGAAACCTGGGAAATTTCGGGCGTTAAGTCGGATGTATCCGTTGTTGCCAATGGGGCATTGGAGGGTGAATCCTTGGCAGATCTGCTGGAACAATATAAGGATGAATTGGTAGGCAAAAAGGTTTATGATCATTTTGGTAATATTTTCCCTTTGCTGATAAAATTTATCGATGCTAATGAAGACCTTTCCATCCAGGTGCATCCTGATGATGAACTGGCTAAAAAACGCCACAATTCTTTCGGCAAAACGGAGATGTGGTATGTGATTGAAGCCGACCCCGGGTCGACTTTAATTGCCGGCTTTAATAAGGAGCTTACTCAACAGGAATACCTGGATAAATTCAACAGCGGCCATTTAACCGATATTTTAAATAAGGAAGATGTAAAGGCAGGTGATGTATTCTTTTTACCTGCCGGAAGGGTGCATACCATTGGCAAAGGCCTGCTGATAGCTGAGATTCAGCAAACATCGGATATCACGTACCGTATTTATGATTTTGACAGGGTAGACGATAAGGGCAACAAACGCGAACTGCATACCGAAGAGGCATTAGCGGCGATTGACTACAAGCATTACCCGGAATATAAAACCGCTTATCGTCCCGAAGAAAACAAAACCGTGAAACTGGTTAGCTGCCCGTATTTTACCACTAATATAATGGATTTTACGGAGAGCACCGACAAAGATTACTCCGCGCTGGATTCATTTGTGATCTATGTTTGTGTTGAGGGAGAATTCATAGTGAAAAGCAATGGATCGGATTATCCCGTAAAAATGGGCGATTGTATTTTGCTCCCAAAAAGCATCGATAAGGTACAACTGGAAACAACTGTAGGATTTAAAATATTAGAAAGCTATATTGAGTAAGGTGGTGTGGTGGGCGGTGAATAGTGAGTGGTGAGCGGTCAGTGGTGAAGTCCCCGTCCATATCCTTTGTTCACAATTCACTACTCACTATTGACAACTCACTGCTCACCATTCACTACCTGCTTTTTAATTCGCGCAGGGCATCAGTTGCAATCCATTTGGCGGCTTTTGTGTTTTGAAGCAGGATTTTGCTGGCGGTATCGATAGCTGCATACTTTAAAGTATCGTTTCTTTTACCAATTTGCCGTAATGCCCAGTTCACTGCTTTTTTAACAAAGTTCCTTTCGTCCCAGGCTTCGCGTTCAATAATGGGTAATAAGGCTAAAAATGTTTCGTCGCCAGCTTTTTTATCGTGAACAGCATATTCGGCCATCAGTACAAATCCGGCACGTTTTACAAATTCTTCTTCAGCGCTGCTAAATTGTAAAGCTTTTTCCATAGCGATGGGAGTTTTGTCAAATAAGTTACCGCAGGCCTGGTCGCAGATGTCCCAGGAGTTAAAGTCGCCAACCCATTTGTCTATCTGTTCGGCGGTAACCAGTTTAGGGTCATCAATCATTGTGGCAAGTATCCTTGCTTCGTGGATGTTAGTCTCCCAAAGTTCCAAAGCCAAAGCGTGATCTTTTTTAATGATTTTTGCCAGCTTTCTCAATTCGGGAGTTGGAATACCAAGGGCGGTTTTATCTTCAATGCCAAAACGTTTCATACCCGCCAGGTAAACAGGATTTGAAATTTCCCTTAGCAGTTCGATAGTCTCTTCAGTATTCATAAAAAACAATAAGCCGGGCACATGCCCGGCTCAAAAATAATTTTAATAATGAAATTGTTAATATTTTAAAGATGAGCGGTATGCTTTCCCGCATATCTATAGCCTGCTTTTTCTCCTTCTATATAATTTAAGTTATTTTGCCAAAATATCAGTCGCAGCTTCTTTCGGACTTCCGGACTTTACTGACTTTCGGACTAATCTCTAATCTCCAGTCTCTAATCGCTGATCACTAAATAAGTTTTATGGTAAACTTGGTGCCAACATTTACAGTACTGTCGAGTTTGATGGTGCCGCCGAGGGATTCGATCTGGTTGCGGGTGATAAACAGGCCAATGCCTTTTGCATCAGAGTTTTGGTGGAAAGTTTTGTACATGCCGAAAACTTTATCGCCATAGCGCTCCATGTCAATGCCAATGCCGTTATCTTCAAATATCATATAAATATGAGTGCCATCTTTAACTGTGCGGCAGCTGATAACCGGTTGCCTGTCGGGATGGCGATATTTTAAG
>Ga0206965_10420_pt1 | contig 9975 bp, 9 predicted proteins | sample Alteio_BWOrgHeat_26_FD_152973 | JGI IMG/M metagenome (GOLD analysis project Ga0206965, IMG submission 152973) | Enriched cells from forest soil in Barre Woods Harvard Forest LTER site, Petersham, Massachusetts, United States -... | ecosystem: Environmental > Terrestrial > Soil > Temperate forest > O...
CTTACAATCCATTTATTGCGATGGTGATTGTTTTTGTCTTTTATTCGGTTTTTTATTTATTTGGTTATAACCGCCTTTCATTTATTAAACTTAAGATACTTTTATTTTTTGGATCTATTTCCTATTCATTTTATTTAATTCATGATATGGTTGGCCAGGCTATAATCTATCATATTAAGAAATATTCTGATGCACAGATATTTTATATTCCAATTGCTTTTTTACTCACTACCCTAATTGCAAGTTTGGTGAGCTTTTACATAGAAAAGCCGGCGATGAAATATATAAGGGATAAGTACAAAAAACGTAAAGAACAGAAAGCCGCTGAATTAGTTTCTTAAAAGCCGTTTTGAAGGTAAAATAACGAATAATTGCGAGAATGTGAAGATCCTCAATGTAATCTCAACAATGAACCCCGCAGCGGGCGGGCCCAGCCAGGGTATACGGAATTCTACGCCCGAACTTAACAAGTTGGGTGTCCATCGTGAAGTAGTTTGTTTAGACGATCCTAATGCGGATTTTTTAGGTAAAGATCCGTTTCCGGTCCATGCTGTAGGGCAGGGTAAAGGCCCCTGGTTTTACTCTCCGGGCCTAATGCCATGGCTTTTGAAAAACATCAGCAGGTTTGATGCGGTGATCGTAAACGGGCTTTGGCAATACCATAGTTATGCAGTTTCAAAATTGTTCAGAGAATTACATCGCGGGGCACAGCGGCAAACCAATGGATCAACAAAAGTTCCAAAGTTATTTATAATGCCGCATGGCATGCTTGATCCATACTTCCAACGCGCCAGTGACCGGAAATTAAAAGCAATTCGAAATTGGATTTACTGGAAATTAATTGAAAATAAAGTAGTAAATAAGGCAGATGGCATTTTGTTTACCTGTGAGACAGAACAGATTCTGGCTCAAAAAACTTTTAGTCCATATCATCCAAAGGGACAGTTTAATGTAAGCTATGGAATTGAGGCGCCGCCTGTTTTTACAAAAGAAATGTTAACAGCTTTCCAGGCAGCTTGCCCGCAGCTGGCAGGAGAACCTTATTTGCTTTTTTTAAGCAGGGTTCATCCAAAAAAAGGTGTTGATTTACTAATTGACGCATATATTTGTTTAAGAAAAAAAACAGATATTCCGATGCCTAAACTTGTGATCGCCGGTCCCGGTGTTGAAACGCCATTCGGAAAAAAATTAACTCAATTAGTTAGTGGCGACAGTTTTTCATCAAGTAATATATTTTTTACCGGGATGTTAAAGGGTGACGCAAAATGGGGCGCATATTACGGGTGTGACGCGTTCGTTTTACCAAGTCATCAAGAGAACTTTGGCATTGCTGTTGTCGAAGCGCTTGCTTGTGGCAAGCCTGTACTAATTTCTAATCAGGTAAATATATGGCGAGAAATCAAAGGCGGAGGTTTAGTAGGCGAAGATAATATGCAACAAACCATGGCTATTCTCGAAAAATGGTTCAATTTAAGCAAAGTCGAAAAAGCGGTAATGGAAGAAAGCGCGCTGGCCATATATCATAAAAATTTTGAAAGTTTTCCAGCTGCGGATTTGTTTTTTAAAGTGTTGCATAAAGTAATTAATAACAACCCATTACCATAATTATTTACGCTTTTAAAGGATATTAAATGATTAATACAGACACTCATACAGGCCCTTCTTTTTCTTTAAAAAACCGGCTGGGCAGAATTTTGTGGAATATTACATGTGTTTTATTCTTCAGATACTCTCCAAAAGTTTTTTTTGGTTGGCGATCTCTTATCCTTCGTTTATTTGGCGGCAGGATAGGAAAGGGCGTTCATATTTACCCCGGGGTGGCAATCTGGGCGCCATGGAATTTAGAAGTTGGAGACCAGTGTGGGATTGCAAACGGAGTCATTTTGTATTCACAGGGGCGAATTAGCGTGGGGAAGAAGACAGTGATCTCTCAGGGGGCTCATATTTGTGCCGGAACGCATGACTACACCCATAAAGGTTTCAAATTAATAACTATGCCCATAAGTATCGGGGATGATGTGTGGATTGCAGCCGACGCATTCATACACCCGGGCGTCATCATAGGGGATGGGTGCGTTATCGGAGCGCGCGCCGTCGTTAATAAAAATATGCCGGCATGGATGGTTTGTTCCGGGCATCCATGTAAGCCGATTAAAAAACGCATAATTGATGGCAACGAAAAGTAAATAGTAGACTGTAACACAGTTTTTATATAATTGAACAGGTGAATATTTTTTTTAATGGACTTTGTAAAATCATCATAGAATGCTCGACTTAACAATTGCTATACCCGTAAAAAATGAAGAGGTAAATTTGCCCGGATGTTTAGCTGCGATTGGCGATAACTTTGCAAAAAAAATAGTATTAATAGATTCAGGAAGCACAGATGGGACAATAAGCATTGCTAAAAAACTCGGTTATGAAGTTATAGACTTTGTTTGGGACGGAAAATTTCCCAAAAAAAGGAATTGGTTTTTACGAAATCATAAACCGGGAACTGAATGGGTGTTGTTTTTAGATGCAGACGAATATTTGACAGACAGTTTTAAAGCTGAAGTAACTAAAGCGCTGGAAAAAAATGATAAGGTCGGCTATTGGTTAAATTATACAAGATATTTTTTGGGTAAAAAACTGAAGGGTGGGTACCCACTGAAAAAACTGGCGCTTTTTAGAGTTGGCCAGGGTGAATATGAGCGGATTGACGAGGATAAATGGAGTAAACTGGATATGGAGGTGCATGAACATCCGGTGCTAAGTGGAAGTGTAGGTTTTATTAAAAGCGAAATTGACCATAAAGATTTTAGAGGTATAGCGCACTATGTAAATAAACATCAGGAGTATGCCACCTGGGAAGCCGAGCGATTCCTGAAATTTAACAGTGATCCTGAAAATTACAAGAATTTAACCGGTAAACAGAAGCTTAAATATAAGCTGATGCAAAGCGTGTTGATTGGGCCCGTATATTTTCTTGGCAGTTACTTTTTGATGGGCGGTTTTCGCGACGGATACCGCGGTTTAAGCTTTGCAATTTTTAAGATGGAATACTTTACCCAAATTTATTGTAAAATAAAAGAAAAGGATATTTAGTAAACCTAAAATTGTGAATAAAGCCAGCTGGAGGCTTACCCAATTTTAGGTATATATTACAAATTTTAGGTATATATTACAATAGAGTCAGTACATATTGGTTTTCATCCATTTTTAACAGAAAATAAAACAAAACGTTTTTTTTGCTGTTAAATAGTACTTTAATAAGCACTTTTTTGCTGAAAAGCGTAACTTTTTAATTATTTCTCAAATGGTGATTGCCTTTTATCATAATAGTTAGGGTTATTTTTTTGTTTGGGTTTGATTTAGCTGTTCATTTATTAACTATTCATGTAAAACGAAATTCTGCAAAAAACAGCCAATACTTTTTTTATTATAAAATAAATGCGCTAATTTTGCAGGGTTGTTACTAATTCATCCTTTTTATTAAAAAAATGGAAAAGCGGGCGTAATGTAATTTGTAAGGTTGATTGTCTTATCCTTATAACGCACCGTTCAGGTTATTAATTAATAAGTAAATTAACTGTAAACTTTCAAATGAAAAGTTTATAACAGATTAAATACAAATTATGGTGTCAGAAACTGATGATAGCCCCAATCTCGGGAAGAAGATACTTTTAATAAGCCATAATTTCTCGCCTGAACCAACTGGTATCGGCAAAATAAATGGTGAAATGATAAATTGGCTCGCAAATAAAGGGTTTCAATGTACAGTTATCACTGCTTTTCCCTATTATCCATATTGGAAAATCCAACCTCCCTATAAAAATGGGTGGTTTAAAAAGGAAGAGATCAATTTCCCCGAAAGTAACGGATCGATAACTATTTACCGCTGTCCTTTTTATATTCCATCCAAACCAACCGGAAAAAAACGAATAGTTCAGGATTTTTCATTTTGGACTTCAATGTCGTGGATTGCCGGGATGTTTATGCTTACAAAGAAAAAGCACGACTTAATAATAACAGTTGCCCCGCCATTTCATTTAGGTTACCTGGGGATGCTGATTAAAAAAGGAATGGGGGGTAAGTTAGTATATCACATTCAGGATCTGCAAATAGAGGCCGCGCAGGAATTGAATATGCTGTCGAATAAAAAACTTTTGAACTACGTTTATAATGTAGAACGGGATATGATCATTAAGGCCGATTATGTGAGCGGAATATCACCTGGTATGATCAAGAAAATAAAAGCAAAAGTTGACCGGGATGTAATTTATTTTCCAAACTGGGTGGATGTGAGGGATTTTCATCCGCTTGGCGGGCGTGAAACGCTTAAAGAAAAATGGGGATATCAAAGTGATGAAATTGTCTTCCTGTATTCAGGGGCCATCGGAGAAAAACAAGGCTTAGAAAATATCCTTTTTACTGCGGAGGATCTGCGCGATAACAAAAAAATAAAGTTTATTATTTGCGGATCTGGTCCTTACAAGGAAAAGTTGATGAAAGAAGCAGAGCAAAAGGAACTGTCTAATATTAATTTTTTGCCGGTACAGGATAAAGAATTATTTAATGAGTTTTTAAATATGGCTGATTTTCATTTAATCCTGCAAAAGGGAAATGCCAGTGATTTAGTAATGCCTTCAAAATTAGCTACCATTCTGGCCATAGGAGGTGTCTCCATTGTAACAACTGTGCCAGGTACATCGTTGCATAGCCTGGTTGAAGAACATGACCTGGGATACATTATAGAGCCTGACAATCATCAGCTATTGTCGAATTTAATAAAAGATTTAAAATTGGACTACTCATTCGACCGCAAAAGGAAGAATGCCCGCAATTATGCCATACAGCATCTGAATATTGATAACGTTATGAACGACTTTTTAGATACCGTGTTGTATGAAGAAAATGGCTATAAAATGCAAAGCGCATTAATTTAATCCGTCGTAGTCAATTTAATGATTAACCAAAACTTCTTGCTGCTGCAACCATACATGTACAGATTCGGCGATCTCCTTCCAATCGCGCTTTCCGCAGATTAAGTCTTCATCACCAAATGTTAAAGGGCCGAGTCCAAAAAATTTACCGCTCAAGTCGTTTTCATCCTTAGTTTGAGAAATAAACGTTTCTTCGCTATTGATAAATAACAGGGGTGAATGAGGTTCGCCAAAAAAGCAATCCCCTTCGTCATTTGTATAATTATATTCAGATTCGTTTATATCCTTATGGTTATAAATATAAAAAAGTGCCTTAGCTTCTTCAACCGACATAGTGCCGCAAAATTTTTCATGAAAACCTTCAAAGTCGGCAAAGAATAGTTCATCGCCTTTGAATGGATTCGAAATCATTATGCTGTGGTCTATAAAGCCCCAGTCGAAAAAAGACATGGAATCTGGCTCAACGGAGTCAATGCAAATTCCGGCAGTACCCAAACCGGAAGAAATTAGTTTTTGCACCATTAAGCCACCGATTGAGTGGCCGATGAAAATTGGGCTTTCTATGCATTTTGTTACGTTTTCAAACGCTGTAAAAGCCCTTTCAATATACAAATCACCCTGCTCTTTAGAAAGGCGTTGATTTGTTTTTCTTGAAAATGCTTCATAGTCAGGCCATTCGACAGTCTGACAGTGATATCCTCTTTTTTTAAAGAAAGCCGTCCACTTTTTCCAACCATTGGAATTATGGAACATATCATGGATAAATATGATACTCTTCATAAAACAATTAGTTTAAGTCCGGGTACATACTTTCTCAATGATTTCATAACAATAACGGAATGCAGGATAATCATTATTTAAATTAAAAAGGGTTAAGAATTTTACAGTACGTATATATAATCAAAAAATTGGTTTCGCGCATCTAAATCTTTCACATCGAACTAATTGCATAGAACTTTGAAAAAGATTCATAGTGAAAATCAAATAAATGCTACTGGGGTTTATAGCTTTATACGTTTGGCTTTCAAATGAATAATTAAATCGTGAATAATTGGTTATATCAAATAAAGTATAAATTTTTTTAATTTCAAAATGATTTGAAAATAAAAATTACAGGCTATTATGCGCTTTGACTACTTTGCAAAAAGGTGTCATTTAAGCGCAGCACGCTTAAACTTTGGCCAATATACCTGCTGGTGGAATAATTGATAACCGGTAATGGAGGATAAACGGCCAAAAATGGAAATAAGATAGTTTTTTATAATGCATTTTATCTTTCCAAAAAAACGTAGAGTGACTTAAAAGATATTTTTGATTTGATTTTTAACCTGGACAATCGCAAAAAAAATCAGAAAAACGCCAAATACATGTTATGTTTGTGATAAGTTAAACTTTCTATTCTATATGAATAATATTGTTGTTTTTGGGGCATCAGGTCAGTTGGGGCAGTGTTTAAAAGATTTTACAGAAAAAAACGGAATATTATCAGTTTATTTCCCTTCTGAAACTGAGGCAAATATCCTGGACAACGACGCTTTGGCAAAAGTATTTGATACCTATAAACCTTCCTTCAGCATTAATTGCGCAGCGTATACCGCGGTAGATAAGGCTGAGGATGACAAGGAATTAGCATTAAAGATCAATAAAACGGGAGTTGAGAATATTAGCAGGCATTGCGCCGCGAATGGTTCGGCGCTTATTCATATTTCAACCGATTTTGTTTTCAGGGGCGATCAGCCAACACCGCGTAATGAAGATGACATTGCCGAGCCCATTAGTGTTTATGGTGAAACTAAACTGGATGGTGAAATTGCTGTAAAAACTATCCTTGATAAATATTTTATCATCCGTACCGGCTGGCTTTACTCGGAATACGGTAACAACTTTGTGAAAACGATGTTGAAACTTGGCGCCGAAAGGGACGAACTAAGGATCATTGCCGATCAAACTGGTACGCCAACTTACGGCATGGACCTTGCCGCCTGTATTATGCATATCATCAGCCTAAACAGCCAGGATTACGGCATTTATCATTACAGCAACGAAGGCATAGCTTCCTGGTACGATTTTACCAAAGCAATTTTTGATCTGTCGGGTACTAAAGTAAAAACGCTGCCAATTAAGACATCAGAGTATCCTACTAAGGCAACAAGGCCGGCCTACTCCGTAATGGATAAAAGTAAAGTGAAAAAAACCTTCCAAATGGAAATACCTTATTGGAGGGATAGCCTGTCGGTTTGCATCGGCAGATTAAAAAATAAATAACGCACCACGATGAAAGGAATCATTTTAGCAGGCGGATCGGGCACCAGGCTTTATCCAATAACCAGGGCGATCAGTAAACAGCTGATGCCTATTTATGATAAGCCGATGATCTATTATCCTTTATCGGTTTTGATGCAGGCGGATATCAGGGAGGTGTTGATCATCACCACCCCCGAAGATAATGAAAGCTTTAAACGCCTGCTTGGTGATGGCCGCGAATTAGGCTGTACTTTTGAATATGCCATCCAGGAAAAACCAAACGGGCTTGCGCAGGCTTTTGTAATTGGCGAAAAATTTATTGGCAATGATAAAGTCGCTTTGATTTTGGGCGATAATATTTTTTACGGGACCGGATTTAGTGAACTTATCCGGAGTTTTAATAACGTTGAAGGCGCAGCTATTTTTGCTTATGCAGTTGCCGACCCTGAACGTTATGGCGTAGTGGAGTTTGATGCGCATTTTACGGCGCTTTCGATAGAAGAAAAACCAGCTCATCCCAAATCAAAATACGCCGTACCAGGTTTGTATTTTTATGATAACCAGGTGATCAAAATCGCCAAAGAGCTTAAACCTTCTCCGCGCGGGGAATATGAAATTACCGATGTAAATAAATATTATCTTGAACAGGGCAACCTGCACGTAGGGGTGATGGATAGGGGGACAGCATGGCTGGATACCGGAACATTTGACTCATTGAGCGATGCGACCGAATATGTAAGGGTTATTGAAAAAAGGCAGGCTACAAAAATAGGCTGTATTGAAGAGGTAGCCTATCGCCGTGGATTTATTAATGACGAACAGCTAAAGGTATTGGTTAATAAATATATAAAAAGCGGGTACGGCGTCTATTTGCAATCGTTGTTGGGCTAAGTTCGGTGCTTTCAAAAATACATATCGGGCCTTCTGTCGGCAAAAAGGTTGTTATAAGCATTAAATGATTTATCGCGGGTTAAGTGCGGGTCAATTTGTACAGTTAATACAGCATCTTCTTCTTTCCCGGCCTGTACTAATGGCGCACCATTAAAATCGTAAACTACCGATCCACCGTTAAATGTTAAGGCTTGTTCGCTGCCGTCTTCCAGTATTCTTTTTTCGGTACCGCAGCGGTTGGTTACTGCCAGGTATACTTTATTTTCAAGTGCCCTTGCAGGCATGCCGACACCCCATAAGGTGGAAACCAGGTTACTTGGGCAGGCAATTACATCGGCGCCATGTAATGCAAGGCTCCGGGCCGCTTCGGGATAACGCCAGTCGTTGCAAACCATTATGCCAACTTTACAATCAACAAGGGGGTGATCAACCACAAAAAAGCCCGAATTACCTGGTTCAAAGCAAAGTTTTTCTTTATAAAAAAGATGTGTTTTGCGATAGATATTGAAGGTATTATCAGGAGAGGCCACCAAAGCAGAGTTATACGCTTTGTCGCCGTCTTTTTCTGCAAAACCAGCGATGATCATAGCCTGTAAGTCAACAGCCAGTTTGCGGAGGAGATTTACGCCCTCGCCAGTTTCATCTTCACCTTCGCTAAAAGCTTCTTCCTTGTTTAAAAATGAGTAACCGGTGGTACAAAGTTCAGGCAATACGATAATATCAGCTTTGATATTTTTAAGCAGTGTGGTAATTTGACGAAGGTTGTGCGGCTTATCGCTCCAAACGGGTGTAAATTGTACGATACTCAAATTGATCATGCTGACAGATTTATCTTTATGCTAAGATAGTAGCTACAGCGGATATCATATCGCTAATCAGGTCTTTTTTATCGGCCTGCTGCCAAATTATTTCTTCATCTTTCCTGAACCAGGTTAATTGCCGTTTGGCAAACCGGCGTGTATTTTGTTTAATGGCTGCGATGGCATTGTCCAGGTTAGTTTTTCCATCAAAATAATCGAACAATTCGATGTATCCAACCGTGTTGAGGGCATTTATGTTCCGGTAAGGTAATAATGATCTCACTTCTTCCACAAGGCCCTGTTTTACCATTTTGTCCACACGGTGATTTATGCGTTGGTATAATACCTCCCGTGGCAGGGTTAAGCCAAACTTTATGGATTTGAACGGGCGTTGATTTACTTTGGTGCTCCGGAAGGATGAATAAGCCTGCCCGGTGCTTTCAAAAATCTCTAAAGCCCTGATAACACGTTGCGGGTTGTTAATATCAACTTGATTATAGTATTCAGGGTCGGCCAGTTTTAACTGTTCCTGTAAAAACGATAGTCCTTGTTCATTGAGCATCGTGTTTAGCTTTTCTCTGACGCCGGGAGCCACATCAGGGAACTCATCAAAACCTTCGCACACCGCCCTTATAAATAGCCCGGAGCCTCCCACTAAGATCACTTTATCATGAACCTTAAACAGTTCATCCAATAAATTCAAGGCTTGTTTCTCATAGTCACCTGCGGAAAAAGGATCGGTGATGGCGTGTGAATTAATGAAATAATGTTTGGCGGCTGCCAGTTCATCATCTGTTGGTTTTGCGGTGCCGATGGACATCTCCCTATAGAACTGCCTTGAATCGGCAGACACAATCACCGTTTTATAATGATTTGCCAGCTCAATAGCCGCTGCGGTTTTCCCAGAAGCAGTTGGGCCGGCAATTACGATGAGGGTTTTTAGTTGATGGTTCATGGATTATGGTCGATAGTCCATAGACCACGGTCCATGGTAAAAGAAGCGGACTCCAAATTCATTATTGGCCTTAACAACTATGGACTATCGTCCATGGTCCATGGACTCCAAACTTATCTAATAGTCATCCCCGTGCGACAACTTGCTGTCATCCTCAAAG
>Ga0206965_10422_pt1 | contig 9954 bp, 4 predicted proteins | sample Alteio_BWOrgHeat_26_FD_152973 | JGI IMG/M metagenome (GOLD analysis project Ga0206965, IMG submission 152973) | Enriched cells from forest soil in Barre Woods Harvard Forest LTER site, Petersham, Massachusetts, United States -... | ecosystem: Environmental > Terrestrial > Soil > Temperate forest > O...
ATCATCAATCAGGGTATTTAAATACTCCATTGCCGACCACCATGGCATTTCTTTTTTATCAAACTTTAAAAAATTGGCTTTTTTGGCCAATACATTCTCATAAGTCTGATACTTATGGTTCAGGCGGTAAAACTCACGCACGCCATCTATTTCGGGGCTGTCGTAGTTCCTAAACTCATCTTTGGTTTTGGCAGGCTCGCCGGGTTCAGGGTATCTTTTCAGTACATCTTCTTCCCAATTTTCCAGGCTGGATAAGGGCGACATTTCTTCTTTGGTTAGTTTTGTCATGGCTTTAACAATTTGGTGTTGTTGGTTATTTTTTTTTTATTTGTTTAGGGAAATTTTTATTTAGGGCGATTTATTATGTTTCGATTTTTTTTGCCGGGTATATTAATATCTTTCAATTTTAGCCGGCTTACCTTATTGAACAATACCACCGGCTGTGTTTTCACTTGCGGAATGCTAAGATTATTTAAATCAAGGCCATTTACATCATCAGCAATAAAAGCCGGGCGATAATCTGTTCCTTTACAAGTAAGCACCATATTTTTTATTTTGATGCCATCGGCATGACGGATGTAAAAACCCCATGCCGGCAATTCGCCGAACATGGAAAACTCCGGGTAATCCCGGATCTTTTCAGGCACTTTTTCAAGTGTATCTGCCCCGAAATAAGCCCGCGCCCTGTCTGCGCCGCCCTCATAATTAATGGTAATATTTTCAAGGGTAACGTCTTCTACCCGGCTCCCGGGAATCCCTGTAATGGATGATGGAAAAACGTTATGAGGAGTCCTTACAGCGGGCCCTTCAATGGGGTATCCGGCATCCGGCTTTCCAACAGGAACGTCAACTTTTACGTTACCAATATAAACCCTGCGTAAAATACTAAGAGGGCCGTTTTTATTACGGTGCCCAAGCCGGATCACTATAGCGTTACCGGTATTGGTTGCTGTGATATCCCGGATATCAATATCCTCCAGCAGGCCGCCATCAACCGTCTCGACAGCAATGGCAGAGCGATAGGTGTCATAAACGCTTATGTTGCGTATGGTAATCTTTTTAAAACCGCCCCGCGAACCGGTACCCAGCTTAACCGCACTGGCGCTTGAGCGTACCCTGCAATTAGCTACATAAACATTTTCACAGGCGCCATCCGGGTCTTCTGATTTAAGGCAGATACCGTCATCTGCGGCGTTGAAAAAGCTATTGGTCAACTTTACATTTTTACAGTCGACAATATCAATCCCGTCGTTATTCCAATAGGTAACACTTTCTACCTTCATACTATCGATTATAAGGTTTGAACAGCTTTTATAGTCCTGTACCCAGCAAAGGCCATTTTTTAAGGTTATATTTTTGATCTGTATGCTGTCGCAATTATCAAATTGGATAAGTTTTGGACGATTATCTTCCGTCGGGCGCAATTGATGCCAGGGGTTTTCCTTACGCCATTCCGTATCCTGTAGTGTGCCGGCATTTAAGCGTATATAAATATCTTTTAACAGGTCAACACCCTGTCCATCAATAGTCCCCTTGCCCGTTATAGCGATATGATGCTGATGGTTAGCTACAATAAGCGGTGATGCTTTGCCCTGGCCATAATCGGCCCGCAAAGTACTTGCCAGCAGAAAAGCATTTTCATCCAGGTGCAGTTCAACATTCGACAGCAAGGTGATTACCCCGGTTACAAACCTGCCCGAAGGGACCATTACAACACCCCCACCGCCGGCCGAAGCATCATCAATAGCACTCTGAATTACCCTTGTGTTATTTGTTTTACCATCAGCAACTGCGCCATAATTAACAATATTGTAAACCTTAGGCTGTGCCGATACGGCTGCACCCCAAGAGCTGACCAACAAAAACGTTGACAGTGCGGTAAAAAAATATTTTGCTAATGCAGCCGACCTCATTTGTTAAACTTTTAGAAATAATTTATTACGATACAACAAGTATAAAAACAGAATTTGCACCATGGTGACGCTTACAGCAGTAAAAACTGCCTGCCAGGCAAGCGGAGCCAGGTGAACAAGTCCCCCAAAAAGATAGCCTGCGGTATGCCCGAAATCAACCAAGCCCTCTGAACACAAATAAATAAGAATAGAGTTTGTGCCGATCCAAACTAGCGGAATAGCCCATTTTTTAAACCCTGCCACATCAATAATAAGGTAAAATATGGATAAAAAAATCAAGCTCCAGCCGCCAACGTAAAGCACGAATGAACTTGACCACAAGCGTTTATTTATAGGGAATTCCGGATTCCATAACCAACCTAAGCCTATCAAAACCAAACCTGCAGCAAAAAGCAACAGCCCTTTTTTGAACATGGACAAGCGGGTTGACTCCCAGTTTAAAAAACTGCCAGTAAATACGCCGAGTAATGCCGTACCTATAGCCGGGATAGTGGAAAGTACCCCTTCAGGGTCATGGATTTTATCGTGTAGCCTGCCAGGTAGTAAAAGGCGGTCAATATAAGATTCGAACGAACCTTGCATGGTTAGTACCCCTGGCCCATAGCCCGGAACCGGGATGAACATCATCATTGCCCAATATCCGGCTAAAAGACCCGCAAACCATATAATTTGCCCGCGAAGATTGAAATTCAGATAGATAATACCTGCAAAAAACCAGGCCAGCCCGATTCGGCCCAATACACTTGCAAAGCGTGTATTTTCATATCCATTAAATTTAAGCGCACCGTTTACTACCAATCCGAGCACTATTAGTATGATTGTACGCCGCAACATCGAAAAATAGATCTCCCTTTTTGTTTTTGCCGGCAGTTGAACGGCCGATAGCAACCCCGCTTTGGTTATTTTGTTCCCAATTGAGTATGGCATTGAAACACCCGCAATAAACAGGAAAAGCGGAAAGATCATATCGTAGAAAGTAATACCATTCCATACCGTATGATGCAACTGGCCCGAAAACCATAGCAGCACCGGCCACTGCGTAGCTTTTGCCAGTGTGTGAATGATCTGTTCGCCGCTCATGATCCAGAACATATCAAACCCCCGCAAGGCATCAAGAGATATTAATCGTTTACCCGGCTGCATCAGATATAATGTATTAATTTGAAAATTGTATTTCTATTCATAAGCCGATCCTATAACCTTCCTGTATTTATTGTAAATGGCTTTAGCCATTATTATACTATTACCACTTGCCTGCACAGGATAATTTTTATGGCTGTTTACCCATTTCCATTCCCATTGACTGATTGATTCGTCAAAGCCTTTAAAGTTGGCCTCTTTACCACTTTTTAATGCATCTTCCAGCAAGGCAAAAAATTGCCCCCACCTGGGTTTGTAAAAATCATTAAGCAATCCGCTCCACTGCCTGCACGAGTATTCGTGCAACGGGCTATCTGCATCGCCCCACAGGGTGATCAGGTCGCGTGCGTTTTGCTCATAAAGATCTTTTTCGGCTTTTGTAGTACCCTGATTACGGGCATCGGCCAGCCACGGGCCCAGTAAAAAATCTTTACGTGTACGCAATAAAGCATCCATGTCACTGATCAGTTGAAGATATTCACTGCTGTATTTCTTAAAATCGCTTATGTTTTTCTGGCGGTAGGCATTCACCCATTTGCTTTGGATGGCCAACGCATAGTTTGCCAGCGCCTGCCGGGTGATATCGGTAAGGTCATATCGAAAGCCGTCGCTGCCCTGGCAAGTTGGAATAGCCTTAATGATGGCATCCCACGCCGGTAAAAAATCTTTTGGTTTATAGTTAAATGTGGTACGCGTCCAAACGGTATTTGAGTCAAGTGTTGGGCGACCGGTTATGATTGATTCTGAACCATCTCTAATGATACTGCCTCCACTGTAAACCGTTTTTCTTAGTACGTTCCAGGTTTGTTGGGTGTATTTATTAACATGGCCATACCGGTTCAATTGGTATTGTTTAAGCCATTCGTCGAGGTTAATGGGTTTATCCTGCCATACATTAGCCGTCATCAATTCATAAAGCACCGGGTTTTGCTCAATGGCTTCCATGGTGAGCCCGATACCGGATAATCTTTTTGATCCGGGGGCAGCCAATGCCGAAGCCGGGCCATTGGCCACCTCATTCATCCGGCCAAAAAGCACAATATTGCCGCCAAAATTATGCAGCATGTTCCAAATCCAGGGTTTGCCATAAAAAGCTTCGGTACGTTTCCAAACCGGTTGAATTTCAGTAGCCAGATCCAATATGATCATATGATCGTCGGGCACCGCATTAAGTAATGCCTTTACCTGTGGCTGGTTCCAAAACTTTCTGTCGTTGTAAAACAGCCAGCCCTGCATTACCCAGATTGCCTTGGGGTCTGCGTTGCTCATGCCCTGGTATACCCTGGCGCTTAAAGCCGAAAGATAAGTGGTATCATTGGTCGGAGGTTCGTTTTCATTAAAGGTATCGGCAGAATATAAATGATCCGTTCCGTAGAGCCTGGTTTGGGTTTCGATAAATTTGCGGCCAATTTCTGCAAAAAGCGGGTCTTTGGTATCCAGGATATAGGTATCGGCAAAGCCGTTGTTCCAGTTTGTTTTTTTAAGTTGCGATGCGGGAAAGCGTTTTTGGAAAGATGCCGGTACGTGGCCGGTAAATGATTGCAAAACGGGTTTCATGCCCAGGTCGCGCTCACGGCGCAGTATCTGTTGCTGCAAATCCCGATGGTTCTCTATCCAGCTAACCGGCAGCGGGCCGCCCCAGCCATCTAAATTACCCATCCAGAACCACGAGAAATAAGCCGGGCCGCAAAAAAATCCTTTCAAATCCCCGTCACTAAATCCCATGTCTTTATAAACACGGTACCAGGTGTATTCCTGCCCCGTAAGCGCCAGGGGCATATTGATACCATGCAGGGCCATCCAGTCAATCTCCTTTTGCCATCTATCCCAACCCCACCAGCTCATGCTATAGTTAAAAGTGCAGTAATTAAGATAATAGCGGTATTGGTAAGGTGTATTCTTATGTATAAGGTGTTTAACCGAAGGCAGTTTTTGAGGTAAATTAAGATTTACACCGTTCCAGGTAACCTGGCAATGGGTATAGTTGGTAAGATAATTGTATAACGCCGAAGCGACCGAAACCCCATTATTTCCTCTTAATATAATTTTGCTGCCATGGCTTTCTATTTCAAAAGCGTCTTTATCTGCTGGTTTGAGCTGTTCAACAACAAAATCAGTGGCATGTTGCGGAATTATCCTTTTTATGAGTGCCCTGGACGCCGGAATATTAACCTGGGCTAACAGGTTACTGTTACAAAAAGCCGATATCACTAAAATTGCGGTGATAAATTTAAAACAGTAATTGATGCTATATTTTTTCATAAACAGACACATTGAACATGGGCACATCGCCAAGCCTGTACCATTAACGCAAATTCCGGCAAAAAAGTAGAATATGGGCCGGAGCCCATATTCTCAATCAACAAATCAATCTTACTATTTCCAGTCTAATAGCCAGGGTTTTGCACGAGTTTGCTGTTTAACTGCAACTCGGGAGTTGGTATCGGGAATATCCGCTTATTAGGATCGGCGTCCGTTTTTATTCCCCATGCATTTTCATACATGCCATACCGTATCAGGTCATTTCTGCGCCATCCTTCGTCCGCAAATTCCCTTGCACGTTCTTCAAGAAGCGTTGTCAGCGTTACTGTGGTGAAAGGAGTAGCTTTTGCGCGGCTGCGTACCTGGTTAACCAATGACAATGGCAGATCGCCGTTGGTTGCATTTGCACCCCGCAGTATGGCTTCCGCTTTTTCCAGCAAGATATCAGCATACCTGAAAAGTGGTACATCATTGCTTTGGTTACGGGTTGGCGCAAGGCTGTCCGGATAAAATTTATTATTCCGGTAACCTTCTTCATTGGCCAATTCATCATTGCCAATATCAAACGTTGAAGGATCCCTCCATACGATATTTGGGGTAAACTCCAACTGGTGCACGACGGTCCCATTTGGATCGGAGCCGCTGTAACTGGCGTCAAGCCCGATATTGGTAGTTGTTATATTAATTGGTGTGCCATCAAAGTAATATTGTTTTCCGGTGAGGTATTGCCCGTTACGAATATCATTCGGATCATTAAAATAAGCATAGTACGATGGATAAGTATATACCGGGCCATCCGGTGTATAAGGCATACTGTATTTTTTGGCCAAAGCCGGGTGTAAGGTCCAGCGGGCATAATACATAGCCTGCGCATAAACCCCATCGTAAGGAATAGCATAAATAAAATCTTTAATCTGCGGGCCGTTATTGGGCTTAAACATCCCTAAGTAATCAGCATCCAAACCATATTGGCCGCCTTGTATAATATTATCGCACATGGTAACACAATCCTGGTACCGCGCTGTACCTGTATAATTAGCAGCATTCAGGTACATTTTAGCCAGTATTGCATAAGCGAGGTACTTGGTTGGCCTGCCATAGGTTGAAACACCAACTGTACCGCTAAGATTTGGGATCTGGGCCAGTAATTCGCTTTCAACAAAGGCAAAAACCTTTGCCCTTGACTGGGTACCCAAATTGGTGGTATCGCCAAAGGTTGTTGTGATCGGCACATTACCAAAATTGTCCATCATGAAATAGTAACACATCGCCCGCATTGTTTTTATCTCTGCAACTGTCTGGGTTTTGGCGGCGCTTGCCGGCGCCGCATTAAACAGCGCTAAAGCCTGGTTACAGGCACTTATAGTTCCATACCCCCATTGCCACATAGTCTCGAGGTTGCCATTATCGCCGGTATAAGTATGAAGGTTCAACGTAGAATAGGAACCTCCATCGAACCAGTTCCCGCCACGGGCCACTAAAACTTCCATATCAGTACTCAGGTTTTCAACCAACCACCATTGACGGCCGGGGGCCCCGCGAAATGATGTATAAATTGGCCCCGTAGCTGCCACAAACTGCGCCGGTGTAGTTGGGAAATTAGAAGGGGTAAGTGCAGAAACGGGAGCCACATTCAATTTTGTACAACCCGACAGGTAAACTGCGCCTGTACAGAGAGCAATGATGCTCAAAAACATATATTTTTTTAAACTATTCATCTTGATTGATATTAAAGGTTTATAAATCTACTTGCAGGCCGCCAAGAAATGTGCGCGTTTTTGGATAATAATTATTCATATCGACGCCGACAAACTGACCGCTTGCCTGGCCATTAAGACTCAAATTCAACTCCGGGTCAACCCCTTTGTATTTGGTAATGATGAACAGGTTTGTACCGGTAACATACAGGCGCAGGCCATGGATATAGTTTCCTTGTATTTTAAACTTGTAGGCCAGGGTTGCATTACTTAACCTGATAAACGCACCGTTTTCAAGATAACGGGTAGAATATAAGTTTGCGTTTACGTCCGTTACCGGTTCGGTCAGGGTTATTAATGGAACATTATGGCTTGATGCCGAAGATGGTGTGTTGAAATCTGCCAGCGAAGCGTCCATTATTTTATTGCCCCCTTGTCCGCGGAAAAAGAAGTTAAAACTGAACTTTTTATACGTAATGGTATTCCCCCAGCCAAATGTATAAGTGGGTTGTGCACTGCCGGCATAAGTGCGGTCGGTACTGGTTGGGGTAGTTGTAGGTTGGCCATTGGCGCCCATATAAGTTGATACACCATTGGTCATACCAATATATTTAAGGGTATAAAACTCGCCAAGCGGATAACCTTTCTGTATAATCGAAACAGTCGTGCCACTTTGGCCCGGGCCTTCCGGATCACCCACAAAAATTTGGGATAGATCGTTGCCCAGCGATGTTATTACGTTTTTATTAAAGGCGATATTGCCATAACTTTGCCAGTTAAAATCTTTCGATTTTACGGGGACGCCTGTTAAACCTATTTCAACGCCTTTATTGTCCATGCTGCCGACGTTGGCCACCGTGGTTCCTATAAAATTTGTTACGGTTGAAACAGGGATGCTAAAGATCATCTCCGTTGTCTTCTTATCATATACGTCAACTGTACCGCTTAACCTGCCTTTCAGCAACGAAAAATCAACACCAGCATTCAGTGTAGATGTAGCTTCCCATTGCAAATTCGGGTTAGGGTTTTGGGTTGGGCCTATGGCGCTTATCCAGGTGCCATTAGGGCCATAAAATGAACCCGTGGTGCCATATAAGGTTAAAGGCGTATAAGGGTTAAAACCAATGGCATTACCTGTTTGACCATACCCTATGCGAAGTTTAAGGTCATCGAACAGGTTTTGAGATTTCATAAATGATTCTTCACTAACCCGCCATGCGGCAGATACTGCCGGGAAATAACCCCACTGATGGCTGCTGCCAAATGAGTTTGAACCATCACGGCGCACCGAAGCCTGCAAAATATATTTACCCGCATAACTGTAATTTACGCGCGAATAGAATGATATGATACGTTGGGTCTGATCATAATAGGTTTGATAATATGGAAGATTGGTTTGCCCTAATGCAAGGTTATAATAGCTTGTAGCGTCAGAAATAAAACCTTCGTTGCTTACTCCAAAGCCATTACCTGTTTCGGTTTCGTCAAACGAATAACCAACAATGGCATTAAAATTATGCACCTTGTTCCATATATGCTGATAGCCCAAGTAATTTTCAAACACCTTTTTTGTATCCTCATCCTGTGAGCGGGTGGCTACCCCATTTTGGCCAATGGCCAGTTCTGAAGCTGAATTAAGATAAGTATCATCTGTAGTATTCCTGTCCTGGTAAGCCAGGTTTAAATTGTAAGTAAACCCAAAAGGCAATTGCAGTTCGGCCTTGGCGTTGGCTAATAACAGGTTAACTTTTTGCAAATATTTATTGGTTTCCAATAAACCTAATGGGTTATAGCCTAATACTAAAGTGGGGTCATCGTAAAACGTACCGTCAGCATTATAAACTGCGCGGGTGGGCAGGTATTGTACTGCGGCCCTGAACACATTTGGGTTAGCGCCGTTTGGACTATACAAAGGAATGTCATTCACAAAAAGATTCTGGTTAGTTATTGAATTGCTTAAGGAGAAATCCAATTTCAACTTATCATTTAAAGCTTTTTGCGATAAATTAAGCCGTCCGATAAAACGGTTCAATCCGCTTGTTTTAACAATACCCTGGTTTTCGAGATAATTGATACTGCCACCAAATACACTTTTTTCTGTACCTCCGCCAAATGATAAATTATGATTTGTAGAAAAGCCATTGCTGCGTTCAATTTCATTTTCCCAGTTGGTAGTGCCATTATCATTCGCAGGAGTTAAGCTTTGACCCGTTGCCGCCAAAAAAGTTTTTAACTGCGACGCACTTGCAACTTTAAACTGATTGGATATGTTTTCCGTCGCTGCATATGCATCGTAATTCATTCTTAACTGGCCTGGTTTAGCTTTTTTAGTTGTTACGATAATAACGCCGTTGGTAGCCCGGCTACCATAAATTGCCGCCGCCGAAGCATCTTTTAAAACATCTATCGAGGCAATATCTGCCGGCGCAATAAGGTTAATATCCGCATCCGGCACGCCATCAATAACATAAAACGGTGAGGCACCATCTGCCCTCACAGTTGAAGGCCCCCTGAGCGTTACAGTTGCAGTTCCATTAGGGTTTCCGTCATTGGTAATATTAAGGCCTGATACTTTGCCTTCCAGCAGGTCGGCAGGCGTGGCTACAACGCCCGCATTAAAGTCTTCTGCTTTAACAGTGGTAACAGCGCTGGTAAGCTGACCTTTAGTTGTAGTGCCATAACCAACTACAACAACCTCATTAAGGGCATTTTGGCTCTCAACAAGGGTTACGGTGATGTTTTTTTCTTCGCCTACAGTAATTTCCTTTGTTTGAAACCCTAAAAAACGAAACATCAAGACGCTTCCTACCGGTGCATTAATAGAAAAAGTGCCATTTATTGATGTTGCCGTTGATACATTGGTACCTTTTACCTGCACAGTTACACCGGTCAGAGGATATCCCTGGGCATCTTTTACCGTACCAGTTATCGTATTTACAATA
>Ga0206965_10388_pt1 | contig 9902 bp, 7 predicted proteins | sample Alteio_BWOrgHeat_26_FD_152973 | JGI IMG/M metagenome (GOLD analysis project Ga0206965, IMG submission 152973) | Enriched cells from forest soil in Barre Woods Harvard Forest LTER site, Petersham, Massachusetts, United States -... | ecosystem: Environmental > Terrestrial > Soil > Temperate forest > O...
GTTGCGTAGTGATGTTTTCTGTGCGCAGACGTGGCACGGTAATGAGGTCTTCGCACTCGACCGGCATGTCGCCGGGACGCAGCGAATTCATGCCCGCGCGTTGGGCAAAGGTGACTTGATCCCCGGATTCTTCAGTGGCAACCGCTGCTTGAAGAAAACGGAATGTTTTCAGGGTCGGGTTGCAATTTTGCAGATTTTTAAACCACGTTGCCGCGCGTGGGTCTGCGTCAATCAGCAGCGCCTGTCCGGGATCGCTTTGTCCCCGGCGGGCCTTTTCCCACGCCACCCACAGCGAAAAATAACCACGATGACAGCCGAAATCCAACCACTTGCCGGGCAGCGGAATGCGTTGAAACAAGTCGCCATATTCGTTGCCGAGAAAAGTTTCCGAGAAAGCGATAAACGCATCCCAATGATCGAGCGGAGCAGCCAGGCCCGGCTCCAATGGCATACGCAGCTGCAACTCTTCCATATAATCTTGCTTGATGGCGAACGCCAGCCGGCGGCGTATACCGGGCAGATTGAGCAACGGACGCAAAGGTAAAGCGGCAGCAGGGCGGGATTTTTTCATACAACAATTGGTTGAGGCTGCGCCAAGTCTGCCGCGATGGTATCTATCACCGCGCGGACATTCACCGTCCAATTGCCGAAGTTTTCATAACGTCGGCGGGCGGCCTGCGCATAAGTTTCATAACGAGTGCGGCTCGCCAGGGCAGCAGTAATCCAAGCCGGAGCTTCTTCCGCAAATTGGGCAGGCGGCCAGAGTTGTCCTGATTCACCATTGGTCACGGTCGAGGGCAGGCCGCCGACGTTTGTCGCCAGCACAGGCAGGCCATGGGCGCCTGCTTCGTGGCAGACGATTGGCGTGCAATCAGCGATACTCGGTAAAAGCAAGAATGCTGAAGTCAAAAAACATTCCCGCAGTCGCCGCGCTTCCGCTGGTTTGCTTTTATCCAGCGGCCCCACCCATTCCAGCCATGTTTCCTCGGGTGCTGATGCAGGCCTATCTTTAAGCCCAATCACCACCAGCTTGGCCTGGCACCCTTTTGCCCGCAAGCGCCGCACCGTTTCCACCGCAGCATCGCCGCCTTTGCGTTCCCACTCATTGGCGAGGAATAGCAGCGTGGGTGTGGCAAGATTGCGCGCAGTAATGGCCTGTTCGACTTCAGCGTTTGTCGGCGGATTTTCCAAATTGGCCCCAAAGGATTGCGTCGCCATGCGCATGGCAGCCTTTGGGAAGTCCGTCGCTGCTTCCTTCTTGGCCCATACGCTGCTCAGCCAGATTTTCCGCGCCCTTTGCAAGACATCGCCTTCGATACGTTGGAGTACGCGTGCATCCTGCTCGCTGTAGTAGTCGCGAAAATACGCATAAAACCGGCGTAGACTCGGATAAAAGGCATCCATCCATACATACAGGGGCAGGTTGGTTGAAAGTGAAATAGCCGCCTCGGGCAGTCCGACGCATAAGACGGCGTCAGGCGCAAATTCGAGAATTTTTTTATCCATCGTCGTGGAACGCGTGCGCAATATTCCGGCATCCGCTGCGAAATTATGCGGTTGGCGCGAAAGTTTTAGCGACCAAAGATTTTTATAATGCGCCACTTGCTTGGCCCAATTGGTCGGCTCACCATAAAACGGCTCAACCCTATGGCCTTGCCGACGCAATTCCTGCAGCACATGCCAGGGAATGCCGGAAAAGTGCCGGGGGTCATCGGGTGCCCCATGGCTGATGAGGGCGAGTTTCAAGCGGGTAATTGTTCTGCAGCGAGCAAATCCAGCAGGCGGCTGGCATAGGCGTCCCAGTTCCATGCCTTGATTCGCTGGCGCAAGTCGGCAGAGAAAGGTGGAAACGGTTGGCGGTTGGTTAAAACCTCACGAAACTTTTCCGCCATGGCTTGATCGTCTCCCGTTGGAAACCAGCGGACTTGTTCGTCTGCTTGCAGAAAGGCCACCTGCTCCTGCAGCGGATCAATTTGCGAGGCTATGACGGAACGGTCCCAGCTCAACGCCTCACTCAGTGGCAGTCCAAAGCCTTCAAAGCGGGAAGGAAACGCGATTAATTTGGCGGCGCGATAAATTTGTTCGATGACTGGCCATGGCTGCCGGCCCAGCAGCGTGACGCGATTGCGCAATTTTTCACGGTAAGGCACGCAAAGCTGGCGTACGTCGTTGATGCTGCGTTCGGGCGAGGGTTCGTCGTTAAAGAGACAATCGGTACCGATCCCGCTCAGGTAGCAGTGAAAGGGAATTCCCTCGTCAGCGAGTCGGGCCAGTGCCGCCAGCAGGATATCGTGTCCTTTATGATAAGTGGCTCGCGCGGGATAAAAGATTACGGGCTCAGTGCGACTCCAGGGATTAGTTATGTCCTTGGGCGGGTCGGTCACCACTGGAGTGGCAGGCAGTAATAATACTTTGACCCGTTGAGCTGCCGACGGATTCAATGCAAGCAACTGGCCACGCGTAAATGAAGAATCGGTGATCAGATGGCTGGCCTGCTGCAGCCACTCGCGGTATCCAGCATGTTTGGGCGCGGAAGTGGTGTCTGGAAAACCCAAATCATGCACAATGCCGGCGGTAGGCAAATTGAGCTGTGGAAAGGATTCATGGTGCACGCAGATTTCCAGGACATGGGTTAATCCATGCTCGCGGCAGACCTGGCGCAAATAGCTATGCGAGAGATTGGCCCGCAGGCGTGGTGGCAACCAACTGGTTGGCAAACGGCGCAATCCGGCCCAGGCCACTCCCTGCGGCGATTGCGTGGGCGGATGCAGGTCGATAATTTCAATTTTTGAACGATCCAAATTTCCAAGACGGTTCAGACAGTTTTGGATGGAACAGGCCCACACCAATTTCTCCGTTCGCGCAGCCAGCGCAGGCAGCAAAAAACGCCGGACGGTGTCCACGCCGCCCGTCACCTGCCAGGATTCATCTAAAATCAACAAACGCATCTTTAGGTGCTCAGACTAAACTGACCGTGATGACAGACGGGGTTTCTCTGGCAGCGTTGAAAGTAATGCCACGGCGCGGCCCCGTCCGCGAATTTCCGCATCGCAGAGAGTGCGGGTTAGCGGCGGCATGTGTCGGCGTTCCCAATCCTTCAGCCACCGGCGGGTGCGCGACATGGGCGCGGGCCTCCAGGGCAGATTATGCAAATAGGCCAGGATGGTTTCACCGTAGGCGGTTGCTTCTGCCAGTCGCAGCAAATACGCCGGCTCAATTCGCCCAGCCGACATCAAGTGGTCCAGGCGCAGGCTCGGAAACTTTCCCGTGCCGAAACCCAAGCGCAGACTGGTGGCCGCCAAGTCCCGGTCGCCTGAGCCCGTCAAGTCCGCACCTTTGCGGTCGAGACTGGCGCGAAGCGGATCGGTCGCAGCCAGGCGGGCATACTCGCGCGCCACTTGGGTTCGGATAATTAGGCCCGCGCCGCTTGGCAGGCTATAAGTCTCCGGGCAGGCCAGGCTGACATTTGACCACCGCTCTTCTTTGATTTCGCCCACCGTAAGCAGCCAGACCCATTCGCAAATTTCGCCTTCCGGCTTTTTCTCATAAACCGCACGGATGCTGCACCCGAAGGCTCCAAGGTGCGGATGCAAGTTGGCCAGCCGCGCCGCTTCCTCGAGAAAATCCGGCGCGAGCACATTGTCGTCATCGACGAACACCAGCAAATCGCTTGCGGCCTCACGGATGGCGCGCAGTCGGGCTGGCGTCAACCCCAGTACTGACTCGACCACAATGCGGGCGCGCGGGTGCCAGCTTAAATCTATTTGTGCAGCCACGGGCGTCGTGCTCGCATTATCCAGGACAATTAACTCCCATTCGGTCGTCGGCAAAGTCTGGGCGTGCAGTGCCACCAAAACTTGGTCGAGGTAATCCCGACGCGGATTGTGGGTGCAGATGAGGACGGAAAGCAGCATGGAGTCGTGATTCTTCAGTTGGAATAAAGATCGAAATGTTGGGTGGAGGCAATCCGCTGAAAAGTCTGGCCAAAGTCCTTTCTGAATTTTTCATCATATACGGGTGGGCTGGGTTGGTATTCGTTGTTGGCCCAGCTTGCATAATAGCTATGCATCGAAAAGGGGACGCCTTCATTCGGTACCAGCCAGATGATTTTGCGACCGGGTTCCCGGGCCATTAGCGCAGTGGTGATTTCAGGCAGGGTGGGCATGCGCACTCCGCCGAATTCCATGTCCATCAACGCCACCGGCTCCAGTCCCACCGGTTGGCCGCTAAAAACCAGACTGGCGCGAACCTGGGTCCATTCAAAATGGTCGTTGTCGCTATTGCCCATCAGCAGAATGTGGTCGTATCCATATTTTTGCTGAATTTCATCTATTTCCGTCTGGATGCCTGCTGCAGTTGATGCACGCATTTTAAAAAAAGCCGCATATTGATAGCTGCGCAGGATGCCGGCGCCACAACAACTGATCAGCCAGGAAAGAATTACAGCAAACATCCCAGCCGTTGCCGCCGAAGTGTTGCCCGGGAAAGGCATGCCTGCTTGCGCTAATTCGACTATGAGCAGTGGCAACATAATGGCCATGGGCAGAAAGTGGTAGGGTCCGGAGGCGTTTTTCGATGCAGGAATAATCAGCACAATCGACGCCACCGCGAGCCAGCCAATCAATCCGGTGACGCGGCGCAAGGCGTCGGCAGTGGCGGATGCATCCTGCTTATACACGAGCCAGACGGCGGTCAGCATTGGCAGCGTCAGGCACCCCACCCAAACCACCACGTTTACAAAATCTGGTGCGTTCAAGCCATGGTGCGCCGCCGTGCGCAAAATCCATAAATAGTTCGACAGTGAAATGTTGGAATACACCCAAAAAGGCAGCAGTGCAACGAAGGCGGCGGTGGCAAGTGTTGCCAGGATGCTCTTGCCCCGGTAGCCGGTACGCCAGGCCAGCCACGCCAGCGGAATAAAATAGAGGAAGGCATGAACTTTAAGATTCACGGAAATCCCCAAGGCAACCCCGAAAGCAATGGACGCAATTTTCCAAGGAGAATACGCCGCCCAAGCGCCCAGTACTACAAACAGCACGATAAAATTATCTGCCCGGTCGAGGTAGGCTCCAAGCGGGTCGAGTACGATGAGACAAGCGAAAATTCCAGTGAGAAAAAGTGACGTCGACAATTTGGCCCCTCTGCACCAAAGCAGCACCAGCAGCAAGCCAAGGGCGCTCGCAGTTGCCAATTGCCCCGCCAGCTTGGCTGCCAAAACACTGGGCCCCAGCAGCTTTTCCAGAGTGCCCGTAAAAATATACAAATAAGGCCCGTACAGCATGCTGTAAATTTCAGGCGACTGGGCGTCGTGGTAGAGTGGGTGGCCTTGCTCAAAATACCACGACACTTCAAAAATTTGCGTCGGCATGGCATTCAAATACTGCTGACTGACCAGATAGTGGTAGCTGAACCAGCCAAACACCACCAACGCCAGTAGTCCGATGGCGCCACCTACCCATTGCACGCCAGTAGATTTCAGTCGCAAACCGCCCTTGGCCACCGCCAGCAACAGCATAAAACAAGGTACCCAAAAGGCCCACGCCCACGCCTCCGGCCGCGTGCTCATCATTTCCAACAGGCTTTTTACAAAACTCATTTAGGGCTAGAGGCGACACTCCATTAATGAACCATTGGTTTTGAGCCTGATGAGTTCAATTCGAGTAGAGGTCATAGAATTGAGTTGAGGCGATGAGCGAAAAGTCACGCTGGAATACTTTCCGAAAAGCAGGACTGAATAGATTTTCGTGTTCCTCATAGACCGTACCATACGCGGTCGCGTAGAAACTTTTCATGGCAAAGGGTGCATCCCCTTTGGGTATCAGCCACATAATTTTTTTGCCCGAATAATCACCGCTAAGAGTTTTGACCAACGATTCGAGCGACGGCGTCGAGAGCCCGGCAAATTCACTTTCCATCAACGCGCTTGGCTCGATGCCCAGCGGCTGCCCGGCAAAGACCAACGTCGAGCGAAAAAACGTCTGCTGGTAGTCGTCGTCCCTGCCCACGCCCATCAGGATGACATGGTCGGCGCCATATTTTGCGGTAATGCCATGCAGGTCAGTATCGATGCTGTTGGCCCAGACCGCCTGCCCGCGCAGCCAGCCGGCATCCTGATAGGAACGAATCAGCCCCGTTCCGACACAACACGCCAGCCACGACATACACGCGGCTTGCACTGCCGCGGCCGCCACCGTGGAGCCCCAAACCCACCGCACGCCCAGGGCATATAAATCTGCAGCGAGTAACAAGAGAATGACCGATAGGGCCAGGTAATGCCATGGCCCTGAACCATATTTGGAGGCAAAAGGCAGAATACAGAGAAATTCCACTAGAATGAAAAAAATGATTGGAAAGCTAGCTGATAATGCGCGGGAGGTGACGGCAGGATCCCGTAGCCAACTCAGCGCGACCATCGCGGCCAAGGGCAGACAGAGCAGGAAAAACCATTCGATGTTTGTGAATAAATTAAGGAGGCTCAGGCCGTGGCCACCCGCCACCTTCAGCGTCCAAAGGTAATTGCTCAACGACACGTTTGAAAAAGCAAGAAAGGGAAAGATTGCGGCTATTAACGCAACGACAGCCACAGTCACCGCTTGTTTTCCCCGCCAGCCGCGATTCAGAGCCATCCAAGCCAGCGGCAGGAAATAAACCGCTCCATGAATTTTTAAATTCACGCACAAACCCAACATTAGCCCCAGGACGATGGGGGCGAGTTTGGCCGTGGAAGTGGCCGCCCAGCATCCAATCAGCACAAATAGTGTGATATAGACATCTGTCCGCACGAGAATCTCCACGGGATCCAACGCCATGACCAGTGCGGCAAAAATTCCCACTCCCATAATTGCAAAGCCCATTCCAGCGCGTTTTCGCAGTTGCAGGAACAACACCAGCAGCGTGGCACCCATTGCCAGCTCACCGCCCAGTTTGGCGGAAAACACGCTTGGCCCCAAGGCCCGCTCAAACCAGCCGGCAAAAATGAATAACCACGGACCGTACAGGATGTTGTAGACTTCCACCGATTCCGGACCATGGTACACCGGCTTCCCGGTGGCAAAATACCATGACACATCGGCAATGAGTGGCTGGATATGGCTCATGTGCCCCAAATACTCCGGGCTGCATAGAAATGCATAATTAAACCACAGAAACGCAACGATCATGAGTAAACCCATCACCGGAAAGAGCACCCGGACTCGATCCAATTGCTCATGATTTTTTCCAAAATACCATACCGCGACGAGAATGGCAAAGAATGGCACCCAAAACGCAAACGGCCACCAGTCCTGGCGCGTCGTGAGCATCACGACGAGATCATTAATGAAATGCACGAAGAGAAAAATAAAAGGAGCGAAACGAAAGCAACCGCCGGTGGCCAACTACTCGGTATAAAGATCGTAGTATTGCGTGGTCGCGATTTTAGTTGTGCTGGCTAGAAAACTTGCGCGAAATTGATCCGTATAAGCCGGCGGGTTGGGCAGGTAGCCATTGCGTTCATAGAAAGCAAAATAAGAAGTCAGCGAAAACTGATCGCCATGTTTAGGCACCAACCAGATGATTTTCTCATCCGGATGATTTTTGGCGAGAGCCGCGGTCAATTCCGGCAAGCCCGGCACTGCTGAACCCACAAACCCCCGTTCCATCAGGCCGCACGGATCAAATCCAATTGGCTGGCCCTTAAAAATTAACTGCGGACGAAAATAGGCATATTCATAGTTGTCATTGTCACTGGCGCCCATCAGCAGCACATGGTGCGAACCATACTGCGCTGCGATCTGGTCCACATCGCTCTCCACGCTATGCGCCCAGGCCGCCCGGCCTTGCAGGTAGGCGGCATTCTGGTAACTGCGCACCAGGCCAATTCCGAGACACGAGACCAGCCAGGATAAAAGCACCGCCCCCGCCGCACAGGAGACGAAAGAATTATCAAGCATGGGCCGCACCCCGGCGGCGTACAGTTCGACCGCCAGGACAATGACCACGATTCCCAAGGGCAACAAATGATGGATGCCGCAGCCGTATCTCGAACATGGTAATAGCAACAAACTGAACTCTGCCAGCACCAGCAGAATAAAATATTTTTGAGCCGCGAGCCCATTCAGAGTAGCGTGGGCATTTTGCCGGTAGGCGAGCAGGCTGGCCGCCACCAAAGGGGTGGCTAGGCAGAAAATCATTTCCAAATTGTTGAAATAATTCATCGGGTTAATTCCCACGTTGCTGGCCAGGCGCAGGGTCCAGAGATAATTGACCAGCGAAACATTCGAGAAGAGTAGGAATGGAGCGGCAGTCATGACTGCCGCGGAGGAAACAACCAGCAGCCAGCTTCTTGTTCGGTAGCCCATCTGCCAGGCGACTCCGATAAATGGCAAAAAATATAAACCAGCGTGAATCTTCAGATTAATGCCGGTCCCAATGGCGGCGCCCAGCACCAAAGGGGCGATTTTCGATTGCGAATACGCCGCCCAGCAACCGATTACCAGAGCGAGCACGATTAAAACATCCGGCCGGCTGAACAATTCTTCTGGATTCATCGACAGAAAAAACGCCGCCGCCACCCCGGTACCAAATAGCGCGATTTTAATTCCCGCTCTTTTTCGCAAATGAAGGAAGAACACGAGCATCGCCATCGCCACGGCCAGGGCGCCCGGCAGTTTGAAGGAAAACGCGCTGGGCCCCAGCAGTTTTTCAAACCAACCCGTGAGAATGTAGATATCCGGCCCATAGAGCATATTGTAAACTTCGCTATTGGCCGGACCATGGTAAATTGGCAGGCCTTGAGCGAAATACCAGGATACTTCCGCAATTTGTGGTTGTATGGGCCCCAGGTAAATCGGGCTGAAAAGATGCACCAGGCAAAACCAGCCAAAGAGGGCGAGCGTCAGCAGGCCGATGACTGGCCATGCCCCTTGTACCCGGTTTAGTCCATCTGCACCCTCGTTGATGCGTACTAATAACCACAGCGCCAAAAAAATCGGCACCATAAACGCAAACGGCCAGTAGTCAGGCCGGGCGATCAGCAAGCGAATCAGGTCGGCTATAAAGTGCACAGGCTTATTTTAACGGCCCCTAGCTAGTTCAGTAAGATGCCCGCACAAATCCCCTACCGGATCCGCCGGGATAATTTGCCGGGCGTGCAGATGAGCCGCCTCGCCCATTGTTGGCCAGTCAGCCCGGCGCGTCCAGGCGCGCTCGAGAGCTTCGCTAAATGGCTCAATCGCGGCGGCACTGGCCACAAAACCCGTTTCCCCATCCACGCACAACTCTGCATTGCCGCCGACGTCGGTCACCACCGACGGCCTTCCGCACGACATTGCTTCAATCAACGCAAGTGGCATGCCTTCCTGCCGGGACGGCATCACCAGCAAATGATGGTCGCGCCAAACGTCTACGATATTGGCGGTGTGCCCGCGGAACTGCACGTTGGTCAGTTGCAGGCGTTCAGTCATTTTGCGCAAACTTTTTTCAAAAGACCCGGTTCCAAATAAATTTAGTTCTATCGGCCGCGTGCGCCAGGCAGGTTGGGACAGGACTTGGAGTATTATATCCTGGCCTTTAGCGCTGGGCTCCAGTCGGGCCACCATGGCCAATCGGATTTTGCCCGATTCCTCCGGCCAGGGCAGCAAGTCACTTGCCGACACATTATTGGGGTTCCAGATCACTTTCGCATTCGGCAATTTTTCACTGATTTGCCATTCGAGCAGACGCAGATTATGCCGCGATACACAATAGACCGCCTGTGCCCCAACATAGTCAATAGCCAGTTGGGCGGCCATCTCGTCCTTCACCCACGCGATTTCAGAATTACATTGGACAATGCTCGCATACGGAATTCTTTGCTCGCGGCAAAATTGCATCCACTCCTGGCCATCGGTTGTGGCGCCTTGAGAAATAATCACGAGATCGGC
>Ga0206965_10206_pt1 | contig 9849 bp, 9 predicted proteins | sample Alteio_BWOrgHeat_26_FD_152973 | JGI IMG/M metagenome (GOLD analysis project Ga0206965, IMG submission 152973) | Enriched cells from forest soil in Barre Woods Harvard Forest LTER site, Petersham, Massachusetts, United States -... | ecosystem: Environmental > Terrestrial > Soil > Temperate forest > O...
GGCTGGTTTCCTTTAACGAAGACCCGGAATTTGGGAGCTGCCTGGATGGGTTGATTATCGTCGATCTGATGAAGTCCGAACCCAAGCTGCTGAAGGCCCACATGGGGGCGGAGGGTGCGGAACGTTTTTTAGCGTTCCATCGGCCACCCGGCGAATTGGCCGGATCCGGACTCGACTACTATGCCACCGAAGACTCGTAGACAACCGGGCTCGCCGGCGACGAATGAATAATCAGACTGGTGTCGTGGAGAATGGCGGGGTCGATATCGCTGCGGGCAATCAGATTAAGCAGGGCCACCATCGTGCCGGCGGCAATCAGCAGGCCAGCCACAAACAAAATGATCAGCAAGGGGGCGTCGTAAATCAAGTGCATGAACCAAAGGATGACGCAAAAGAACTTAATCACCGAAACGCTGATCAAAACGGTAAAAAGCGCGGCCGGCGGAAACGGCAGGAAGATGACAACGATTTCTACTCCGGTAAAAACAGACAGGAAAAGGGCCAGGTTGATGAACGCGTGGTAGCGCTTGTTCTCCTGGTCGAGGAGTTCCTGTTGGCTTAGCGGATGGGCGGCGGCGCTCATGGATAAAAAGGGCGGGTGGCTTATTGAACCGGGTTATAACCGGGGATGTATTCGACCAGGTAAACGGCGGTGAAAATGACGATCCAGACGATGTCGACGAAGTGCCAGTACAGGCCGCAGATTTCAACGTCGATGGCGGCACCATGCATGTTCTTTTGCATCCGGCCGGTGAAGGAATACAGGTACATCGAAGCGAGCCACAATACGCCGATAGCAACGTGGCAGCCATGCGTGCCGGTCATCAGGAAGAAGGTCGAGCCGAAGACGCTGTTCTGCATCGAGAGCGAGGGCTTTTCCACTTTGACCTGCTTCATTGCTGAGACAATCCAGTCGGGGTGGTGCTTCGCCTGATCGGCTGGCAACATCGCTTTATCATCGGCGGTGGCGGTAGCCGGAACGAACATCCAGTCCTTGTGATCTCGGAAAATGCGGCGGGCGAGGTCGGCCTTGGCGCGGGTGGGGTCCGCGGGACCTTCGTAGGTGGAGGAAATGGTTTCGCCTGCGGCTGTTTTGACGGAGTAGGTGTAAACCGCGTGGCCGTCAAAGAAATGGGTGAATTCGTAAACCTGGCCGGTCAAGAAAATCAGACCAAAAATCATCACACCAATGCATGCACGCCGGAAACTTTTGATCTGACCCTTGTGCATCGCAGACACGGCCAGCGCCATCAGGAACGAGCTCATCAGCAGGATGAAGGTCGAAAACGAGGTGAGCTGGATGTCAAAGGTCTTGATGATGTCGATGATGCCCTTTTCGTTGGAGCCGTAGGGGTAGACCTTGCGGTAAACGAGGTGCGTCGAAATCAAGGTGCCGAAAAACATGCAGTCCGAAGCCAGAAACAGCCACATGACCAGCTTTTTGGTATCAATACCGGTGGCGGTGGCATGCTCAACATGGGCCTCGGCGTGGCCATGGGAGTCGTCGGAATGGGCAATGACGGCAGCGTCGGACATGGTCGTAATAAAGCTAGATTAGTGGTGGCCGGCAGCAACCGGAGCTGGCGTGCGGGCAGACGGCGGGGTTTTCGGCGCGGGATCCGCCGGGACAGCGAGGTGGTAACCGCCAGGGCCTTCCAGTGCCCAGAGATAGATAAAGAACGTCACCATCGCCAGACCGGCAATCGCCATATAACCGCAGTAGGGGATGCCAGCGCTCATCAGCACGATGCCGAGACCAAAGATGAAGAATCCGATACCAGCGCCCATGGGCATCCAAGACTGGCTGGGCATGTGGACGCCGTGGGACACATCGGCCTGATCGTATTCAATTGGGGTGCCAGCGTGCTTATCCATCCACCATGCATCGCGGGTGGAAACAATGGGCAGACGGGCGAAATTATAGGCAGGCACCGGGCTGGGCAGCGACCATTCCAGCGTGCGGGCGTTCCACGGATCCGGGCCGCAATTGCGCTTTTTGCTGAAAACCGTGACGACCAAATCCATGAAGCAAAGGAATATGCCCATGCCGAGGATGTAAGAACCGATGGTGCAGACCATGTTCCAATCGTTCCAGCCCTTGTCGCCAAGGTAAGTGTAGGTGCGGCGCGTCATACCGATGAGGCCGAGATAGTGCATCGGGCCAAAAGTGACATTGAAACCGATGATAACCATGGCCGCCACCCAGTAACCAAGTTTCTGGTTCATCATCTTGCCGAAAATTTTGGGCACCCAATAGTAAATGCCGCTGAGCAAGCCGAGCAGAATACCACCGAGCAAGACGTAGTGAAAGTGGGCGATAATGAAGTAACTGTCGTGCTGTTCGGCGTCGGCTGGCGCAGCGGAGTGCATGACGCCCGAAAAACCACCGAGCATGAACATCCAGACGAAACCGAGGGAGAAAATCATCGGCACCGTGTAGCGAATGCGACCGCCCCAGAGAGTACCCACCCAGTTAAAGATTTTGACCCCCGTCGGTACTGCAATGGCCATGGTCAACAGTGAGAACGCAGCGGTGGCGACTTTGCCCAAGCCGGTGGCGAACATATGGTGGCTCCAGACCGCGAAGCCAAGCAGCCCGATGACGGCACCCGAGAACACGATGATGGGATATCCAAAGAGAGGCTTGCGGGAGAAGGTCGGCAAGACTTCCGACACAATACCCATGGCCGGTAAGACGAGAATGTATACCTCGGGATGTCCGAAGACCCAGAACAAGTGCTGCCAGAAAATCGGCTGGCCGCCGCCTTCGACGCGGAAGAAATTGGTTTGGAAAGTGCGGTCGAACAAGAGCTCGCCCAATGCAATCGTGATGGGTGGGAAGGCGAAAATGATGAGGAACGAAGTCACCAATGTCATCCAACAGAACACGGGCAGGCGCATCATCGTCATGCCCGGCGCGCGCAGATTGATGATGGTCGCAATAAAGTTAAAGGCCGCTGCGAGTGAAGCGACACCGAGGATTTGCAGACTCAGCACCCAGACGTCAGTGCCAATGCCAGTAAAGGGCTTTTCGGTCAGCGAAGCATAGCCGAACCAGCCGCCACCGGGAACGATGTCCGTGCGACCGTCGACTGGATTTAAGATGCCGATAATATTCAGCACTTGCAGGAACCAGGAGATATTGAGCAGCGATGCCCCGGCGAAAAAGGTCCACAGACTAAACGCGTTCAAGCGCGGGAAGGCGACGTCGCGCGCACCGATTTGCAGGGGTACAACAAAGTTAAAAAACGCAGCGGACAACGGCATGACGCCCAGGAAGATCATTGTCGTCCCGTGCATCGTGAAAAGCTGGTTGTAGAGCTGGGCGGTAATGATGTGCTGCATCGGCCGCGCCAACTGGGTGCGGATGGTCAGGGCCTCGACGCCGCCAACGAGGAAAAAGAAACAGGCCGCCGCGCCGTACATCACACCGATCTTTTTATGATCCACTGTCGTGAACCAATCGCGCCAGCCCACAAAACGGTCCGGCCGCGGCAGACCCAGCCCGCTGCGCAGCACAGGGAGTTCGGTTTTATCGTGGACGAGGACGGAAGACATGATGGTAAAGAAGGGGCGATTAATTACGCTCGGTAAATTTTAGGCCGGTTGGGCAAAAAGTGCAAGGATGGAGGACGGTTATTTGAGCGTCAGCAGGAAGGCGACGAGGTCGTGCCAGTCCTGCTCAGTGATGGGGGTGCCGTTGGCCTGGTTGGTAGCCACGATGTCGCGCAGGCCGACTGCCTTGGTCGTTCCATTACTAAACCCATACCACATTAAATTGCCGGGCTTGTAGTCGTAGGAGTGGCTGATCCAGTTATAAAGGTTGTCCGCCTGGCGCTTCGGATCAATCGCTTTGCCTTCGTTATCGAGATTGTCGAGGAATTCCGAGGCGAGGCCGGTACGGGTGGCCACGAGGCTGAGATTCGGACCCGCAGTGCCCTGGGCTGTGCTGCCGTTAATGGTATGGCAGAGAATGCAATTAGCGCGGCCAAAGAACAACGCGGCTCCGCGCTGCACAGGCGTCGACAATACCGCAGGGTTTTTTGCTGCGACGGCTTTGGAGAATGCGACCCAATCGCCATCGGAGGTGGGGGCGGCTACTTTTTTCTGCGCTTGGGCAATCCACTTGGCGAAATCTTCATCGCTGACGACGCGGGTGCGGAACAGCATGTACGCGTGCGCTTCGCCGCAGTATTGCGCGCACTGGCCATAGTAGAGGCCGTTTTCATACTGGTCGGCGGCCACGGTGCCGTGATCGTAATCGGGGGAACTCTTGCCGTCGTCGGCCATCATCCACATTTGATTGGCGCGGCCGGGAATGGCGTCCACCTTGCCGGCGATTTTCGGCAGCCAGAAGGAGTGAATGACATTGTCCGAGCGCAGCTTGAACAGAACGACCTTGCCGGCTGGAATGACAAATTCGTTGGCAGTCGTGACCCCGAATTGGGTATATTCGAACGCCCACCACCATTGTTTGCCTTGTACTGTGATGGTCAGGGGCTCACCTTTGGCCAGGTCGGGCAGGGTGCCACCGGCTTTTTGGTACCAACTGCCGAGCAGCGAAGGTTTCCAATATGGCTGGTTGGTGGGCACGTCATCGGTCAGGAAAATCGCTTTCAACGTCGGGACGGCAATAATGACCAGCAGGGCGATCGAGGCGGTGATGAGGCCGATTTCGATCAGCGGGTTGCCATGGCCTTGGACGGGCATGGGCTTGTTTTCGTCACCTGGTCGCTCGCGGAATTTCCAGACGGCGTATGCCATGACCCCACCGACGCAAATAAAGATAAACAGCGAAACCCAGACGGTGATGTAAAACAGGCTAAGTTGGTCGCGCGAGACCAGCCCATGGGGGTCCAGGGTGGACTGGGGATGTTTAAAGCTGCAACCAGCGAGTAAAGCCGGGAGAAGAGCAGCGGTTAGCCGCGAGAGGCCGCGAGACCAGCGCGAGCGGACAGGGGCGACCGCGCCGCCAGCCGGCGACGAAGGCCGCAGGTCATGGCTAAATGTATGAAGTGGTGTCGGTTGCGACATCTAAGCTGGCAAATAGAATACACTGCGGGAGCGCAGGGTAATTAACAAGAAATTTTTTTAAAATCCAGCGCGCAAACTTACAAGCCGTAACCCCGCTTGACCCTTCGCTAACAGCATTACTAATCCGCCTGCTTATCTGCGCTTAAACGGTCTGGGATGAATCTTTGGGCGCTATCCTGACTGGCATTTTGAGGGTGGGGAGCGTCACCAATGGGTAAAACCCGCTTAAGCCATGGTCGCTGCTTTATCCCCGGCAACTTGGGCAGGGGTCGGGTGGGCTGGCGTTTGGTCGTTGGGCTTTGGAGCAATCTCCAATTTAGGCGGCGGACCATCGGCTTTCAGCAGCATGAGGAGCGCGGGGTTGAGGGGCACCGTCAGGGCGCAGCCGCTTAAACTATAGCCGAGGACTAGCAACAGAACTGGAAAAAGTTTTTTCACAAAGACGTATCCGATAGGGGCAGCAAAGAAACGAAACAAGTAATGATTTTATGACATGGCTGAGAAAATAGGCAATCACCATTCCCGGAGTCGCATGCGGATTGACTTGCCGGAGTTTTCCATTCTTCTGAAGGGGTGATGGATGTTTATCGCCAATTTGTGCAGAAGTATAAGGAGGCCTTGGACACCCGCCTGCCGGTGCCCAATCCGGGAAAGTACAGTTCGCCGACGCCCAAAGCTGGCGCGCCGGTGGCGCTATTGCTGTCCCCACATCCCGACGATGAAGTCATTACAGGCGCCCTGGCTCTGCGTCTGCAACACGAAGCCGGGGCCCGGGTGATCAATGTGGCGGTAACGCTGGGCTCGAATACCGCCCGCCGGGAGAAACGCCGGGAGGAATTGACCAATGCTTGCGCCGTACTTGGCTGGGAATTGGAAGTGCTGGGCTGGACTGGTGTGACGCCGGAAACCGCCAAACGCGACCCGGCCGTCTGGCAAGGCTTGGTCAACAGCCTCGTGCATATTCTCCAACGCTGGCAGCCCCGCTGGATTTTCTATCCGCATGCCGAAGACTGGCACCCGACCCATCGCGGGGTAAACAAGCTGGTTGAAGCTGCGTGCAGCAAGGCTGATTTAAAAGATACGCCGTACCGCGTGCAGACGGAATACTGGCAGCCGCACGCCTCGCCCAATTTGCTGGTTGAGTGCGCCCCAGATTCTCTGGCGCTGCTGGTTGCCGCGTTGTGCTGCCACCAGGGCGAAGTTACCCGCAACCCGTACCATTTGTCACTGCCGGCGTGGATGGCCGACAATGTGCGTCGGGGTGCGGAACGTGTGGCGGGGCCCGGCAGCGAAACCCCAAAATTCAAATTTGGCACCCTGTATCACGTGCAGCCGGAATTGCCGTTGGGCTGGAAGGCGATTCTGCCGGCTTCCTTAAAAGTGAAGGCGTAGAGTTGGGAAGGTTTAAACAACCCTTACTTTTCATCTTTTATTTTCCATTCTTCCAAGGGAGAATGGGGTGGTAGACCGGATTTGAACCGGCGACCCCCAGAATCACAATCTGGTGCTCTAACCAGCTGAGCTACTACCACCATTCATTCCGCGGGGCATCACACAGCGCGACCCCCGATGCGGCGAAAGGAAGACCATGGGCGAATCAAGCGCAGGTGTCAAGGATGGGTGAATAAGCTGCCATGAGGAAATTTACACCTGCGGTGGGCAGGGCTCGAGAGAACGCGTAAATACCGGATTTAATTTTTCCTTTCTAGGATTGCAGACGGCGGCACGGGCCGGGATAAGTGGCGGCTATGAGTAACTGTCCCTGTGGTTCGGGCCTCGCCTTTGACGCCTGCTGCGGCCCCATCATCGCCGGGGCCCCGGCCGCAACGGCTGAGGCCTTAATGCGATCGCGCTATTCTGCCTTTGTGCAACGCGCTTACACCCATCTCGCCAATTCCCTCTCCGCCGAGCAGCGGAAGGACTTTTCCGCCGAGGACACCAAGCGCTGGGCCGAAAATTCCGAATGGATTGGCCTCACGATTCATCGCACCGAGCTGGGCGGACCTGCCGACACCAACGGGCTGGTTGAATTCACCGCCCAATTCAAAACCGAAGGGCAGAAACACGAGCACCACGAAGTTGCGCTTTTTGAGCGCGAGGATGGCCGGTGGGTTTATGCCGGTACAGCTGATGGGCGCGGCAAGACAGTGCAGCGGGAAACGCCGAAAATTGGTCGCAACGACCCCTGCCCATGTGGAAGTGGCAAGAAATACAAGAAATGCTGCGGAGCTGCCTTGTGAACTGATCGACCATTGGTAAGCGGTGCCCAAATAGGAAAGGGGGTGTACGACTGGCTTGCTTCGGCAGCGTTCTTGCTCCTTACTGCGACCTTCCTTTTATGTCTTTGCTCCATCGTTTTATCGACCTGTTTCTGCACCTCGACACCCACCTGGACCACTTGGTGGGACAATACGGTGCCTGGGTCTATCTGCTGCTCTTCGTCATCGTGTTTTGTGAGACCGGGTTGGTCGTGACGCCGATTCTGCCCGGCGACTCCATGCTCTTTGCCGCCGGGGCGATTGCCGCTCGCGACGGGTCCGCCCTGCACCCCGGCGTGCTGGTGCCTTTGCTGATTTGCGCGGCCTTGTTGGGCGACAACGTCAATTACTTCATTGGCCGGGCGGTCGGGCCACGGGTGTTTACCCGGCCAAAGTCCTGGTTTTTTAATCCCGAGTACCTTCACTACACCAGTGCCTTTTATGACCGCCACGGCGGCAAGGCGGTTATCATTGCGCGGTTCGCGCCAATTTTACGCACGTTTGCGCCGTTCGTGGCCGGCATCGGACAGATGCGCTATCGACGTTTCATCACCTTTTGTGTGACCGGAGCGGTGCTATGGGTGCCGGCCTTTGTAATGACCGGTTACCTATTTGGCCAAAACGCCTTTGTGAAAAAGAATTTCCACATTGTCATTTTGGCCATCATCGTAATCTCACTGCTCCCGGCAGTTTACGGCTTCCTCAAAGCCCGCGTCGCCGCAAAGGCCGAGGGTGCGCGGGGCGAGGGGATTTGAAGATTCCCTTTGCCGTGAGCGGAACTTTTGTATGACGTTACCGCCATGTCCGCCGCTCGTTCATTGAAGGTGTCTGCTACCAACCCCGTGGCTTCTGCCGACGAATCGCTGGATAAGCTACCTGGTGCGGATACTCCGATGTTGCGGCAATATTGGGAGCTCCGCCGCCAATTGTCGGCTGACACCTTGTTGCTGTTCCGGCTCGGAGATTTTTACGAATTGTTTTTTGATGATGCCACCCAAGGGTCGCGCCTGCTAGGGCTGACCTTGACGCAGCGTCAGGGGCATCCGATGGCGGGCATCCCCTACCATGCGGCGGCGAATTACATTAAAAAAATCCTGGAAGCCGGACGCAAAGTCGCCGTATGCGACCAGACCGAAGCCGCGCAACCCGGTAAGCTGGTTAAACGCGCGCTCACGCGGGTGCTGACCCCCGGGACAATTCTTGAAGACCATCAGTTGGAAGCGGGCCGACCCCATTATCTGCTGGCATTGACCAGCGACCGGGTGGGTCTGCACGCAGCCTGGCTGGATTTGACCACGGGCGATTTTCAAATTGCCAGTGATAAAGATCCGGCGCGCTTATGGCCGGCGCTGCACGCACTGGACCCACGGGAGATTTTGATTCCAGAAGCATTGACGGAAAATAATAACTGGGGTGAAACTTGGCAGAATTTGCGCCAGAACCGTCCGGTCTCACCCCTGCCAGAGTTTCAATTTGAACGGGCACCAGGGGCGCGATTGGTCAAGGAGACCTTGGGCGTGCTGAACCTGGAAGGCTTTGGCATTGACGATGAGCATCCAGCCTTGGGCTGCGCGGGAGCGTTGGTCGCTTATGCCACCGACACACTTTGTGGACGTCCGGCGAATCTGCGGCAACTACGCGAATTTCGTTCGCAAGATGCCCTGTTGCTCGATCCGGCCACGCTGCGAAATCTTGAAGTGCTGCGTTCCACGCGCGGTGCGCGCACGGGTACTTTGTTGCAAGCGGTGGATGCCACCGGCACAGCGCCGGGGGCGCGGTTGCTCGAACAGTGGCTGGCCGCTCCCTTGCTGGATTTGACGGAATTGCGTCGTCGACAATCATGTGTACGGGCGATGGTGGAGGAGCCCGGACTGGCGGCCCGGTTGCGGGATGGCCTGAGCACGGTGCGAGATTTGGCCCGCATTCTTTCGCGTTTGCAAAACCGCCTGCGTCATCCGCGCGAACTGGCCGGAGTGCGGGAAACACTTCGAGTCTTGCCGGATGTGCGAACGACCCTTGCGGAGCTACCTGCACCCGCTAATAACCTCTCGGAGAGAATTCCGCCATTTACCGCCCTTGCGGAACTTTTGGAAAAATCATTGGCCGACGAACCGCCGATTGACCCCAAAGACGGCGGCATCATCCGCGATGGCTACGATGCCGAACTGGACCGGATGCGCGGATTATCCAGCGGGCATAAAACCTGGCTGGTTGATTTTGAACGCACGGAGCAGGAGCGCAGCGGCATTAAAAACCTGCGGGTGCGCTATACCGGGGCATTTGGCTATTACATTGAAATAACCAAATCCAATCTGGCCAACGTTCCCGCGCATTATATCCGTCGACAGACCATGACCAACGCGGAGCGATACATCACCGATGAATTGCGCCAGCGGGAAAAAGAAATTCTGAACGCCGAAGGCAATGCGTTGGCGCGCGAGGAGGAATTGTTTCGCGGGTTGGTCGAGGCGGTGCTGACGGAGGCGGATAATTTGCGGGCGGCGGCCGCGGCGCTGGCCGAGGCCGCCGCCCGCAAATTATCCGCCTCCGTCAGCAC
>Ga0206965_10385_pt2 | contig 9829 bp, 5 predicted proteins | sample Alteio_BWOrgHeat_26_FD_152973 | JGI IMG/M metagenome (GOLD analysis project Ga0206965, IMG submission 152973) | Enriched cells from forest soil in Barre Woods Harvard Forest LTER site, Petersham, Massachusetts, United States -... | ecosystem: Environmental > Terrestrial > Soil > Temperate forest > O...
ATTTTCCGTTTCTTACGCGGCGCGTGGACTCGCCGTCGGCGACTTTAATAATGATGGACTTGTCGATGTCCTGATTACCATCAATGGCGGCGCCCCGGTATTGCTGAAAAACGAGTCGGCGTCCGGCCACCACTGGCTGGGCCTGAAGCTGCGCGGCGTCGCATGCAACCGTGACGCCATCGGCGCGAAGATTCGCTGGTCGGCTGGAGGCGTTGTGCGCTCAAGAAATGTGAATGGGGGAGGTAGTTATCTGTCGGCGCACGATCCACGCGTTGTGCTCGGTACTGGCCGGACAGGATCCATCGATTGGCTCGAAATCACATGGCCGAAGCCGAGTGGCAAAGTGCAGCGGATTACGAATCCGCCAATAGATCGTTACATAGCGGTCACGGAGGGGTGATGCGGCTGTTGACAGTCATGGTCGCCGTCTCTGTTGCATTTGGCCAGGTGGGTCAGAGCAATGATCCGGAACCGGCGCTGCAGCAGGCCATTCAACTTCACCAGGCCGGTGATTTCACAAAGGCAATTCCGCTCTATCGAGCCTACCTGAAAGTACGGCCCAACTCCCCCGATGCCCTCACCAATCTTGGGGCCGCGCTGGCTCACGAAGGCAAGTACTCCGAGGCGATAGCCGAGTATTCAAAAGCGCTGAAGTTGCAGCCGAAGAGCCCGCAGGCCCTCGCCAACCTGGGCATCGCTTACTATAAGACCGGCCAGATTTCCCAGGCAAGAGGAGAATTCCGGCTGGCCCGTGAGTTGATGCCGGCGAATCAGCAAATCACATTTCTACTGGCCGATTGCGAGTTGCGCCTTGGGGATTACAAAGCCGCCATCGCCATCCTGGAGCCTCTCGAAAAAACGCTCGCGGAAGATCAGGGTTTCGACTACCTTTTCGGTACCGCTTTGATTCGGGACCAGCAGACGGACAGAGGCCTCACATGGATCGATCGCATCCTGCGCCGGGGCGATTCCGCGGAGGCCCGGCTGCTCCTCGGCACCACCAAGCTCGACGCCCATGACTACGGTGCTGCACGGGAGGATCTGGAAAAAGCGGTGCAGTTGAACCCGAAACTGCCGGAGGCTCACGGTTATTTAGGTTTGGCCCTTGCCGGCATCGGCGATGCTGAGGGGGCCGCGAAAGCGTTCCAGACTGAACTGACACTGGACCCGTTCAGTTTCGTTGCGAACTTCCAATTAGGTGTCATGGCGTCGGCCGAACAGCGTAACGCAGATGCCCGGAAGTTGTTTGAACGCAGTTTGGCCCTTCGCCCCGGGGACGCCGGAGCCCGTTATCAGATCGCCACCCTGGATCTGGCCGATGGCAAGGTCGAGAAGGCGCGCATCGCGCTGGAGGCGCTCGTGAAAGAATCGCCAAGCTTCACGCCGGCGCATATCGGCCTTGCGACAGTCTACTTCCGGTTGCAGCGGCGCCAGGACGGCGACAGGGAGCGGGCCATCGTAGGGCAGCTCAACGCCGAGGCCCAGGCGGCGGAAACGAAAAAGAAATGATCCTGCCGGTCGCGCTGCTGCTTGCCCAGGTGGCCGGGCCCTCAACCGCTGGTGCGTCGCAACAAAAGTGCGGGACATGCCACGCGAAAGAGGCGGAGGCGCTGCGGTCGTCGCCTATGGCGCATGCGCTGCAAAAACCGGCGGACAGCGATTTGCTGCAAAAGAATCCAGATCTGAATTTCCACGCGGGCAGGTACTCTTACGCAATCCGCCGTCAGGGCGATCGCTTCCTGTACTCCGTTTCGGATGGAACCGATACCTTAGCTGCGCCCATCCAGTGGGCTTTCGGAAAGGGGATTGTTGGTCAGACGTATTTAGTGGAGCGCGCCGGAACGTGGTACGAAGGCACGGTCAGCCTCTACTCCGGCACCCAGGCCCTCGACCTGACCCCCGGCCATGAGTCTCTTCCGCGGAGAACTTTGGACGAAGCATTCGGCAGAAAAATCGACTCACCGGAAATGCGCCGCTGCATTGGCTGCCATTCGACGGACGCCGTGTGGGGCCGGGCAACAGCGCCCCAATCCGTGCTGCCCGGAGTACAGTGCTGGCAATGCCACAAAGATAGCCAGCAACACGCCGCTGCCGTCACCAAAGGCGACGTTCGCAACGCAAAGATCGCAAAGCTCAGCACGCTGACGACGGAGGACCTGGGAGCTGTGTGCTCCCAGTGCCATCCCAGTTGGGCGGAGGTTTCATCGAAAGGCCCCCGCGGGCCGCTCAACGTCCGAATGCAGCTCTACCGGCTTACCAACAGCCGCTGCTACGATTCCGCGGACCGGCGCATTTCCTGCACCGCTTGCCACGACCCGCACGGCAATCTGGAGACCAGCGCGTCCGTCTACGATTCAAGATGTCTGCAATGCCACGGGCCGGCCAATCGTCCCGTAACTGCAAACGCATGCCCGGTCGCGAAACAGGATTGCACCACGTGCCACATGCCGAAAGTCGAGCTTCCGGGTATGCACTATCAGTTCACCGACCACCAGATCCGCATCGTGCGGCCCGGCGAGCGGTACCCGAACTAGTGTCGCGGCCTCAGAAGTAGAACTTCAGGGCCACCTGGCCGGTACGGTGTCCAATCTTGCTGTTGACCGTGCCGAAAAGGTTGTTCGTCTGCTGACCGGCTGCGTTGAACACGAGGTTCAGATTGGGATCTCCAGCCGTGAATGTGGCATTGGGATGGTTCAGGAAGTTGAATCCCTCCAGCCGGAATTGCAGGCTCTTGTGTTCGCCGAATTTGAAGCTCTTGAAAACCGAAAGGTCGGCGTTGAAGAAGCCGGGGCCGAAGGCTTCCGGCTCCATGATGGGGCCGTTGACGCCGGGCGTCGGCAAAGCGAAGCAGTTCGGATTCAGGTATTGGTTGGAGCCAAGGCCGCTGGTGGGGTTACAGGTGAGCAGCGGCTGTGCCTGCAGATTCGGAGTACCCGTAATGTTGATATTGGTTTGTCTGTTCGGGAGCGTAGCCAACAGATTGAAATTGTTATTCGTGCTGTTGTACTGCAGCATGGCGCCAGTCTGCATCTGGAGCGTACCGGAGACAGTCCAGTCGTTGCCTGCGGCGCCGAGCAGCCGGTTGGCCGAAACTTTTCCGAACGAGTAGGAATACGACGCATTGAAAATATTGCGCCGGTCGAAATTCAGCGCGCCGTAATTATTCCCCGCGTTAAACGGATCGAGGATGAGGGTCGGATTTATGCCCAACACCTTCGAGAACGTATAGTTCGCCGCCCAGAAGTAATGCGTGCCGCGGTGGCTGGCATTGAGCTGAAGCGCGTTGTAATTGGAATAAGCGTCGAAGACGGATACGGAGACATCGGCGTAATTGGGATACGGGCGGTATGCGTACTGGTTACCCGTGGGATTTGACAACATGGCGCCGAAAGGAATCTGATTCACGTTGTGAAGAAGCGATTCCGAAAGGTGGCGCGCCATCGTGCCCACATAGGCCGCCTCGAAAAGGATTTGCTTCGGCAGTTGCTGTGAAATCGTAAAGTTGTAGGTCCAGGTTTGGGACAACTGCGACGAGTTCTGATCGGCGAGCCCGAGATAGGAAAGCTGATAGCTGCTCAGCTGCGGCACATTGAACGCGCCGGTCTCGATTGCCTTCAGCGTGCTTCCCTGTGTGGTGTAAGTGGAAAGCGATGCAGTGTAAGATCCGGTCGGAGTCGCAGACTGCGCGCCGCCACCGCCGGTGGGACCACGATAACGGTACATCCCGATGCCGCCGCGGATAATCGTCTTGCCATTTCCGAACACGTCGAACGATTCCCCAAAACGCGGCACAAAGAACAGGAACCGTGTTGGATAACCGGAATTGGCGATGTTCTTGTTGATTGAGTACCACTGGATACCGGGCAGGATCGCCGTGGTGCTGTTGGTCCAGGCGGAAGGTATCCAGACTGCGTGCCCCAGATTATAGCGGTCATTGGCGTTCGGATCATGCTGGAACCTTATGCCGAGTTCCAGCTGCAGGCGACGGCTCACCTTCCAGCTGTCCTGCACGTAGAATTCGTTCATCCAGCTCGAGTTCCGGCCTACGTTATTGAAGTTGTTCTGACTGTAATTCGAGACTCTACCGGTGAGAAGGTCAGCGTAGACGTTTCCGGTGCCGGTCGCAAGTGTCGGCGATTCCGTAACGGTGCCATTGGCGGCGCCGCCGCCGGGCTGCAGGTTCGCGTACCACTCCAGATAATAGCCCGCTTTAAAGGTGTGTGTCTTGTAGACCTTCACGACGTTGTCGGTCAGACTGGCAAGGGGTTTATTGGCGAACAAAGTGCCACCGCCCGCCTGGAAGCCCCCGTTATTGCTGATCAGGGAGATGCCGGTGTTGACGTTCGGTATCTGTGTATTTCCGTTCTGGTAGAAGCCTGTGTAGGGATAACCGTTGGTCGCCTTGGTCACGGCTGCCGGGTCGGCAAAGGTATTCGGGAACCCTACGTACGTATAAGCCATGACGAATTCGTTGGTCAAACTGGGGCTCAGGACCTTCGTCAGATCACCCGCGATCGATTCCGAGTGGTTTCTCCCGACAACCGCCGAGGGATAGGGAACCTGGTTCGACCCCTGGCCCCAGAGCTGAATCGGAAAGTTCTGGACTTCCTGCTGATGGTAGTAGCGAACGAACAGCTTGGTATTGTCGCTGATCGAATAATCCACGCGATCCACCTGCTGCCAGCCGTTCTGCGGGAACGTCACCTGCAAAACGTAGTTGAATCCGGTGTTTGTGAGCGGATTCGCGTTGGGGCGCGGAAACAGCTTGGTAAGCGCCTGACCGCCCGCATCCCACGCGCTTTGTGGAATGATCCCGCCCGGATACAGCGCCGTGTTGACGGGTTGTGGATTGCCTGATGTGGGGGGTGCATTCGGATTCGTCAGGCGGGGGTTAATCGCTGCGACTGACGCGAGGCTGAAATCGCCGCCCCGCATGGCGTCGGTCGGCACTGTGGCATTGATTTGCGACGAAGTGAGGTGCTGATAGAAATATTCAAATCCGGCAAAGAAGAAAAGCTTGTCCTTGTTGCGGTTGAAGCCGGTGTGGGGAATCAGTACCGGTCCGCCGATGTTGCCACCGGGGAAGATGTACTTGTTTTGGGCGCGGCCGAGGCCCGCGCGGTTGTTCAGCCAATCGTTGGCGTTGAGAGCGGGGTTACGCAGTGATGTGTATGCCTCGCCATGGAAAGTGTTGCCGCCCGCCTTGGTGATGGTGCTGATCACAACCGGGCCCTTGGAGTTGTCCGCGGAGAAGGCGTTCTGCAGGACACGCACTTCCTGAATCATTTCCGGATTGGGGTTTACCGGGGTCGCGCAATTGCACCCGGGGTCTGACACGTGCGCCCCATCGGATACGATTTCCATCGACGCCGTGGGAGTTCCGGAGGCGGAAAAATAACCGAGTGCGCTTTGGCGGCCCGCGTTTCCGTTGCCGTTGATGCCCATGGCCGATCCGTCATACCCGGGATAGTTGGTCACGCCGTTGCCGGTTTGAGCGAATCCCGGCATGAGCTTAATCAGTTCCGCCGCGCTGCGGCCAACCGTCGCGATATTCTGCAGCACCGCCGTATCCAGGACATTGGTCCTTTCGCCGCTGTCTACGGTGTTCAGGGCGTCGGTTGCGGCACTCACCTCAATCGTCTGCGTGGCAGAACCGACCTGCAGGGTCGCATCGACATTGACGCGCTCGGAACTGTTCACCACAACGCCCCGTCGCGAACTGTTCTGGAAACCAGCCGCTTCCACGTTCAGCGTGTAGCTGCCCGCCGGAACCGCGGCGAAGGTGTAGTAACCGGCTGAGTTCGTAACGGTTTTACGCTCGTCCCCGGAGAGTTCGTTGACGAGCCTGATATTGGCGGCTGGGATTACGGAGCCGGACGAATCCGACACCGTACCGGTCATGGTTGAGGTAATGCTCTGGGCAAAACTGAGGTTTGCGGCTGCCAACAACACGGCCAGACAGAGCCCGGTGACTTGCAAGAAACGCGGTGTACGCTGCATAAGAAACTCCTTGGTTTCTCTCGCCCACGGAAACGTCAGGGTCGGGTCCGCACGACGAGACTCCTCGTTACTATTTCCCCCCTGTTAAACAGGTCTGGAGTAAAGAATATCCCCACAACGCTCCGATTGCAAGTATTTTGGGAACAGTATTTCTGAAATTTATGGTCAGGGAAACCTGAAAAACAGACTCCGATGGTGCCTGTATTACCCTGGTCGGGACCCTATTTCAGATGAAACCGCACCGACGCCACCGTGTTCTCCCAGGCCAGTTCCAGCTGCCCTTCTGTGTCGCTAAGCCGCTTCAAATCCATGCGGTAGCGTTCAATGGTCTTCGGCGGTTTGCTCATCTCCATGGGCACGCGCCCCAGATCCTGCCGGGCATCGTATTCGAGGCCGGTTTGGCCGGTCTGCTTGTTCACGATCAGAAGCCACTGGGTCGGATCCAGCCAAACGAAGAGCGTATAGTCTCCGCGCGGCACCGATAGGCCGTTCAAATCAAGGTCGGCATCGGTATGAATCGATGTGGCATCGTTGGCCCCGGCCCGCCACACTTTTCCGTACGGCTCCAGTCCACCGAAGATCACTCGCTTGCGCCGGGAAGGTGCGCTGTATTTAACGATTACCTTTTTTCCTTTGAAGTTGATCGACGTCTGGGCCGGCGGACTAAGAACCGGCGGCCCGGTCCGCAGGCCGCCGGGTGGCTCATCGATAATGCCGGGTACACCCTGTGCCAAACCCACCCCCTGTAACACGACCAACGCAAACCCAATCCCAAGCGTAAGAATCGAAGATCGCTGCACGGCGTTTCCCCCTGAGCCCATTCTTTAAGCCCGAACGCAAATATGCGGGCATTGCGGCTACTTAATTTATATAGATGTTGCCATCGGAAACCGCAAGCCCACCCGGAGCGCAGGCATCGTCGTCTGATGGAATGAATTGTGGGTAAGCGGATTCTGTTCGCGACGCCTGGGTCCCCTGGCGACCTTTTCCCCTACCTCGCGGTAGCGTCCGAAATGCAGCAGAGGCTATCAGGCAATGACTCTAACCAGTTCACAACACTGGGCGCGCATTGAACAAAGCGGTGTGCGGTTTCTTCAGGTGGAGCCCAATCTGGATTTTCAGTAACAAGACATTTCAGGCACGAGCTATGGGCGAGTTAACAGGCGGACGCTATATGCTGCGCGATGTTATGCTCCCACGAATACGGGCGAATTACTTTAATTTGCTCAACGCGGCGTCGGACGCAGACCTCCTCGTAACCCAGATGCTCGCATATGCGGGGCCGTTGGTGGCCGAAAAACCGGCATTCCCTGGGTTTCGACGGTATTGGCGCCACTCTCGTTCTTCTCTTATCGTGACTCACCCGTTCTGGCTGCGCGCCTCAGCGGACTGCGGGAAGCGGCGCCGAAGCTTAACGCCCTGATAAATTGGGTTGCCCGTGCGACTACGCGATCGTGGAACGAAACGGTCTATCGATTGCGCCAGGAACTGGGCCTCGCTCGAGGCCTTGAACCCCATTTACGACGGCCAGCATTCTCCCTCTCTTGTCCTGGCGATGTTTTCCCCGGCATTGGCAAGTGTCCAAGCCGATTGGCCGGAACAAACACAGATCAGCGGGTTCTCATTTTGGGAAGAGCCCGATAGCGGGAAGCCGACGTCGGCCCTGACGGAGTCCCTGGATGGAGCAGTGTCTTTCACAGGCACGCCAGGCGCCCAATTGGGCTAAGGGTGCCTCAGATACGGCCACCAAAGGCTTGCTGAGGGGCCTTCTTGCCGCATGGTGGGGAACATCTCACCGCTCTGCGAACGCAAGGTGCCTCTATGTGCCGGTCTCTGCGATTCGAGGGCGCTGAAAATATACCGGTCCCTCAAACCTTGTATATACTGAGTGGCGTCACACCCGTTCGAAGGCGCCCCGCGTGCAATTTCTCCCTGCGTGCAATTTTTCTCAACGACCGGCCAGGTCAGCAGTAGCTGTGCGTAGATTCTCGTGGCCCAATTTCAGCAAAACGTATCAGGGTGGAAGGTGGCAGGCATGATCTCCGGAAAAGTGCGTTGTTTGCTCCTCATTACTGCGTCTCTGGCGTTGGCCCAGCAGTCCCAAAGCCCAGCCGGAGGTATCTTCGAGGAACAAAAGGCGGTGATCATCTCCAACCGGAACATCGAGCTGACAATTCTGGAACAGGGCGCTACTATCGCGAACTTGATTCTGAAAGACGATGCCGAAAAGTTAAGTCCGCTCTGGAACCCACTCCGCCTGGCGCGTGAAGCCGGCCGGCAGAATCAATTCAACGGCACCCTCGGGCATTTCGTCGCCGTGGATGGCTTCGGGCAGCCATCCGCCGAAGAGCGCGCGGCGGGGCTTCCCCAGCACGGTGAGGCGCACATGCTGCATTTGGCGGTGACGAAGGACGCGTCAACGAACTCCGCTTCCCTGAGCGGGAAGCTGCCCATCGCTGAAGAGGTCTTCACACGAACATTCCATGTTGTGGAAGGCGAGAACGTCGTTTATGTGGACAGCACGCTGGAAAATCTTCTCGGTTTCGATCGTCCTGTGAACTGGGCCGAGCACGCCACAATCAACGCGCCATTTGTCGCGCCTGGCAAGACGACGATTGCGCTCTCCGGCACACGTTCTCAGAATCGCGATTATGCCGCGGAGGCAGCGGCCAATCCTCCCGGTAGTCCCTCAAACCCAGGCCGGGGACGCGCCGGAGGTAATGGCGGCCAAAATCAGCGGCGTCTCGCGCCCGGCAAAGATTTCACCTGGCCTATGGCTCCCGGACTCGACGGTCAACCCGTCGACCTGCATATCATCCCGGAGAATCCGCATTTCACCGATCATGCGGCAACGCTCATGGATCCGGCTCGCGAATTGGAATGGATCACGGCCCTGAACACCGAAAAGCATTTGGTCTACGGCTACATCTTCCGCCGCTCCGACTATCCATGGATGCAGCATTGGGGCAATTTTCCAGGGGTCGCGCAACTGGTGCGTGGAATGGAATTCGGCACGCAGCCCTACGATTTTGCGCGCCGCCGTTCCATCGCACAGAATTCCATGTTCGATACGCCGACTTACCGATGGCTGCCGGCAAAGTCGACGATTGAATCGCACTTCCTGTTGTTTTACACGCACACGCCGGCAGGCTTCAGCCAGGTGGATGAAGTGCGTATGGAAAATGGGCACATCGTTGTGGAAGACCGGCATTCGAATCAGAAGGTGACGCTTAACGCTTCGCGCGGTTTGCAGAGGTAATGCAGAGGTAATCATGTCCTTAAACAAAATTCTCTTCGTGATGATTCTTTGCGCGTCGAGCGGGGTGGTTCTCGCGCAGAGTGAACTGCCCGAGGCCCAGGTCGATCCGCTGCTGGGCAATCCCCAGGCCATCGCGGCCGGCCGAACACTCTACAACCAATACTGCGCAGTCTGCCACGGCGCCACGGCGCAGGGCGAGCGCGGTCCGTCCCTCGTGAGCGGCAGTTTCCCACACGGCGGCGCAGATGGAGAGATCTTGTTGTCTATCCGCGGTGGCATTCGAGGTTCGGAAATGCCTTCCTTCGCGCAACTCTCCACCGATCAGATCTGGCAGGTGATCGCGTTCCTTCGCAGTCTTTCCGGTGTCACCGCGCCGGCTGCTTCGGCAGCGAACGAAAGAGTGCCGGGAGATCCTGCCGCGGGCAGAGCCGTTTTCGAAGGCAAGGCCGGATGCCTGGGCTGCCATCAGGTCAACGCAGCGGGGAAGACGATTGGACCGGATCTTTCCACTGCCGGCCGCACCTCCGCGCAACAGCTGCTAACCAAAATCACGGATCCGAACGCGCCGCC
>Ga0206965_10426_pt1 | contig 9824 bp, 10 predicted proteins | sample Alteio_BWOrgHeat_26_FD_152973 | JGI IMG/M metagenome (GOLD analysis project Ga0206965, IMG submission 152973) | Enriched cells from forest soil in Barre Woods Harvard Forest LTER site, Petersham, Massachusetts, United States -... | ecosystem: Environmental > Terrestrial > Soil > Temperate forest >...
GGACGATTGCCGCGACCCTTGCGGACCCGCATTTACAAAAAGCGGTCTACACCGCGACGGGACGTCTGATGAGCCATCGGCGGCAAGCGATTGCGCCTGAACTGCTGCCGGATTATCAGGAACTGCGGGAGCAGGCACGGCGCGTCAAGCTGCATACGATTGAGAATCTCGATTGGTACCTGGAGCAATTCGAAAAGAACGTAAGGGCCCATGGCGGACATGTGCACTGGTGCCGCGACGCAGACGAAGTCGCGGAGACGGTGCTGCGGATTGCGCGTCCGCGTGGTGTGAAGCTCATCGTGAAATCGAAATCGATGACTTCGGAGGAGGTGCATCTCAATGACCGTTTGGAAGCCCACGGCATTGAAAGCGTGGAAACCGACCTCGGTGAGTACATCCTGCAACTGCTCAAACAGCGGCCGTACCACATCATCGCGCCCGCGCTGCATCTCACGCGGTACGACGTTGCCGATCTCTTTGAGGAAAAGCTGGGTACGCCGCACGATACGGTGATCGAGAACCAGACGCGCACAGCACGCGCGGTTTTGCGGGAGGCATTCCTGCGCGCAGACATGGGAATCAGCGGAGCCAATTTTCTCGTAGCCGATTCCGGCGCAATCGTGTTGGTGGAAAACGAAGGCAACGCGCGGCTCTCCACGTCGGCGCCGAAAGTCCATGTAGCGATTGCGGGCATCGAGAAAGTGATTCCGCGCGCGCAGGATCTGGCGACGTTTCTGAAGCTGTTGGCGCGGAGCGCGACCGGACAGATGCTGTCGGCGTATACGTCGTTCCTCTCTGGCCCGCGGCGTTCTGGTGAGGTGGATGGGCCGGAAGAACTCCACGTGATTCTGCTCGACGGTGGTCGGACGAAACTGCTGGAGGATGAAGCGAAGCGGACGTCGCTGACTTGCATTCGCTGCGGCGCCTGCCTGAACCACTGCCCGGTATACCGGAAGATCGGCGGGCACAGCTTTCCGTGGGTGTATTCGGGGCCCATCGGCGCGATCATTACGCCGCAGTTCCATGGCATCGATGCGGAGCCTTCTTTGCCCTTCGCTTCCAGCCTGTGCGGGGCCTGTGCGGAAGTCTGCCCGGTTAAGATCGATATTCCAAAAATTTTGTTGCGGTTGCGCGCGGACGTAAAAGCGTCCGAAAAACAGACCGCGACCCATCAGTTGGAGCGGTCGGCATTCCGCGCTTACGCGTACGCAGCGACAAGACCGAAACTGTGGCGGCGGCTGGCGAAACTCGCGGCGCGGTTTTCCGGGCCGGGTCTTCGCAACGGTGCGCATATTCCGGTGGTGCGGGACTGGCTCAGCCAGCGCGATCTTCCAGCCCCGGCTGCGAAAAGCTTTCGTGAAATGTGGAAGGAACGCCGCTCGTGAGCGCCAGGGAGACGATTCTTGAGCAGGTCAGATCGCACCTGGGACGTACTCCCAACCAACAGCCCGAGGGCCTGCCGGAGGCGAGAATCCGCGTCCCGGAAATGTCTGGGGCGGCGCGGATTGAGTTATTGATGAAGCGCGTGATCGCGCTGTCCGGCACAGCCGTGCAGGTTGCGAGCTATGCGGAGGCGCGGGCTTTAGTCGCGAGCCTGACCGCCGGGGCGGACGCTGTAGCGTCCAATTCGCCTGTGTTGGCTGAAGCCGGAATCACCGCAATTCCGGGCGTGCAGACCGGGTTCACCAGCGAAGCCGCGCTGCGTGCTCTCTGTGCGACGGCGCCTTTCGGCATCAGCAGCTCCGATTACGCGCTGTGCGACACCGGAACACTGGTAATGATGGCGAGCCCGGCCGAGGCGCGGTTGATATCGCTGCTGCCGCCGGTTCACATTGCAGTGGTTCCCGCAGAGAGAATTCTGTCGGGGCTCGATGAGTTGTTCGCGTTGGACCCGCGCCCGGCGGACCATACCAGCTCCACAGTCTTTATCACTGGGCCGAGCCGGACCGCGGACATCGAGCAGCTACTGGTTCGCGGCGTTCATGGCCCCGGCGAGATCCACGTGGTTATCGTCGGCTGAGCACGGACCGCCCATAGCCTGGATTGACGTCACGAACAGCTTGCCGCCGTCGGGCTGTTTGGTGAGAAAACCCTTCGCTTCGACACGGTGATCTTTGCTTTTCTCCGGATGAAAGAAGCCTGTATCCTGCAGGCGATAAACCCGGTCGCTCAGTGCCTGCGCACTGGCAGCGCTCAATTCAAGGCCGGTGGAGTCTTCGGGGTCTTTTGTCTTGATGGGCGCCGAGCCATTAAAGACAGTCCACTCGTCCGCGCCGGTTTGCACCAGACAGCCCGAAACTTTCACAAGACTACCGAAATCCAGAATCGCATTGGGGCCCTCTTTGCCTGCGACGAGGACGTCGGGAAGATCGGCCGCGGTTAGCTCTTTTGTGCCTTTTGGGAAATTGTTGAATTCCAGGACATAGGCAACGACGTCGATGTATTGCTGATCGGTCAGCGACCCCGGCCTATCGCGCGGCATGATGCGCTTCATCAGCCCGAAGAATTTGTCCAAACCCTCATCACGCCAGCTCTCCATGAAGTAGGTGCCCATCAGCACGCCGCCGTAGCCGGAGAGATTTGCGTGATGGCAGCGCTGGCAGTTTTCGGTATAGGCGGCTTGCCCGCGCAGAGCCTGTTCGTGGGTGTAGACACCGTCCCAGGTGCTGCGAACCGGCGTCTGCGCATAGGCGCATGCGGCGAGCGCAAGACACGGCGCCGCAACTCTCGCTATTCCTTTGGCTCCCAAAGCTCTACCTTAATTCCATTCGGATCCAGTATCCACGCAAATCTGCCATTCGGGTCGTCGTCGGAGCGGCCAAGGAGCTTTTCCCCGGCTGCGGTCACGCGCGCTTCCATCGCATCCAGATCATCAACGATCAAATTGATCATGAAGTCTTTCGTGGAAGGTGCAAAATAATCGGTATCGCTGCCAAAAGGCCCCCAGACCACAACACCGCGGTCAGGATGCGGGAAAGGAATGCCGCCCCAGTCCGCGGGTTCCATTCCGAGAACGCGCCGGTACCAATCGCGGTTTGCTTCCTGCGAGGCGACTTTAAAGAAAACACCACCAATGCCGATGACCTTTGCCATACCTTAGTTTAGGTTGCACGCGCAACGAGTGCGCCCCAATGGAAGCCGGCGCCAAAGGCAGCGAAACAGACCGCGTCGCCGAGGGCAAGGTCCGCCTGCAAGAACCATTCCGCGGCCGCGATTAATATCGAGGCCGACGAAGTGTTCCCGCGACGGCTGATGTTGGAGTAAAAAGCGGCGGAGGGAACTCCCAGCGCGCGTGCGACGCGATCGATCAGGTTTTGATTAGCCTGATGCATGATGAAGGTTTTGATAAACTGAGCCCGCAACGATGCCTTCGCCAGCGTTTCGTTGATGACAGCGGGGATTTTTGCGGAAGCGTGCCGAATGACGGCCAGACCGTTCATTTCGATAGGTCCGGTATGATGCCACTGCAACGCCGCAGAGCCCGCGCCATCCGAATGCAGCACTGCCGAGAGAATTTCCAGTGAACCATGGCCGGGCGAGACTATAGATGCGCCAGCGCCGTCGCCGAAAAGAATTGCGGTGTCCTTTTCGGTGGCAGATGGCGACATGATCTCCGTCGCCACAACCAGCACATTCCCGAAAGTCGCCGTAAGGCCGCTGGCAAGCGCAATGGCAAAGAGTCCCCCCGCACTGGCGATAGGGAGATCGATCGCGGGAATTCCGGACAGCCCCAGGAGCGTTGCGATCTCCGCGGCCGGCCCCGGAAAACGCCGCTCGCCCGAGGCGCAGGAAACCAGAATCAGGCCGATCGAAACGTTGGCGTGAGCCAGACAGTCGCGGGCGGCGTTGGCGCCCATCTCAGCCACCGATTCTGAATCGGCAACGCGCCGCTCTTCGATCCCGGACGCCTGGAGAATCCACGCCCGATCACAGCCCAGCCGGGCTGCAAGCTCGGCATTGCTCAGAATTCGGGGCGGGAGGTAACTGCCAAACGCAAGGATGGACGGCACAGCATTATTTTTCGACGTACGCCGCGATGCGCTCGATCGAATCGAAGCGCCGCGGCTTCAAATCGTTGTCGGGTACTTTTATTCCGAAGGCCTGTTCCAATTCTCCAACAAGATCGGTCAGGGTGAACGAATCGAGAATACCGGAATCGAACAGAGATTCCTCGGGGTCGGTGGGGACGGGTTTGTTGGATACTTTCGCGACCAGCGCCGCGATTTTCTGTTGGGTCGGTGTCATTAGTGAGAAACGTTGGCGGCTTGTTCGAGAGCCGTGAGCAGCATCTGCGCGGTGAGGCGGTAGCCATCGCCGGTAAGGTGGATATAGTCGCGCTGGCCGAAGCCGGCAGTGACCCAATTCAGCACGGAGCGCGGGCCTCCCATGTGACTCCGCCAGTCGAAGTAAGCGATATTGTTCTCGCGGGCGAACTGGCGCTGGGCACCGATGACATCGTCGAGGTGAAGGAGCGGCTTTTTCTGACCACAGTCGGGCGGGCCTATCATGAGAATCGCTGTCTCCGGCGTTGCCTGACGGATCCTTGCGACTACCGCCGCGAGATCGCGCCGGTACTGATTTGCCTCCCAGACACGACTGTTGGCCTCGTTGGTGCCGTATTCCAGAATGACCAGCGCCGCATGGCGTGCGGCGAACTGGGCCGACCAGACTTCGTTGTCCCAGGCCAGCATGATGTTGTTCCACGCACCGTTGATGCCGAGCGTTTCCACGGTGACGCCAACAGAATTTTCCAGGGTCCAGCCGAACAGACGCACAGGGGCCTTGTCGAGAGTACGAAGACCGATGAGATGTTCGCCGCCCGTGAGTTGCGCTTCCCAGGTTCCCGCGCCGGCGTCGCCCTGGGTAGGAATCATCTCCGTGAGCTGGCCATCGGCGTTGATCTCGACGCGTCCGCCTTTTTCCTGCCTCATAAAGTTCAGTCCGAGGCGTTCGCCGGAGGCATCAACGGAAATACTCTGGTTGGCGACTACGGTGGAAATGCTGATTCCACCAAGACCCTGCCACGCATTGCCGCGGTTCTGCAATACCCCTTCGGTCTTCCAGCGGGGAGTGGCAGTGGCGCGGGCGTCAAAGCGCCTGTAGCCTTTGAAGGGGCGCCCTGGCAGAATGAAGCCGGGCCCACCGTCGCCATATTTGGTTTGAAGAACCGAACGAATGGAGTTGACCAGGTCGTCAGAGGCGGTATGGGAATCGCCGAACTGCAGAATGTGTACGGGACCGGCCGGAGTTGTGATAGCCGCGAAAAACGGGGCGAGGGCCGAGGCGTTTTCGACGCCGATGGTATCGGCGGCGATCATCGCGTTGATGTCTTCCTGGGCTTTGGCGCGAGCGGCGGCGGAAATGGCAGCACGGGTTGGTTTTTTCGGGGGCGGGGGCTTCTTCGCCGCGGCCTTCTTTGCGGGAGCGGGTTTTGTGGCAGGCAGAGCGGGATTCAGGGTGGCCGCGATAACAAAGGCCAGGCGTAATCTTCTCATCGGCGGTCCCCGTAGGCCAACAGCAGCGCCGCGCTGAACAGGTCGGCGACTTTGTCGGCGCCCTGCGGCAGCGGATGGATGAAGTCGCCGCTTACCAGCCTCGGCTGCATTTCATACCAGCGAGCCATGGTTCCCGCGCCACCCATTGCCTCGAACGTGTTGAAGAACGCGCACCCGGTTTCCTCGGCAACACGCTGCTGCACGTCGACCAGCTTCGTCAGCGCCGCCGGCGTTTCAATCTCTCCCGAACTGTTCCGTACACCGCGATCCATGGGGCTCATGATCAGGATAGATGACTCAGGCAGAGCGTCCCGCAGGCGCGCAACCACGGCGCGCAGTTCGTTCGGGTAATCCTTCTCAATATAAGCAGGATAGATGCTCTCATTGGTGCCATAGTTCAGGATCACCAGCCCCGGGTTTTCCGCCCGTAACTCCGCTCGCCACTGATTCGGCTCGAACGCGCGCAGGATCATCTGCACCTGTGCGCCGTTAATCCCGATGCTGCTGTATTGGATTCCGGGCTGATCCTTGTCGAAGCGGTATCCGAAAAGACGCACCTGCCCTTCGGCAACACGAAGATCAAGCGATCTGGCGCCAGACGGAAACCGGAACTCCGCCGTGGCGGGCGCTTTTCCGGGAGCATCGGTATGGATTGTCGCAAGTTCGGCTTCATCAGCGGAGAGCGTGAAAGTGCCACCGCCGGGTTGCGCCAGATAATAGACCACGCCACCGGAGTGGGCCGTGCTGAGAGTCACATGCGAACTGGCGCCAGCGGATCCGGAAAAATTGACCCCGCCGAGACCGTGAATGTGGTCGGCGGCGCGCGACTGGCTGGCGGGCTCGATCTTCCAGCCGCTGGCGCTTAGCTGCGTACCGGCGTGTCCGTACCAGGCCCATGGCGGCGCGATCAGCAGGAAGCCGTGTCCGGCGTCGCCGAACCGCTTTTGCAGTGTGCGACGGACGCCGGATGTGATGGAATCGGCGGTAGTGGGCGAGTCGCCATAGTGCAGTATACGGGTCACCTGGCCTTCGCGCAGCGACGTGAAAAATCGATCCAGACTATGGGGTGGAACCGACAGGTTCGGAGCTGGCCTCGTTGCAACAATTGCCCGCGGCCGGGGCATCTCCGGTGGGGGTGGGAGAGGAGCGATTTCCGGCAGCCGCGGGACAAATGCGGCGAGCGCCGTGCGCGCGGATATACCGGGCATCGCCTTGAGACTTGGCAGATATGGCAGCGTGAGAAATGCGGTGGCGGCGAGGGCGATACTGGCGGCGGTGCGTCGGGGCAACATGGTCAGAATCGCGAGTAAATGAACGGAGCGGCTCCGCCACCTCCGGCCGTGTAGCGAATGGCAACCGCTGTGAGGATCAAGGCGGCCGCCTGCAGAAGCGCCGGTCTGGCAGAAAACCAGCCGAGACACCCATCACGCCAATCGGTCGGCAGATAGTGGATGGCGGCCGCCAGCGCGAGAACCCCCAGGTACAGTGGGGACGCCGCCTCCGGCACGAGGCGAAGCGTTCCGATCCTTCCAAAGATCTGGAGCGCGACCAGCAGGCTGGCCGGGTCTCCCCAGTGACCGAGCGTAAAGAGGCGTCCTGGGAACGCGGTGCCCAGTGCCTGGCGGACAAACTCCGAGGCCAGCACGCCGAAGGTGGCGTAGGCGTGAAACAGCGCGCTGCGGAGATCGCGCCCCGGCTGGAATACCCGGTACACGTTGATATCCGGAAAGGGCGAAAAGCGCCAGATGTCATCCTCATCCAGGGCCGAATCGCGAAGCAGACCTCCTGAAAGCCCCATGATGGCGAAAACCGGCAGTGAGAGAAACTCCCCGGCAAACATGGACGGAATCGCGATCGCCATTCCCGCCACCATCCCGGTGACATAACCGCCGGCGATGCCCGCCAGCAGACTCCCTTCGAAGCCCAGATCCAGTGCGGTGTAAGAGGGGTTAGCTACCCGCGCGATGACACCCGGCATGAACATGGCAATGAACCAAAGCGCGAGTTTGATGCGCTGGCCCGGCGTGCGATCTTCGCGAAGAAGCAGGGTGCGGATCGCGTTACTTCGTACGCCGAAGCTGGCGATCGACGCGATTAGCCCGATCTTCACCAGCAGCGTAACGATATGTTCCTGCAACAGTGCTCATTATAATGGGAGTTCCCGAACATTCATGCCCAGAAACCCGTCCATTCAGGTAACCCGTGTTGCCGAAGCGCGCTTTCCTACGCGCTTCGGTGAATTCCGTATCTTCGGATTTACCGGTGTAAATGAGGAGGGTGAGGTCGAAGAGGGCATCGCCATTCGCATGGGGGACGGTGAACCGGAGCCGCCGCCGCTGGTCCGCGTCCATTCCCAATGCCTGACCGGGGACGTCTTCCACAGCCTTCGCTGCGATTGCCGCGCGCAACTGGAAATCGCGCTGCGAGAGATAGCAGCCGAAGGCAGCGGCATCATCGTGTACGAACTGAAGGAGGGGAGGGGAATCGGCCTGATCAACAAACTCCGCGCCTATCAGTTGCAGGACCAGGGCGCGGACACTGTGGAGGCCAACGAACAATTGGGTTTCGAAAGCGACCTGCGCAATTATGAAATGCCGGGCGCGATTCTCCGTAATCTGGGCGTGGGCGCGGTGCGGCTGCTTTCTAATAATCCAGATAAAGTGAGGGCGTTGGAGATGTCGGGTGTCCAGGTGGTGGAACGGATTCCCTGTATTGCCGATGCTCTCGATTCGAACGCGCACTATCTTCGTACGAAACGGGACAAAATGGGCCACCTGTTTGACTAGCGGCGTTGCTGGTGGTGTCCGCTCACGAACGGCGCCACATCCTGCGCCAGAGCCCTGAAGTAACTTGCCGAGCCGCGACCGTGAGGGAGCGCTCCTGCGTTGGTGATTGAGGTTTCCCAACCTAAAGGCGTGTCTCTGTCCCGTCGATAAGCAGGGCATGAGTGACAAACGAGTTTCTCTCCGTTACCTCTGCGCCGATCTGGTGAAGGTTGACTGGATGTCAGCAGATGGCGAATTCCATACAGATTCCGGAGTGCTGGAGGATATTTGCGCGGAGGGGGCTTGCGTGGAGATGGAAAACGAGATCCAACTGGGAATCATGATGATGATCACTCTCGACGGAAAGGCGTTTTACGGGCGGGTGTCCCACTGTAACTATCGCGACTATGGCTGGTTTGTGGGGATGCGGTTCTCCGTGGATACGCCCTGGTCAAGCCGGGTTGTGGAACCGAAACATCTCACCAGCCTGCGGGCGCTGACGGAGAGTGCTACCTAAGTCATGTCATGAATGAAAAATAATTGACTGGCGGTCCAAAACAACCGGCGGGCGCGCCCTATACTCGAATTGCTCCCGCGCGGTGAGCCGGTTTATGTTGCCCACTCAGGCTGAATATTACTCCTTCCTGGTAATAGTGTTTTTTGCCTTCTGGCTGGCGCGGCGCAATCGTGCCGCTGCTATGGCAGTTGTCCTCACCGCCAACCTGCTTTTCTATTCGCACTGGGGACTTTTCTACGTCATCCTGATTCCCGCCTGTGCGACTGCGGATTTCTTTCTTGCCCGGGGCATCGCCCGCACGCGCAGCCGATGGCTGGTTGGGCTTAGCGTTGCGATGAACCTGGGGCTGATCGTTACGTCACGATACGTCGCGGCCCTGAGTTTTCTCCTGCCTCTGGGCCTCTCGTTCTATGCTTTCCAGGCTTTGACGTACACGCTGGAGATTTATCGCGAAGAATCACAGCCATCAAAGAGTTTCGTCGACTATCTGGCGTCAGTGACGTTCTTCCCGACAGTGGTCGCGGGGCCTATTACCCGCGTTCCGGCTCTCATTCCGCAATGGCGCTGGAAGGGAAGGGAACTAAGCCCCGCCGAAGGAGGCCGCGCCCTCGGCCTGATCTCACTCGGGCTGCTGAAGAAATTTCTGATCGCCGATTATCTGGCCAACAACCTGGTTAACCGCGTCTTCGATCTGCCGAAGCTCTACGCGTCCGGCGATGTCCTGGTAGCCGTTTACAGCTACGCCTTCCAGTTGTATTACGATTTTTCCGGCTACAGCGATATTGCAATCGGATCGGCTCTGTTACTCGGTATTCGGCTGCCGGAGAACTTCAGCCAGCCGTATCGCGCCGTCAACCTCGCCGACTTCTGGCGCCGGTGGCACATCTCATTTTCCAACTGGCTCCGCGACAACATCTACTACTCGCTTCCCGGCAAGCGCACGAAATGGATGCCGGTGTTCGGCCTTGTGATCACGATGGCGCTGGGCGGAATCTGGCATGGACTTGCCTGGACTTTTCTGATCTGGGGTCTGTGGCACGGCGTCGG
>Ga0206965_10428_pt1 | contig 9726 bp, 8 predicted proteins | sample Alteio_BWOrgHeat_26_FD_152973 | JGI IMG/M metagenome (GOLD analysis project Ga0206965, IMG submission 152973) | Enriched cells from forest soil in Barre Woods Harvard Forest LTER site, Petersham, Massachusetts, United States -... | ecosystem: Environmental > Terrestrial > Soil > Temperate forest > O...
CACCGCTATGCAAGCGAGTGTCAAAGCTATGCAATAAACCCTCGCGGAAGTCGCATTTTGCTCTCCAAAACACCTAAAACGCTGATATTCAATACCAGCAAAAAATGAGAAAAGTGACTTTTGCCTCATTCAAAAGGTAATCTTTATTGTTACCATCTGATAACCACCTTCCCCATCGTGCTTCTGTTTTCTAATGCTGCATGAGCTTCGGCTAATCGAGCTACAGGATATTCTTTTCCGGCACGTGGTCTTATCAATCCTTTCTTTTGGAGGGCTAATAATTCATTCATTATTGTGAATAAAACTTCCGGTTTGTTTTCAGCTACCTTCAACATATTCACTCCTATAATCGCTTTGGAAGCCATCATCAATAATCCCGGATGATAAAAACCAAATTGTAACATTTTACCAATTCGAATGACAGGATTCGAGGTACTTAACAGTTCTGATCCGCCGAGACAAATTATTCTTCCGCAAGGACCTAATAACTTCACGCCGTCACGGATATATTTTCCTCCAAGAGAATCAAATATTACATCAATTCTTTTATTTCCAAGAATCTTTTTTATCTCTGATCTGTAATCCGCAGTCTTGTAATTTATGGGATGATGCACGCCAATGGATTTTAAATAACTGACCTTCTCATCAGAGCTGCAAGTCCCGAAAATAACAGCCTTCCGTAGCGTAAGCAACTGTACGAATGCAGTGCCCAAGCCGCCGGCAGCAGCATGAACCAGTACATTCTCTCCTTCAAAGACAGTAGTGGCTTTCATGCAAGCAAAATAGGCAGTGCAATACTGTGTAATCAATGAAGCAGCGAAGGTAGCAGGCATATCCTCAGGGATAATTGTGGCACCACTTTCATCAATCACCACATATTCCGAATAGCCCCCGAAATGGGTAAAGGCAGCAACCCTGTCACCCTGCTTTAATGTTTTCACCTTGCTGCCAATAACATCAATTCTGCCCACGACTTCATAGCCCAGCACACATGGCAGTGGCGGACAATCCTGGTATATGCCTCTTCTCGCCATGACATCGGCAAAGTTTAATCCGAAGACTTCAACTTTAATTCTTACTTCATTTTCTTTTGGTTCAGGCATCGGCGATTCTCTGATTTCAAATGCCTCATTTGCTTTTCCGTTTTTGGTTAGATATATTGATTTCATATTCTATGATTAGAACGCAAATATAGGATATTGGCACTTCAGTATTTTGACATTAATTTGTAATGCGTTTGATTTTTGTTTTGATCTTTTCTTATGTTTGCACCCTCATATCAATACAATTAAACAAACCATGAAAAATTTATTTGACCAGGAAACAAAAACAGAAGTGATCAAAAGGATTGATCAGTTAAAACCTAATTCTAAAGCCGATTGGGGCAAGATGAATGTGAACCAGGGATTGCGTCACATGTCTATGGCATTTGACATTGCTACCGGAGAAATTAACCCTACACCTGCCAAACCTGTGGGCATGCCAAAGTGGCTGTTGAGATATTTTCTTTTGAACGTGAAACCACCTAAGGAAGGGGCTGAGACATTTATAGAGATGAATACAGTAGCCAATAATGTTAATCCACTTGATTTTGAAACTGAACGACTGAATCTGAAAAACAAGATTGATAAATTTGTCAACGGAGCTAAATTGATTCCTGAGAATAAATTGGTTGGCAAGTTCAGTAAAGAAGATTGGGGAAAGCTTAATTACAACCATACGGATCATCATTTGCGTCAGTTTGGCGTTTGATAGTATCCTTTATTCTTTGTGAGAAATGGTTTATCCGGTCATTCATAAATCAACTTTAAAATTCCTTAAGGAGTTATCCGAAAACAATAATCGCGATTGGTTTAATGCAAATAAATCGCGTTATCTTGATGCATTTCAAGATATGTGTTCTTTTGCTGATGGTTTGATTTTGGAAATGAATAAACATGATAAATTAGAAGATTTATCTGGCAAGAAAAGTCTTTATAGAATCTATAATGATGTCCGCTTCAGCAAAGATAAATCCCCATATAATCCTCGATTTGCGTTTGGAATGCAAAGGGCAACAAAGCTTCGTCGGGGTGGTTATTATGTGAATATAAAGCCAGGAAATTCTTTTCTTGCATGTGGATTTTTTTCTCCCAATCCTGATGACCTCAAAAGAATAAGAACGGATATAGATTTGAATGCCGATAAATGGAAAAAGTTATTGAATTCAAAAAGCATTAAAGATAATTTTGGAAAATTGAGAGGAGAAACAGTTACCACAGCACCAAGAGGATTTCCAAAAGATCATCCGGCAATAGATTTATTGCGACATAAACAATTTCTGCTAAGACACGATTTCAAAGATAAAGAAATTACCTCTGAAAACTTCTTGAAGGCAGTCAACAGAATTTTCAAATCTGTAAGACCCTATTTCGATTATATGAGTGAGGTTTTGACTACTGATCTTAACGGGGAACTTATTGTGTAAATATTCTCAGGAACATTTTGGAATAGGAGTACAACTCACTACAGCCAACTATTTCGTAATTTTGCCCGATAAATCAGAACAATGGAAATTAATAGTGCGTTATTAAATAAGTATAGCATCCAAAGCCTCGCCATTCAGCATGTCTATCACTTCGCGTTCGTCTGCAACTTGCATTGCAGGAGCGTTATTATAAGAATCAACTGCAATGACATATTGCCCCAGCCGCTTGGCTGCAATCACAAATTCTTTGCCTAATTCACCGGAGCCAAGAAGCAGGATTTTCTTCGTCATAATTAATCTTTATGGAATCTATCTTTCAACTATAGCCTTGATTTGTTGAAGCAGATAAGCAATACCTCCGGAAGAATGATCATAACCTTCCTGATTCGCATAGCCTTGTTGCGCCCATGTAAATTCAGTTTGATTATTTCCCTTATCAACCAAGGTATAAGTGACCAAAGAATAATTCTCCGGCTTGTCTTCCAAACCAGTGAAGGCACTCCAGTAGCGATAGCTCAAAGATTCATTCAAAACATTGGTTTGAACGACCCCTTTATCGCGGTACTTGATGCCATTATATTCTCCTTGGAATATAATATCGCTGCCCGCTTTCCAATCGGTAATCGTCTCTGTGCCGAACAGATATTCTTTAATGATTTCGGGGTTAGTCAATGCTTCCCAAACCATTGAAGGTGCGGCATTGATGAGAATTGATGGAGATACTTTTAAATCGTGATTCATATTAATTTGTATTGTATTAAACTATTTTGTTTTTGAACAGGTGCGCAAATCTATTTCTTTTCAGGAATACTTTATTGCTATAAATTAATGTCCATTGTTATTCTCCATTTCCAATTAACTTTGCGCCCTATAGATTAAACCATGATCCCTTCCAAAATTCTTTTGATTGATGATGAACCTCAACTGCGGCAGATGATTTCGCGCCTGCTGGCGTCAGAAGGTTATGAAGTAACACAGGCTGATACTATCAAAGTTGGCTTGAAGACTTTGGAGAGAAGCAAATTCCCATTGGTAATCTGTGATGTAAAACTTCCCGATGGAAATGGCGTGGAAGTTACCAAGATTATCAAGGCTAAATTCCCCGAGACAGAGATCATTTTATTCACTGCTTTCGGCACTATTCATGATGCTATTCAGGCGATAAGGAATGGCGCTTATGATTACCTGGTCAAGGGCGATGACAACAATAAAATCCTTCCTTTGGTGAGTAAAGCAATGGATAAAGCCATGCTTCAATTCAAGGTGAAGGAATTGCAGAATAAAATCAGTCTTCAATTTACTTTCGAAAATATCACCGGCAAATCTCCGGTAATTATTGATGCTCTTGAAATGGCTAAGAAGGTTGCCCCCACTGATGCCAACGTCTTATTGACGGGCGAAACAGGCACTGGAAAGGAGGTCTTTGCTCAAGCTATTCATTCCGGCAGCAACAGAAACGGGAAGCCTTTTGTGGCGGTCAATTGCAGTTCCTTTTCCAGGGAGATTTTAGAAAGCGAACTCTTCGGTCATAAAGCCGGTGCCTTCACGGGTGCTGTCAAAGATCAGAAAGGCTTGATAGAAGAGGCGCATTTGGGAACTTTATTTCTTGATGAAATAGGCGAGATGTCTCCTGATTTGCAAGCCAAGTTATTACGTGTCCTTGAGAATGGAGAATACCTCAAAGTCGGTGATACCAAGCCTCACAAAGCTGATGTAAGAATCATCGCTGCCACCAATCGCAACCTTAAAGAGGAATGCGACAAAGGCAATTTCCGCATAGATTTATTCTATCGCCTCTCTGCTTTTCAAATCCATCTGCCTCCATTAAATGACCGCAAGGAAGACATCAAAGAACTGGCGAATAATTTCCTGGAAAGATTTGCCATAAAGCTCAATAAACGCTTCACCGGCATGGATGATTCCTTCGTCGAAAAGCTCAAGGCGCATCATTGGAGAGGCAATATCCGCGAACTCAAAAACGTGATTGAACGTTCCTGTATCCTTGAGAATTCCGACCATCTGACCGCCCAAAGCCTGCCTCTCGAATTCCAGATTCATAACAATTCTGCAGACCCCGGCTCCATATATCTGTTGAGCGAGGTGGAGAAAAATCACATCCTGAAAATCCTTGCCTACACCCATGGCAACAAGACCAAAACTGCCGAATTGCTCGGCATCGGCTTGACGACTCTCTACCGGAAGCTGGAGGAATTTAAGATTGGCTAAAGGAATATTCATCATCGTCTTGTTGCAGCTCCCCAAAAAGGTCGCTATCACAAGACGATGAAAGGAAAATTAGAAGGCATCCATTTTAAATCACTTGCTAATAGTTTCTGCTATCTGTGGAATATTTGGGTGTATGACAAATTGCACTTTGCAGCAAATATTTTAATGTCGCTTGTCATTCCGACGAAGGAGGAATCCTATTGAAATATGGATAAGATTCCTCCTTCGTCGGAATTGACAAGCCACAACTTGGTTTATATAACCCGACAGTCATTATATATATTTCCATAATGATTTTGACCATACCAAAACTTGAAGAAAGATTCATCATGATAAATGATTGCATTTCAAAGTCGTGGAATTTATTCATCCTAATCTTTCATGCCATTAAAAAAGTTTGTATAGAATTCATCATAGTTAATTACCCCATTCCAAAGATACGTGATACATTAGTCAGTACAATTCAAACCATTCCAGAACTTTGGAGTGAGGCAACGGGTACTCGTCATGCCATTCCAGAACTTTGGAGTGAGGCAACGAGTACTCGTCATGCCATTCCAGAACTTTGGAGTGAGGCAACGGGTACTCGTCATGCCATTCCAAAACTTTGGAGTGAGGCAACGGGTACTCGTCATGCCATTCCAGAACTTTGGAGTGAGGCAACGGGTACTCGTCATGCCATTCCAGAACTTTGGAGTGAGGCAACGGGTACTCGTTGCCTCACTCCAAAGTTCTGGAATGGCATGACGAGTGCAGATGCTATTAATCCATAAGTTTTATGCGGAATGAGCCATTATTATGACTTCCAAAAAGAGTTTTGGAATGGGGTGAACCATATTTACTGTTACAATACAGAAGTTTTATTTGGAATGAAACAGTATTATGAATTCAAAAGGAAGTAAGAATCTTGGAACCTAACACCTGAAGGGTATAAAGTCGAAAGTCGGGTTTCCCATCCCGCCAGGTTTTGACCTCTTGCGAATTGATATATCAAAACCTGGGAGTAGAAAAACCTCGCAGGAACGTGGCTTTGAATAAGCTATTCGCAAGTTTTTTCTTTCATCGTTGTGTGATTGCGACCTTGCAGAGGCGCAGCAACACGACGATGATGATTCAACTAAATAGCTCGTGAAAAAATTGGCTTTTCGCCATTATCAATATTCCGAAGCAGGTGAAGGTCAAAAGCGCGGCAAACATTGCGGATGAAATGACGACCAAGTGGCGTAACTTCAAGGCTTTCTTTGTCCCAGGTTACGAAATTATCTTCTTCCAATTTCTTTAATTCAGGGAATGTGAATTCTTCAAGCAATGGTAAATGATTTGGATTGAATTTAGTCTTTCCCTGGCATGCAATATCGAGAATATATTTCTTGAAATCAATATCTTCTTCTGAAAGAAAGAAGCCTTTGTTGACCGCCAGTTCATTGTTGTTTATTGCCTTGTAATAATCTAATAAAATCTTATCATTCTGCGCAAAAGCATTGCCGGTATCACTGATGGAGGAAACGCCCAAGCCCAATAGAATAGCTGTTCGCTGAGTAGTATATCCCATAAAGTTTCTGTGGAGCCATCCTTCTTTCCAGGCAATATAAAGATCATCTTCAGGCAATGCAAAATGATCCATCCCTATATCATAATATCCACTCTCGGTGAAGAGTTGCTTGCCAAGACGATAGAGTTCAATTTTTTCTTCATTGGTTGGCAAATCGTTCTCGTCAAACAGGCGTTGCCCCCTACTCGTCCAAGGCACATGAGCATAACTATAGAAAGCAACACGATCAGGACGAAGGGCTATATTTTCAAGAATGGTCTTCTCCATTCGATCCCTGTTTTGTAAGGGAAGACCATAGATTAAATCGAAGTTGACAGATTTATATCCTATCTCTCTTGCTGTTTCAGTGGTATGTTGTACCCGCTCAAAAGGTTGGATACGATTGATGACTGTCTGGACTTCGATATTATTATCCTGCACACCAAAGCTGACACGACGAAAGCCCAAAGAATAGAGGGTTTCCAGATGCTCTTTGGTAGTATTATTCGGATGCCCTTCAAAACCAAATTCATGTTCTGGATGAATGATGGAAGACTCCAAAATAGTATTAATTAATCGTTTCAGATTCTCCGGAGAAAAGTAGGTCGGCGTGCCTCCGCCTAAATGAATCTCCCTGATAACAGGGGCTTCATCCATCAAAGCTCGATAGAGACTCCACTCCTTCAGAATGACGGTGAGGTATTCCTCTTCGACACTATGATTGGTAGTAATCTTCTTATTACAACCACAAAAAGTACACATAGACTCGCAGAAAGGAAGATGCAGATAGAGGCTTATTCCAGCTTCTTTGTTGAATTTATTGAACTGGCTTCGAAGAGAATCCTTCCATCTATCCATGTCAATGCCTTCCTTCCACACAGGGACTGTAGGATAGCTGGTGTATCGCGGCACTTGGATGTTATACTTATTTAATAACGCACTATTAATTTCCATTGTTCTGATTTATCGGGCAAAATTACGAAATAGTTGGCTGTAGTGAGTTGTACTCCTATTCCAAAATGTTCCTGAGAATATTTACACAATAAGTTCCCCGTTAAGATCAGTAGTCAAAACCTCACTCATATAATCGAAATAGGGTCTTACAGATTTGAAAATTCTGTTGACTGCCTTCAAGAAGTTTTCAGAGGTAATTTCTTTATCTTTGAAATCGTGTCTTAGCAGAAATTGTTTATGTCGCAATAAATCTATTGCCGGATGATCTTTTGGAAATCCTCTTGGTGCTGTGGTAACTGTTTCTCCTCTCAATTTTCCAAAATTATCTTTAATGCTTTTTGAATTCAATAACTTTTTCCATTTATCGGCATTCAAATCTATATCCGTTCTTATTCTTTTGAGGTCATCAGGATTGGGAGAAAAAAATCCACATGCAAGAAAAGAATTTCCTGGCTTTATATTCACATAATAACCACCCCGACGAAGCTTTGTTGCCCTTTGCATTCCAAACGCAAATCGAGGATTATATGGGGATTTATCTTTGCTGAAGCGGACATCATTATAGATTCTATAAAGACTTTTCTTGCCAGATAAATCTTCTAATTTATCATGTTTATTCATTTCCAAAATCAAACCATCAGCAAAAGAACACATATCTTGAAATGCATCAAGATAACGCGATTTATTTGCATTAAACCAATCGCGATTATTGTTTTCGGATAACTCCTTAAGGAATTTTAAAGTTGATTTATGAATGACCGGATAAACCATTTCTCACAAAGAATAAAGGATACTATCAAACGCCAAACTGACGCAAATGATGATCCGTATGGTTGTAATTAAGCTTTCCCCAATCTTCTTTACTGAACTTGCCAACCAATTTATTCTCAGGAATCAATTTAGCTCCGTTGACAAATTTATCAATCTTGTTTTTCAGATTCAGTCGTTCAGTTTCAAAATCAAGTGGATTAACATTATTGGCTACTGTATTCATCTCTATAAATGTCTCAGCCCCTTCCTTAGGTGGTTTCACGTTCAAAAGAAAATATCTCAACAGCCACTTTGGCATGCCCACAGGTTTGGCAGGTGTAGGGTTAATTTCTCCGGTAGCAATGTCAAATGCCATAGACATGTGACGCAATCCCTGGTTCACATTCATCTTGCCCCAATCGGCTTTAGAATTAGGTTTTAACTGATCAATCCTTTTGATCACTTCTGTTTTTGTTTCCTGGTCAAATAAATTTTTCATGGTTTGTTTAATTGTATTGATATGAGGGTGCAAACATAAGAAAAGATCAAAACAAAAATCAAACGCATTACAAATTAATGTCAAAATACTGAAGTGCCAATATCCTATATTTGCGTTCTAATCATAGAATATGAAATCAATATATCTAACCAAAAACGGAAAAGCAAATGAGGCATTTGAAATCAGAGAATCGCCGATGCCTGAACCAAAAGAAAATGAAGTAAGAATTAAAGTTGAAGTCTTCGGATTAAACTTTGCCGATGTCATGGCGAGAAGAGGCATATACCAGGATTGTCCGCCACTGCCATGTGTGCTGGGCTATGAAGTCGTGGGCAGAATTGATGTTATTGGCAGCAAGGTGAAAACATTAAAGCAGGGTGACAGGGTTGCTGCCTTTACCCATTTCGGGGGCTATTCGGAATATGTGGTGATTGATGAAAGTGGTGCCACAATTATCCCTGAGGATATGCCTGCTACCTTCGCTGCTTCATTGATTACACAGTATTGCACTGCCTATTTTGCTTGCATGAAAGCCACTACTGTCTTTGAAGGAGAGAATGTACTGGTTCATGCTGCTGCCGGCGGCTTGGGCACTGCATTCGTACAGTTGCTTACGCTACGGAAGGCTGTTATTTTCGGGACTTGCAGCTCTGATGAGAAGGTCAGTTATTTAAAATCCATTGGCGTGCATCATCCCATAAATTACAAGACTGCGGATTACAGATCAGAGATAAAAAAGATTCTTGGAAATAAAAGAATTGATGTAATATTTGATTCTCTTGGAGGAAAATATATCCGTGACGGCGTGAAGTTATTAGGTCCTTGCGGAAGAATAATTTGTCTCGGCGGATCAGAACTGTTAAGTACCTCGAATCCTGTCATTCGAATTGGTAAAATGTTACAATTTGGTTTTTATCATCCGGGATTATTGATGATGGCTTCCAAAGCGATTATAGGAGTGAATATGTTGAAGGTAGCTGAAAACAAACCGGAAGTTTTATTCACAATAATGAATGAATTATTAGCCCTCCAAAAGAAAGGATTGATAAGACCACGTGCCGGAAAAGAATATCCTGTAGCTCGATTAGCCGAAGCTCATGCAGCATTAGAAAACAGAAGCACGATGGGGAAGGTGGTTATCAGATGGTAACAATAAAGATTACCTTTTGAATGAGGCAAAAGTCACTTTTCTCATTTTTTGCTGGTATTGAATATCAGCGTTTTAGGTGTTTTGGAGAGCAAAATGCGACTTCCGCGAGGGTTTATTGCATAGCTTTGACACTCGCTTGCATAGCGGTG
>Ga0206965_10431_pt1 | contig 9662 bp, 7 predicted proteins | sample Alteio_BWOrgHeat_26_FD_152973 | JGI IMG/M metagenome (GOLD analysis project Ga0206965, IMG submission 152973) | Enriched cells from forest soil in Barre Woods Harvard Forest LTER site, Petersham, Massachusetts, United States -... | ecosystem: Environmental > Terrestrial > Soil > Temperate forest > O...
AACAGAGCCAGGTGCTGCGGTACCTGGCCAGCCGGTTGAGCCTGCCCCTGCCCAAGGCGGGATAATTTTTTTATCGGCAAACGGCTTCCGATGAGCGATTTTAGGGGTTTAAGCAGCTCATGGCGGACAAGCCCACTGTACCGGTTTCCAAACCAACACCCGCGGATTTAACCGCCGTGCCGATCCACCAACAATTTCCCCTGCTCAATCTGGGGCTGGCCGCGGCTCTGGCAGTGACTTGGACGCGGGGCTGGCGAGTATGGCCGGCGGTATTGATAGCAGGATTAGCCAGCGGCGCGCTGCTTCGCTTGGGCTGGATGGGCTCGCCGATCTACGCGCTGGGTTTGACAGCAGGGGCCTTGGGCGGGCGGTTGTTGCTGGCCCTGACCGGCTTTGACTCCCGCATGCGGAGTGCAACGGATGTTTTGACGCTGGCAGTGCTGGCAGGCCCGGTGGCGTCGATGATCACCGGATTGAATCTGGCTTTTTTGACCAGTACCGGGAGCATGGACAGCCTGGCCAAGACTTTCCTGGCGCAATGGATGGCGGGCTGGACGGGAGTGTTGATGATGACGCCGTTTTTGTTTTCGTTGAGTGCGGATTATTTCCAGCGGTGGAATGCGGCCCGGGTACGCGAATGGCTGCTGGTGAATTTACTGTTGGTCGGCAGTATGCTGGTCATGTTGCAAAACCTGGATGTAGGCGATCAACTGCGCTATCCACTGGCGTATCTGGCGCTACCGTGCATTTTCTGGACGGCGTGGCGGTTTGGCACCGGTGGCGCGGCGCTGGCGAATTTGCTGATGGGGATTGTCACCGCCCTGGGTGCGCAGGAAGGTCTGGGACCGTTTTCCGGGAAGGAAGAAATGCTGGTGCTCCTGCCCGCGTGGGCGTTTTTGGTATTTCATGGATTGGTGGCGCTGTTGCTGGCGGCGTTTACGGATCAACGTCGGCTGGAGCTGGTGCAGCACCGCCAACGCGCGCGGTTTCTCCGTCAACTGCTGGACGAATTGCCCTGCGGGATTTTACTCAAGGACATCACCGACAAGCCGCTGATGGTGAACCGGCGCTGGTTTCAATTTTACGGCAAAGCTGGCGGGACGGAAGAAGACCAGTTGAAACACCAGAAGTCCGTCGAGTCCTTCTGGCGCGGACGCGAGCTGACTTTGTTGCAAAATCTGGGCGAGGTACTGCGCGAAGAAACCGAGAGCACGGATTTTGAAGGCCGGCGGGTCGAACTGCTGCTGACCAAACAGGCCGCGTATTTTGATGAGCGTGGGGAACGGCTGCTGATGGTGGTGGCCGACGATATTGGCACCGGTCGCGCGAGTTTACGCAAAACGCGGGAAACCCTGGAGCGCACCCAGGCAGCGCTGGCCGTGGCCGAAGTGGGCCTGTGGGACTGGCAAATCCCATCGGGGATAATCAAATTTGACGAGACCTTTGCGAAGCTGGCGGGTCTGCCGGAAAAACCGGCGGAAATCGCCGTGCCGGAGTGGCAAAACCACATCCACCCCGAAGACAGGCACCAGTTCCAACACGACATGCTCCAACACCTGCACCACCAGGCGGAGTTGTTTGCCACGCGATTCCGTTTTCAGCGCGAAAAAGACTCGGTGTGGCTCGTGGTGCGCGGTCGTATCGTGGAAAAAGATTCGCGCAATTTGGGCGTACGGATGATTGGCACGCTCCAGCACGCGCGCGCGACGGTTACTCCGCTGCCCGATCCGAACGCAACCGCCAGCAAATAATTTCGCAAATCTGTCGTTTAGATATCAACATGCACACACCCCACCCTCCTGAAAAGCAAGACCGCCGGGATTTTATTAAGAAAGCGTGTTGCGTGGCGCTCGGCGGCGCTTTGGGTGCCGTGCCGATAGCGGCGGGAGTCGGCATGTACCTGGACCCCTTGGTGCGAGCGTCGACCGATAATAAAGCGGGACTCAAAGTACGCGTGACGACGCTCGATGCGTTGCCCAGCGATGGCGTGCCGCGGCAATTTAAAGTGCTGGCAAGCCACGTCGATGCGTGGACGAAGACGCCGGAGAGCCCCATCGGCGCGGTGGTGCTGCTCCGCACGAGCGATGCGCAGAAGCCGGTGAAGGCGTTCAATGTGGCGTGTCCGCATGCAGGATGCTTTGTGGCGTACGTAGCGCAGATTCCAGATTTGACGCCAGAAACGCCGGGGTATTTTTGTCCGTGCCACAACAGTTCGTTCAAACTCGACGGGCAGATTGCGCGGGCGGGCAGCCCGGCGGCGCGGGGACTGGATGAGCTGGATTGCACGATCGAGAATGGCAACGAAGTGTGGGTCACCTACCAAAACTTTCAAGCAGGCACGGCGGAAAAAGTGCCCCTCGGCGCATGATCAAACCCCTTCTGAAATGGCTCGACCAACGCACGGGCTACAAGAAAATTGCGCATGAAGCGCTGTACGAAAACGTGCCCGGCGGCGCGCGGTGGCGCTATGTCTGGGGCAGCACGCTGACCTTTGCGCTGGTCATCCAGTTTGTCACGGGCGCGTTTTTGTGGATGCAATATAGCGCGAGCACGCAGACCTCGTGGGAGAGCGTGTATTATATCCAGAACGACATGTTCATGGGTTGGTTTGTGCGCGGGCTGCACCACTTTACTGCGCAGGCGATGATTGTGCTGCTGGTGCTGCACCTGATGCAGGTGCTGATCGATGGCGCGTACAAGGCTCCGCGTGAAATGAATTTTTGGACGGGGCTCGTGCTGCTGCTGCTGGTGCTCGGGTTGTCACTGACGGGCTACCTGCTGCCGTGGGACCAAAAAGGCTACTGGGCGTCGCGCGTGGTGACGAATATTGCGGGAATAACGCCAATCGTCGGGCATGGCATACAACGGCTCGCGGTAGGTGGGGCAGATTTTGGCACGGCCACGCTAACGCGCTTTCTGGCCTTTCACGCTGGCGTACTGCCGGCGGGGATTGTCGCGTTGATTGTCGGACATATTTATCTGTTCCGCCGCCATGGCATCACGCCGAAGAAGCCCTTAAAGAAAGCAGATGCGGCGTTTTGGCCGGATCAGGTGCTGATGGACTCGGTGGCGTGCCTGGCGGTGCTCGCGGCGGTGCTGTTTTTGGTGCTCCATTTTCATGGTGCGGAACTCGGCGCCCCGGCGAATTCAGCAGAACCCTACGATGCCGCGCGACCGGAGTGGTATTTCCTGTTCCTTTTTCAATTTTTAAAATATTTCCCGGGCGAGACGGAAATTTTTGGCGCGATAATTATTCCAACGCTAATCGTGGCGTTTCTGTTTGTGATGCCGTTTGTGGGCAATTGGAAACTGGGGCATCGCTTTAATATTGGGTTCATCTGCGCGTTGCTGGCCGGCGCCGGGTTGCTAACTTATTTGGCCGTCAATGAGGACCACCACAACGAGCGTTACCAAACGGCGGTGGCGCAGGCGGACCAGGCGGCGGAGCGCGTGGTGTTTTTGGCGAAGGCGAATGGCGGCATTCCACCCGATGGCGCGCTGGCGCTGCTGGCGAATGATCCGTTTTCGCAGGGTCCAAAGCTCTTTGCAGCGAATTGCGCGAGTTGCCACACCTACGGCGGCACGGATGGCCTGGGCCATAAGCTTGATTTGACCAAGGAATCCGCCAGCGACTTGAAAGGCTTTGCCAGCCGCGTCTGGCTCGCAGGGTTGACCAATCCCGCGACGGTGGCGAGCAGGCAGTATTTCGGTGGCACGAAGTTCAAGGACGGCGACATGGTCGGCTTTGTGCAGGGGCACCTGAAGGATTTGACGGCGGACAAAAAGGTGCAGCTTGAAAAAGTAATCATGGCTGTTTCAGCGGAAGCGCAACTGCCCGGGCAACAAGCCATCGACAAAGCCGACAGCGCGCAAATTGCCGAAGGCCGCCAGTTGCTGCGGAATGAAATTTCCTGCGTGGACTGTCATCAATTTCAGCAGGCCGATGCCACGGCGGTTGCACCGGATTTGACTGCTTACGGTTCGAAGGCCTGGCTTCTGGCATATCTCAACAATCCGGCGGATCCACGCTTTTATGGCAAGGACAACGACCGCATGCCGGCGTTTGGCAAGGATGGCCGCTTGAGTCCGAGAGAACTTGGCTTGCTGGTGGATTGGCTGCGCGGGGATTGGGCGAAGCCGAGTTCATAAATTTTTCACCGCAAAGACGCGAAGGCCGCTAAGAAGAGAATTTCATCCACGAATGGCCACTAATGACCTAGGCCATAATTTTCCAGAATAATTCGTGGCCATTCGTGGATGAAATCTTTGCGTTCTTTGTGTCTTTGCGGTGAGAATATTTAAACAAAATCAGGCACCTTCGCTTATGTACACCCAATGGATTAAACGCGGGTTTCTTACACTGCTGGTGGTGTTCGTTGCCATCCAGCTGGTGCCGGTGAATCGCACGAATCTGCCGATTGATCCCGCTAAAAAGTTGCTGCCGCCACCGGAGGTTGAGGCGATTTTGCGGGTGTCGTGCTATGATTGCCATACGAACGAGACGCGCTGGCCGTGGTATTCGTATGTCGCGCCGGTGTCGTGGTGGATTGCCGACCATGTACATTCGGGCCAGCGGCACTTGAATTTATCAACTTGGGCGGATTTGCAGCCAAGAGCGGGACGAAACGGGCAAACGATGAGCGTGGTGCAATACAAACGGAAATTATTGGGCAATATGGAAACGAGCATCCAGGAAGGGCAGATGCCGATTTCGAGTTATTTGATCATCCACCACGATGCGCGGATGTCGCCGCAGCAGTATCAAGAGGTGGCGGCATGGCTGGATTCTGAAATGGGGAAGCAGAAGTAAGATCAAAGGAGCAGAGAGGAAGAAAACGCCGAACGTTTAACGCTTAACGCCTAACGCTAAATTCAGGCGGATCGGCTCCGGCCCTACTTGGGCGTTCGGCGTTAAGCGTTAGGCGTTGAGCGTTCTTCTTTTCCCTGCCTCCAGCCTTGCGTGCCGGGCAAAGTCAGTTCACTCTGCTGTATGTTTGTTGACGAAGCACAAGTGTTTATGAAAGCCGGGCGCGGGGGCGACGGCTGCGTTGGCTTTCGCCGCGAAAAGTTCATCCCCGAGGGCGGACCCGACGGCGGTGACGGCGGCAAGGGCGGCGACGTGGTCCTCATCGGCGATGAAAACGTGGGCGACCTCACGCAATTTCGCTTCAACCCGAGCATCAAGGCGCAGAGCGGCGACAGCGGGCGCGGGCGCGACCAGTTTGGCCACGCGGGCGCGGACGCCGAGGTGCGCCTGCCGCTGGGCACGGTGGTTTACGATGCGGAGACGGATCGGGTCGTCACCGAAATCACCGAACACAAGCAGCGCACGGTGTTGCTTTATGGCGGCAAGGGCGGGCTGGGCAACGTGCATTTCAAAAGCTCAGTCAACCGCGTGCCGACGCAAAGCACTCCCGGCGAGCCGGGCCAGGTGGGCCATTTCAAGCTGGTGCTCAAGACCATCGCGGACGTGGGGCTCGTCGGTTACCCGAACGCAGGGAAATCGTCGCTGACGAATGCGCTGACGAACGCGCACCCGAAGATGGCGCCCTACCCTTTTACGACGCTGCACGCGAACGTGGGCATCATCGAATACCCGAAAGAGTACGAGCGCATTTCCATGGCGGACATCCCGGGCTTGATTGAAGGTGCGAGCGAAAACCGCGGCCTGGGCCACGAATTCCTGCGCCACGTCGAACGCTGCAACCTGCTGCTCATCCTGCTCGACATGGCCGGCACCGACGCCCGCGACCCGCTGGACGACTACAAACACCTGCTCGCGGAATTGAAAAATTACCAGCCCGAGTTATTGAAGAAGCCCATCCTCGTCGCGGCGAACAAGATGGACGAGGAAGTTTCTGCCGAAAATCTGAAGCGTTTTAAGAAAAAATTTAAGAAGGTGAAGATTTGGCAAATCTCGTGCCTCACCGGCGAAGGACTGGATGAATTGAAGGTGGAGTTAAAGGAGCAGGTGAAGAAGGAGAAGGTGGTGAGTGCGAAGGCAGGAAAATTAACAACCTGAATATCTCCTGTCGATGAACCGCAAACTTTGGACACAAGAATTACGGGAATATTTTTGCCCTGCTTGGACTTGCCCAGTCTGCAAACATGGAACATTTAACATCATTCCCAAATCCTTAGTTTACAAAGAGACTGCAGAATCAAAACAATACCATGGTCACGATGAGTGGGAGCCTGACTGGACTGAATATATTTTTACTGCTTGGGCAAAGTGCGGGAATCAACCATGTGGGCAGGAATTATCCATAAGTGGCTCAGGCGGCGTTGACGAGTATCCACATCCAGACGAAGGCTATATTCGCGAACCATATTTTAAGCCTAAATTATGTATTCCCATGCCCGATATAATTAGCTTATCTGATAAATGCCCAAAGGAGGTGAGTAAGGAATTGCGGGAGGCTTTTAAGTTGTTCTGGCTCAATAGGGCAGCATGTGCAGGAAGAATTCGAACCGCAATTGAGCGATTAATGGACCATCTTAAAGTTCCAAAGAAAAGGAAAAACAAAAATGGTAAGTTTTTTAATCTTACTCTTCACGATCGCATCGAAGACTATCGCAAAGAAAACACCGAAATCGCAGACCGTCTTATGGCCTTAAAGTGGCTAGGGAATACAGGAACTCACGATGATAGGATTGAAGAAAGTGAAATTCTTGATGGCTTTGAAATATTGGAATGGTCTTTAGAGGAAATTATCGAGCAACGATCTCATCGGGTTTCTATTTTGACTAAAAAAATTACTAAAAAACATGGATTTTAGAGAGAAGAAAACCTCACTCCCCCAAATCATCCCGGCACACGCGCAAAATCTCGCCGACGGACCAGGCTTGGGCGATGCAGCCGCGGGGGGTAAAGGGCGAATCGCCGTCGTAGATTTCCGAGAGCGTGCCGAGGCCGTTTTGGCCGAGCTTCGCCGATAAATTTTGCACCAGCGCGCGGGCGCGTTCCGTGCCGGGCGGGCCGCGCAGGCGGACGAGCGCCGTGATATACGGCCCGAGGAGCCAGCCCCACACCGTGCCCTGATGGTACGCGCCGTCGCGCGCATGGACGCCGCCTTCGTAATGCGCGCGGTAGCCAGGCATGTTCGGCGCGAGCGAGCGCAGGCCGACGGGCGTGAGGAGCTTTTGCTCAATCGCCTTGAAGACGCTCAACGACTGGCTCTGCGACAATAATTCGTGCGGCAAACTCAGCGCGAAGAGTTGATTGGGCCGCAGCGAGGGGTCGCGGTCGTTGCCATTCACGACATCGAAGAGGTAGCCGAGTTTGCCGTTCCAAAATGTTTCGACGAAGTGGTCTTTGACAGCGAGGGCGCGGGCGGCGAGGTCTTCGTCGCCGGGTTTGCCAAACTTCGCGCGGAGCTCGGACAAAATGACGAGCGCGTTGTACCAGAGCGCGTTGAGCTCGACCGGTTTGCCCGTGCGCGGGGTGACGACCCAGTCGCCGACCTTGGCGTCCATCCAGGTGAGTTGCACGCCCGGCTCGCCGGCAAAGAGCAGGCCGTCGTCGTCGCAATGAATGTGGTAGCGCGTGCCGCGGTCGTGCCAGGCGAGGATGTCCTCGAGCACGGGCAGCAATTCGTCGCGCACAAAGGAATCGTCGCCCGTGGCTTTCAAGTAGGCCTGCGTGGCGATGAAAAACCAGAGCGCGGCGTCGGCGGAATTGTAGGCCGGGGCGCCGCCTTCGTCGGGAAAATTATTGGGCAGCATGCCCTCGCTCTCGACATCGGCAAAGGCGCGGAGGATTTCCTTGGCCTCGGCAAAGCGTTTGGTGGCGAGGCAGAGGCCCGGCAGGGCGATCATGGTGTCGCGGCCCCAGTCGCCAAACCAGTGGTAGCCGGCGATGATGGTGTGGCCGTGGTCGCCGCGGCGCACGATGAATTGGTCGGCGGCGCGGACGAGCTGCTGCTCGAGCTCGCCCTTGAAGCCCGCAGTTTTCACGACTTCGTCGCGGCGGGCGGCTTCGTTGGCAAGGAGCGCGGCGGGGTCGCGGCCGGGAGTGTTGTCGAGCGAGACGATGACCCCGAGGGTCTGACCCGGCTGGAGGGTCACGCGTAAAACGCCGTGGGTGAACAAGTCTTCCTCAAAGTCGAGGCCGCGAGCCTGTTCCTCGCGGTATTGAAAATGGTAGTACCAGTAGGGCGCGTAGTCGAACTTGGCGCCGGGAACGCTGATGTAAATCGGCGGCGTGTTGTCGTAGGCCTGGATGGTGAGCACGCCATCAGCAAATTTAGCATCGCGGTGCACGTTTTCGTTGGCGTGTTGGAGAGCGTGGAAATCGCGCACGGCAGCGAAGGGACGCAGGAGCAGCTCGACCGGGCCGGGCGCTTCGGTGAGGCGGTAGTAAACGACGGTGGTGTTTTCGCCGTGAAGCGCGCCGATTTGTTTGGTGAGCGCGAGCTTGCCCGCGCGATAATTCCAAGTGGGGAAAGGATGCAGCGCGAAGTGCTCGATGTATTGCTGGCCGCAAGGAGCATAGGTGCCGGGGAATTGGTTGCAGCCGAGGTCGTAGGTCGCGCCTTCGCACAGGAGGGTTTCTTCAAGCTTCGAGAGCATGACCATGCGCGCGCCCGGCGGGTGCAACGCGGCGACGAGCAGGCCGTGGTAGCGGCGGGTGTGCGAGCCGCCGATGGTGCTGCTGGCCCAGCCGCCGAGGCCATTGGTCTCGAGCCATTCGGCGGAGTGCAGGCGGTCGTTCCCATGCAGCGCGGCGGAGTCGAAGTCGAGAGGCAGAGGCATGGGGGCAGTATGGTGCGTGGTGGCGGGATTCGCAAGCATGGGGCGAAGGGCGCAGACTGCGCCATAAATTCCAGTACGCCTTTGGCGGACGCCTCGGAGAGGCGTCCCTACCCTGCCAGGTCGGTCCGGGGCCGTTATCGTCCCGCGCTCAGGCGAGCGCAGCGAAAACGGCATACCGCAGAAGCGGCAGAGGCCCGACCCTACCGTCAAGCCGGGCCGCGTGCTGAGGACAGCCCGCCCTACCCTTTACTTCATCAAGTTGGCGATGGGGTCTTTGACGGCTTCGGCCCAGATGCCGTAACCTTTTTTCGTGGGATGCAGCTTATCGGCCATGATGTCCGTGGTGATTACACCGTCGGCATCCAGGAATTTTGAGCCGATATCGAGATAGAAAACGTTTTTGCCGTCATCGAGTTTGGCGATGATGGGGTTGACCGCGAGGGCGGTGGTGCGGGCGGCGTCGCCCGGATTGCCGCGCGGAAAGATGCCGAGGAGGAGAATCTTGGCGGTGGGGAAATCCTTGCGCATTTCCAAAACGACGGCGCCGACGCCTTCGGCAATTTCGGCGGAGGTGTTGGGGCCGGCGTTGTTTGTGCCGATCATCAACATGATGGCCTTGGGCTGGAAGCCCTGGCCCTCGCCGTTTTGCAGGCGGTAGAGCACGCCCTGCGTGGTGTCGCCGGCGATGCCGAAATTGGCCGTTTTGTAGGCGCCGAAATACTGGTCAAAAACCGCTTTCCCGGCCATGGGAGGATTATCGCCGCCGTTGCCGGTGTTGCGCCAGAAATCGGTGATGGAGTCGCCCATGAACAGGAGGTCAATGTTACCCTGCTTGGCGAGTTCGACATTGGCGTTGTGCTTGGTCATGTAGCCATTATTGAGCGAAGGCGCGATGGCGGTGTTGGCCC
>Ga0206965_10433_pt1 | contig 9653 bp, 12 predicted proteins | sample Alteio_BWOrgHeat_26_FD_152973 | JGI IMG/M metagenome (GOLD analysis project Ga0206965, IMG submission 152973) | Enriched cells from forest soil in Barre Woods Harvard Forest LTER site, Petersham, Massachusetts, United States -... | ecosystem: Environmental > Terrestrial > Soil > Temperate forest >...
TCAATCCTTTTTTTTGAAAAACGGAGGGTCTAACCCCACCGCGCCGAAGGCATCGAAGATAGGCACGCTGGCATTTTGTGACAATGCGCCACCGGAGTTTCAGCCGCATCTCCGATCTGATTGTTGCGGGGTTCGCGGGCAACTCATGAACCTGCGCCGGTAGCGGGTCAGGTCGTCGGTATCCGCTGGTCACATTGACGACCGGAATCTGGCTGAGGCCCACCGATAGCTCGGGAATCTGCCTGCTGCGGCGCGCCAGCGTTTTTCATGGCCAAACCGCGGGGTATCAGAGCATCAACCGACTACCGCCGACGCGTCACAACCGCTCCTGTGGCCGTCGAATTGGTGAAAATGGCAGGAATCGATCTATTTTGAACCGTGTCGCTCGATGAGCGCAACCCTTTGTTTGCAGCGTTTCTCACCATCAGCGAAATATATTATTGGTGAATATAGTTATTTTCACCAATTCATGATACTGTGATTCTTGCCCGACTTTCGGGGTGAAAAGGGAGTCTTAAGAAAATGAGCATCCATCATGACGTGCGCTGCACGCTTCCGCACGACCACGAGGGCGAGTGCAGCACCATGAACCGGATCGTAATCTCAGTGGTGCTGGAGATTGACGAAGAGTTGCTGTCGGCCGCCGAAGCAATGGAACAAGTCCAGTGCGCACTCGAAGGGGCCATTGATACCGACAACCTCGAAGCGCGCCTGGTGTCGGTCAATATTGGCGACTCAATCCCCGGGGCGCTGAAGCTGTGAAGGATACGCGCAACATCAAGTACCTGACTGAAGAAGAGATTGCCAGGCTGTTCAAGGTCATTGACAGCGTTCGGGACCGCGCGATCTTTCGCGTCGGCTACCATCGCGGACTCCGCGCCAGCGAAGTAGGATTGCTCCAGATGTCGGATTATCGGGCGGCCGCTGGCCGTCTCTACGTCCATCGCCTGAAGGAAGGACACAGCGGCGAGTACGTCCTCACCAACGCAGAGGAGAAAGCCCTGAAGGCGTGGCTGAAGGAGCGCGGAGACAAGGCGGGGCCGATCTTCGTATCGAATCGCGGAACCGGGATCAGCCAACAGATGCTGGACGTGCTGGTAAAGAAGTACGCAAAGCAGGCGCGGATACCGAAAGACAAGGCGCACTTCCACGCACTGCGGCATTCCTGTGCCACCAGCTTACTGGAGATGGGCGAGGATATCGCCGTCGTGCAGGATCATCTGGGACACGCGAACATTGCGAACACTGCGATCTACGCCAAGATAACGAATCGTCGCCGTGACGAAGTCGGTAAGCGGATGAAACGCTGGGAGTGACATCAAAGAGGAGGAGCGAAAGCGGATATCAGAACGAACCAAAGCTGGCATGCAGACATTCAGACTTAAGGGCGCCAGGCTGGGACGGCCGCCTGTGACCTTCAGCCGGGCCGACGTGCTCAAACAGCATGCCGCCGGTGCTGGTGTCGCAAAGATCGCTGCCAAACTCACCGCCGATGGCGTCAAGGTCTCACGCGAAACGGTGCGGCGGGTTTTGCGCGCAAATGAGGACGACGCGAATAAACCCTGACCGTTTCTCACATGACCAAATCACACGGACAACCCTCTGCGTCAGGGTTGCCAGACTATGTCGAGGAGGGGAGCAACAGATGCAAGCTCTTCGTGATGAGGCGGCCAGACGAAGGGACTGGATCGGTTTTTTCCTTCGCGGCTACAAAGCAGGACGTTTTGGAACTGTAGTTGCGCGGTAATGATGTCGAAAATAATGGTAGTCAGACTATCGTGAGTTCGCAGCCGAGGACTTTGATCTTCTCACCACCCTTCCGACGGCTCCGCCAGAAGGGTTTCCCAGTGGTGCCAGTGGATCAATGGTCTGCGGACGTGTGCCCTCCGCGTTGCCGGATCCCACAAGGGCGGTGGCTCGCGCGTGAAAGGCAGCCTCCGGATCGAAAAGATGAACTGACTCGAACAGCTCGTACCAAGGCAGGATTTCACCCCGTGCAGGATCAATGTGAGCCCGGCGGAATTCGGCCGCGATGCTTTGCGGGAATGTATCGACAACGTTCACGCCCAAAATCTCGTACATCGCCGCAAGATTGACACGAGGTACGAAGTGCATTTGCAATGGCTCAGTCCGACAGTCTTTTACTGAGCCTCGCATCACAATGTTCACGTTCGTTATTCCAAGATATTTATGGTAGATCCGTAGGATGGCCTCGCCAACCACTGCAAAGGTCTTAAGATCGTCATCGTGCAGTTGGGTGATCTCATTTTTTCCGCGAAAATAAAAATCAACAGCGTACTTGCCACCTGGTGTCCATGGTGCGACGATCCGATACCGGTCATTCTCGAAAACTATTAAGTCTTCTGCGTGCAACTCGCGGAAGTATAACGAGAGTTCTGGTTCGGTGAATTCCCGCGGTTGCAGAACAACCTCCCATCCTGACTGTAAGTGGAAATGCGGAACGGATTGACCCGCCAAATCACCAATATTAAACCCAGCGATCAATCGCAAACGATCGGCGGACTCCGGGGGCAATTGAAACCGTTTCGCATCTTCCCTGCACGCTCGCAGCAGCCAATACATTTCGGGCGGACCAAAGTCGCCTATTCGGTACTTATGGCAAACGGGTTGACGAATCTGTTCGTCCGGACTCCAAAGAAAGTAAAGCCGGTGCTCATGCGGAAGATAAGGATAATCGTTGAGAAATGATGATACTTTTCCTGGGATGCTGACCTCGTGTATAGTTCCAGCCGGGTTCTTCTGCTTCTTCACATCAGGGTGGCATAGAATGCAGCCTGCGTAGCCAGGTTTATCTTCCTTTTCCTTCTGAAGCTCTGTGCCGGGTTTCCGCTCGCGTTTGCGCGACAAGGCGCTGGGAGCGGTACACAGCAGGTCTTGGTGTATATGGATGTCCTGGGCCCGAAACGAGTTGCTCTTCAGCATATGTGGCATAAAGATTTTGACCCTCGAAACCGATCGCGTTCACAATATCACGTGAAGAACCCAAATCGGCTCGCGCGACGCAAACCCGAAGTCCATCGTCAGCAGCAAGTACGCGTCCGGTGAACTCCGGTGAACCCCGGTGAACATCTTCTTTTCGTCACGAATTTTGTTTCGACCATCCTTCGAGCAGCCTTTGTGTGTCGAGAGGCGTTCTCATTTCTGATGTGGCCGACATGCTCGGTTTGACGGCCAAAGACAGTTTGTGGGCGTTATCCCGGTGGGTTCCGGCGGCCGGTCACCGGCGGACATGGCCCACTGCCACGCCTTACGCCACTCATGCGCGATGAGCCTGCTGGAGCGCGGTGAAGAGATCGCGGTGGTCTAGGATCACCTCGGCTACGCCAACATCGCGAACACTGCGATCTATGCAAAGATCACTAACAAACGCCGGGATGAAGTCGCGAAATGGATGAAAACGTGGACATGACATCAGGCAGGAGATCGGAAGCCTAGATTAAGGTTGGGGCGTCCGGTCATTCTCAGCCGATCCGACGTTGTGCAGGCCGGTATCGCTCCAGCTGGAGCCGAAAAATCGCGAGCCCGCGCTCACGGGGCGGAGAAGGCGAAGGGGGAATAACGTGTCCCTGAAAGAATCGGATTGCTCGGGAAGGCTCTTGCCGACGTTACGCTGGACCTTCGACAAATCGCGTTCGTCAACCTTGAGTTGTTCAAGGGCCATACTCTCTGTGAAAATGTACTCCGCACACTTTCTGAGCGCCACGACAGAAGTTATGAAGGGCATCATGAGGACATCACTCCGTTAGCACCGGACGTAAAGGCTGTTGGGGAAGCAGCCGGAACATAACGCAAATTCGGTGAATCAGTAATGAAGGCTCTCGATATTCAAGTTGGAATAGTAGGCCATCTCTCATCTGCCCTAGTTCGGGCTTACATTGCCCTCAGCCCTTGAACGTGTGAAGTAGGCGGTCAACTCGGCAATAACACATATCGGATCTTCGAAGCTGGACCGCACTGCACTGGTGCCCCTTGTCCCACGTCACAAGAACCACGTCTCCCAAGGTGATAGAGCGATTGAGCCGGATCGGTCACTGGCTCCTGGCAGGCCGAATATTTGCCTGGCTAATTTAGCCACGTGTATGTTTGAAGATGGGACCGTGAAGGAAAGCCCCGAAGGCACACGGATCTCACAGTGCCAATGGGCACGAAGGAGCGGCTCATATGAATAGCTGGTGGGAACTGGGCGAGGGGAGTGGGTCTCAGGGAGCCGATCTTGCTCTGTATGCTATTGAATGCGCTTTTTGTGGCGAGCGTGGTAACTTTTCTCGCGCGTTTCACGGCGAGAAGAAAAAACCCAACTCGGAAAAACGATTGAATTTTGACGTTTACAAATGCGGCAACTGCGCAGGGTACGTCCACGTACTTTGGTCCGCGAGTGAATGGAGCGCGTCCTCTGGCCTTCACAGCTATCGGGTACTGCCATGGCCGATGGGAAAACAGGAAGCCCCTGAACATTGGCCGGAAAACATCAAACGCTACTGGGTTCAGGCTCACGATACAGCCTCATCGCAGAATTGGGACGCAGCAACGGTAATGGCTCGCAGCGCCCTCCAACAGGCGGTTCGCGACCAAGGAGCGAGTGGCCGCAATTTGATGGCTGAGATCGACGATCTCGCAGGCAGAGGGGTTCTCCCGGCACACATGAGAGATTGGGCTCACGAACTTCGGCTTTTGGCAAACGAGTCCTCTCATCCTGACAACGCTGTAGCACCCAACGAGCGGAGCGTTTCAGACATTCTGAGCTTCCTGGATTTTCTATTGGTGTATTTATACACTCTGCCGCATCAAATTGCCGAGTACCGGACACGCCGAAATAGTCCGTAAGCGCGAATGGATTCACCCAAACTGACCCGCCCCACTTTTTGAGACAGGGGATTAATTGAGACCCAGCCTTGGTGACCCGCCTCGGCCCTCGCGTGCCCTCTCACTGCTGCCCGAACGGTTTCGGCTTGCGGATGGACGTACCGGCGCTGATGAATTGCCTCCACCGTGGCTGACGGCTGGCGGCACTGCCCCGGCTTGGCGAACCTTTTCTTCGCCAACCTGCTCCCTCGTGAGATGGGATGAGTAAGCTCGCGGCTGGTTTCGAGCACTCTCTTCCCGTCGAAACGTCCGAAGAAATCCATGAGAAACGCGATGGTGCCTGTCCACCCTGTTTGGTGGCTGGCCCCCAGGCCGGTGCCGTTGTCCCTGTGGAAAAAACTCATAAAACAGACCCAGGTCACGCCAGTGCGGATCCTCCTGAAGCTTCTTTGTCCCGCCGTGGACCGGCCGCCGGCCGTTCTCATCCCGGAGGAAAGCGGCTGCCAGGCGGCGCTCGATCTCCCTCGCTGCTTCGAACAGAGTCAGATACTGGCCGGACACCGTACAAGTTAATCAGACCGCGGGAAGGTCAAGGTGCAGGAGTGAAAACTCAGTGACTCTCGTCGCTTGAAATCTGCCGAAGACGGCGACAGTCGCCAGCTTGGACAAAGACGGTCCAGACTGGCCTACTTACAGCCTCATTTCCTGTTCATAGTTCAACAATAGGCGTTGGTGTAATCTGGCAAAGCTTCCTAGCGGGTTCCGTGGCATGCCAGGGTAGAGAGAGTGGAGGTCGAGCTTCTTGTAAACCCACCGCCTTCCAATGCGATATACCTCTTGCAGAGACAAAGACGTGGATGGCATCGAGGCAAGCGAAGAGTCCTCCGCGTATTTCGATACTTGACCGCTATGTTGCAGAAAAATGGCTCCAAGCCCGGCTTCGAAGTCGAAAGAGTTCCTTTGAACGTACTCGGTATCATAAAGTTCTCTTGGCCCCCCTCTTTGAAAGATCGGCTGATAAATGAATGGAATTGACGGAGCTTCGCCCATTCGCTCAATTGGTCGTAAGATTCTTTCGAGACCTTTCGTCATCCGGCCTTCGATCAGACCATCACCGCGCACTGCGGCCTCGGCGAAATAAGGGAAGCCGAGCCTGCGACTACAGAGATCGATAGCTGACGAATTGAATAGGCCCAGTTGGTTGATCAAAAAACACATCGTCGTAGGGGCGAAACCGAAGCACGGTGTTTCCAGTCCTAATAAGTTGATACCGGGTTCCCTGCCGGTTATGAAGCAGATTCCCACGCTTCTATCGTGCAACGCAATGCGTTGCTTGATGTAGAAACTAGGTTTGATTTTCCATGGGTTGCCTTCCAATTGAATCAGGCCAAGCCACATTCCGATGCGAATCTTGTCCAGCCAATCCAGCAATCGATTCAGGTCCTTTGCACCGATCGGCTCATGAGCCAGTAGTTGGCCCACAACAATTTTCGCTTCGCCCTCCAATTGGCTGAAATGACCATTACAGCAGTCGCAGGCAGGAAAGGTCAACTGGTCGAAAGAAAAGCGTTTTGGCTCGTTCGTCTTCCAGTTATAGGTTCCAAATGAAGCCTCTCTTTTCGGATCACCGGTGGCCTTGATAAGCCACCTTGGCAACACATGCTCCTTCGTCTTGGTTTCTGGTCGTTGCCCGCAGAATATGCATGTTTTCGCCACCCCCAAATCTACCTTCAGACCTGCAGGTACTGGTTCAGACTTGCGTTTCGATGGTCGTTTCCTTCCACCTTCACCGCATCTTCCACCGCTGCCCCCTCCTGAACGGACTCTCCTTCGGCAGATTGTCGCCCTGCCGCAGACGAAAAACGCCCTGCGGCCATGTCAGCGCCAGGAAGTGCGCGCTCGCGCCCTTGCGCCACACGCGCCCTCCCTTGGGGGAGGCAAACCATGTACGGAAAGATGTACGGAAGGAAGCCGTTTACTCATCGGTAATAAGCGATTTTAAGGGTTTATCAGGGTGAATCAGCCGGAGCGTCGTCACCCTGTGTTTGCAGTAGTATAGATTAACATTTAACAGCCGTGAGCAGCTCACCCTGATAACTTACAAGCAGGGGGTCCGCGGTTCGAGCCCGCGACCGCCCACCATTTAAATCAGTGAGTTGCAGGCTCTCCGCCGCTGTGAAGGGAGTGTTTGTGACGTGAATTGTGACGTAACCGCTCAATTTAGCTTTCCAACTGACGTTTGGCTCTCGGTGGAGTGTCCGCCCATCGGACGGCTTTCCAGCTCCTCCCGACCGTCGTCGCCCCATGTTTTCAAAACTGTGCGTTCCGGTAAGGGGTGTGATGTTTCGTCGATCTCATCGCTTTTGATGGGAGACTCCGCCATCCCGGAAGGTCAGATCGTGGAAGGTCAGTCTTATTGAATCGCCGTGTGTCGAAGGAGTGGTGAGGGGAACCCGATGAAGGCTTACCGCTCCATCGCGCCGGTGGTCATATTGTCAGTTTCCTGCCTCTCAGTTTCCGACCTCCATGCCGCGAGCGCTCCGAATCAATTAACGGAACGCGATCTGCAAATCGCATTCGCGCAAGCGGAGGCCGCATGGGGCACTATCATCAACGCCTCAGTTTCTCTGGAACTGGTGCCTCTGAACCGTTGCCCAATCAGCGCGAATATCACTCGGACACCGCGCGTCGCCGAGGAGCAGCAGTTCGATATTCATGCCACTTCTGAGGGCCGCGAACTTCCGGTGACTCACAAATGGGTAATCAGGATCAATTCCTCGTGCAACTGGTTATACCTGGATCTATCCGGGGTCATGCAACACGAGGTTGGACACATTCTCATTGGGCCTGATTACCACTCAAAAAACAAGCATTCGGTTATGTATTCGGTGCTGAAGCGAGGCAGAAAACAGATCATTCAGCCGGAAGACCGGAAACTTGCCGGTTATTCGCCGGTCCGAACCCAATAGGGTTATCATTCGAAGCCCTGACATGGGCCGTTCCCACAATCGAGTCGTCTGCGACACAATCCCCTGCCTCAAAAAGCGGGGCGGGTAACATTGATATATACTCTACTCCGAGACAGCCTGTTTCAGGAGTTACGCCGATGCGCTCTTCCGTTCTTTTCAGCCGTCGCGAAGCCATCGCAACGCTTGCGGGCAGTGCGTTTTTTGCAAGAGCAACTTCCGCAGCCGGCTCAGGCGGCGCGCCTTTTACGTACAGCGGACTCGAACATCTCGCGCTGGCGGTGCCGGACACCGAGAAGTCAGTGAACTTTTACACTCGGGTCTTCGGCAACACGGTGATGAAGGAGAAGACCAACCCTCGGCACTATGTGAGGGCCGGCGCAAACTACGTCGCGATGGCGCCTCCCGGCCGTGGAGAGGCTTCGCCGGCGATCAACCATTTCTGCCCGGGGATTGTGAATTTTGACCTTGCCGCAACAAAACGCACGCTGGACCAAATGGGGATTACGTACCGGGAAGCCACCGGAGTAGGGCTCTTCGTCCCGGATCCTGACGGCACCCTGGTTCAGCTTTGGACAGAGAACTCGTGGGCGCGCCTCGGTGAAACCGCTGTCCCGGCCGACCTTCCTTCGCAGGGCGAACCGCTGCTTCGCCCCACCGGCATTGACCACATTCTGGTTAATGTCTCGAATGTCGAACGATCCGCCGCGTTTTACGAAAAGATCCTCGGACCGATTATTAACCCCGCAAGCCGGCCCCGCAGGACGTGGTTCAGCGCCGGCGGTAGTACTCGCGTCGGCCTCGCTTTGATCGAATCCGGCCAGAAACCTGGCATCGACCACTTCTGTTTCACGGCTCCGTTCGACAGGGCGGCTCTGACGAAGGCTGTGGAATCCGCTGGCGCGAAGATTGTCAAAGGCGATGTCGAAGCAGGGATCGACTTCCTGGATGTGAATGGCCTGCATATGCAGGTGCTGCCGCCTGCCCGAAGCTAATCTGCTGTGGGGCGGCCTTGACCCCCGCATCTCCGAGGCGTATAGTTGCGGCGTGTAGGAGGGGAGATGAAGAATCGATTTCTCTTTTTCGCATTCGGTCTCACGACGTCGGCAGCAATGGGTTTTGGGCAGGTAAAGCCCTGGACGCCACCCCGAACGCCTGACGGACACCCGGATCTTCAGGGCATCTGGTCTAATAACAGCGCAACGCCGATGGAGCGGCCCCTCGAGCTGGCCGGGCGCGCCACTCTGACCGACGCCGAAGTCGCGGCAATGAAGAAGAAAGCCCATGAACTATTCAGCGGCGATGGCGACGCGGCGTTCGGCGACAGCGTCTTTCTTACTGTGCTGGCGAACGTACAGGGAAGAAAGGCCGGTTTCAAAAGCGTGGATGGCGAAACCGGAGACTATAGCTCCATCTGGACGGTGGAAAGAGACTGGGACAACCGTACTTCGCTTGTCACCGACCCGCCCGACGGGCGCATACCCTCGCTGACCCCAGAGGCCCAAAAGAGGAGGGATGCAATTCGTGCGGCGTCGCAGCGCCCGGCCGAGGGGCCCGAAGACAGGTCTTTGTCTGAACGGTGCCTTACTTTTGGCGCGCCGCAACTTACTCAGGGATACCAAAGCTATTACCAGATCATGCAGGCCCCGCGGGCGGTGATGGTCATGACGGAGATGATTCACGACGCCCGTATGATTCCAACGGACGGCAGTCCACATCCTCCCGCGGCGATACGGCAGTGGATAGGCGATTCGCGCGGCCGCTGGGAGGGTGACAAGCTGGTCATCGACAGGACAAACTACAGGCCGAAAGCATTCATGGCAATATCCACCGAACAGCTTCATGTGACCGAGCGCTTCTCTC